>Ga0268262_10002929_pt1 | contig 19116 bp, 16 predicted proteins | sample TergutNc150P3_FD_190354 | JGI IMG/M metagenome (GOLD analysis project Ga0268262, IMG submission 190354) | Nasutitermes corniger P3 segment gut microbial community from laboratory colony in Florida, USA - Nc150 P3 (SPAdes) (version 2) | ecosystem: Host-associated > Arthropoda: Insects >...
CCCTGTGTCCCCGTTTCAGTAAATGAAGGTGTAAGTACCATTCCCTGTTTTTCCTTTAACGCGCGAATGAGCGCGATTCTTTTACAGGGGTTACAGTATATCATCATGAAGCCGCCGCCGCCCGCGCCTGAAATTTTAGCTGATTCCGCGCCGTTGTCAAGCGCGTATTGGTACAGTTCATCCAAAAATGAATTGGTAATTGAAGCGGCGGCGTTCTTCTTCGCCAGCCATCCGTTCAAAAGACAATCGGAGAAACCCTTAAAATCTCCTTTCAACAAAGCTTCTTTCATAAATACCGCCTGCTTTTTCATTTCATGCATACTTTCAATGTTTTTAGCGTCGCCTTTTTGCGTATGCTTAATTTGTTCGTTAATAATATTCGCGCTTTCCCTTGAAACGCCGGTATAGTACAGAATCAGCGACGCTTCAAGTTCGTTTCTAATCCAGCGTTTAAGCCGCAGGGGATTAACAATTACGCGCTCATTTTCATAAAACTCCATAAAATTAAAACCGCCAAAAGTCGCCGCGTACTGGTCCTGCTTACCGCCGGCAAGTCCAATGTCCTCACGTTCAATTTTGTACGCAAGAGCGGCAATGTCGTATTCACCTAACGGCAGATTAAGCCATTCCTCGAAAGCCTTGATTATCGCCACAACCATTGTGGAAGACGAACCAAGACCGGAACCGGCGGGCGCGTCCGAGTAAGTGGTCATTTTAAAAGAAAGCGGCTTCTTTACAAAATCGGAAATAATTCTGTTGTAGATACCGCAATGAAGCTGCAGAACGGAGGAAATCGGAAGTTTTTCTTCCGCTTTGTATTTTTCCTGTTTGTTCAAATCGGCGGCGATAAATTCTATTGTGCCCGAATCATTCGGTTCGATTGTACAGTAAGCGTACATATCGACCGTGGCGTTTAACACATAACCGCCATAACGGTTATAGTAGTCGGTTATGTCGGTTCCACCGCCCGCAAGACCAAGACGTAATGGGGCTTTGGATCGAATTATTAAGGGGAATTTTGCAGTTTCTATTTCCGGTATGTTATTCATTACATTACTTCCATCCGATAGAATCAAGATAACTTTTAAGAACTTCGGTAAACCTTTTCATCTCGTATGGCTTTATATCGCCGATATTCGCTATTCTGAACGTATTTATGTTACCCAGTTTTCCCGGATAAATGGTAAACCCATGCTGACGGGCAAGATCATGCAGACCATCAAAACTGTACTTTGACGTTTCAGGATCAAAAATGGCGGTTATTAAATGAGACTGGTCTTCTTCCTTTACCAGCATTTTCAAATTGAATTTTTTGACAGCGTCAACAAGAATACGCCAACATTCAGTATACCGCTGCCAGCGTTTTTCCACGGTCTCCTGTTTTGTTTCAAGAATTGCCTGCCTGAGCGCGTAAAGCGTTTGAACCGGCGGAGTAAAACGGGTTTGTCCTGTTTTGGTAAAATGCGCGTATTGATCATACAGATTAAGGTAATAATTACGCATGGGAATAGTTTTTGTTTTTTCAAGTTCGCTCTTCTTGCAAATAACAAAACCAACGCCCGCCATTCCCTGAATATTTTTATTGGAAGTAGACGCCATAAAATCAATGCCAAGCTTTGATAAATCCAACGGCATTCCGGCGTATATGCTTACCGCGTCAACTATCGTAACCATGTTGTATTTTTTTGCCAGCGGGCAAATAACATCAAGCGGATTAAGCAAGCCTGTCGTGGTTTCGTGGTACACAATGCCCAGATGGGTGTATTTGCCGGTTTTAAATTCATTTTCAAGAGCGTTTAGATCGATTTTTTCGTAAGTGGAACTTTTATAAACAGTGTGGTTAATTTTATAAACAGACGCTATTTTCGCAAGCCGCTGTCCGTAAGAACCGTTATCAACAATAAGAATATGCCCGGTTTCGGGAACGCAGGACGAAATCATCACTTCATCGGCGGCGGTACCGGAACCGCCGAAAAAGACCGTTTCATATTCGGACGGTTCGGCAACAACAACGGTAAGCTCATGACAAACCCATTTCATTACATCGCCGAATTCTTCTTCACGCGGACAGATGTCAGCGCATACCTGGGCATATTTAACGCTGTCACTCGTTGTCGCGGGACCCGGATTTAACAGAACTTCGCGGCGTATCTGCCGCAGCGATTCATTTTCCTGAATAAGCGGCAGGATTTCATTCCGCGCCATTTCAAGATGGCTCTCGTCGTCAATTTCACGCCACGCGTAATATTCAATCTTGCGGATAAATACCGGATGAGAAGCAGTACACGCCATAATTGCGTGTTCATAGTCAAGTTTCGGAAGTTCAGCGCGTTTTTTTTCGTAATAGGCGCACATCGCCGCAAGAAGCGCATGAGAAATCTTTGATATTCCAACAAGTTCGCCATAAGTTGAAGCCAGTTCGGCTTTGTTTTTTGAAAGCGCTTCCAAAAAAAAGCCGTTTGCCGCTTTAAGATACACTTCATCGCCTGAATTGGTCGCGCCGGAAGCGAGAATAACATTTTCATGAATATCGTTGCAAAGAACAGTCAGTCCGATACTGTCGTAGATTAAGTCGGATTCCAAAAGTAAAAAATCATCGCTTACATAAGGAGCGCATACGCTCAAGGTAGCCATACTGCTCGTTGTCTCATAATCGGCGCTAAAAGCCGTTTGTATAGCCGGGTATTTTTTCGCAAGTTCATCATAAGCTTCGGCGCGATAGCCCGTGCCGATAATAATTTTTTCAACGCCGCAGGCGAGCAGTTTTTGAACCGACCATTCAACAATGGCTATCCCGCCCAATTCAAGAAATCCTTTGGGCTTTGAAACTGTTCTTTCTTTAAGACGCGAACCAAGACCCGCCGCGACAATAACCGCCTGTTTTATCATTTATGATCCTCAATGAATTTCATAAAAGCCGCCTTATTTTCCTGCGGCGTTGTTTTTGGACGCCCCAAATCTTTACGCGCCCCTTTCTTTACCTTTACCTCAATAAACGTAAGATCATCATGACTCTTCGCTAAAATGTTCTTTAATTCTTCTTTTGTTTTCGCCTGATAAACATGAATATAGCCGCAGGCGCGCGCGGCAGCCGGAATATCAATAAAAGGAGCAATCGTAGGCTGACCGCCAACAGAATCATGAGCGCCGTTATTAAGAACAATATGGCAATAGCTACGCGGTTTTTGCGTTCCGATTGCGGCTAATGACCCCATGTGCATAAGCGCCGCCCCGTCTCCGTCAAGACAAGTAACCCGCAATTCCGGTTTTTGCAGAGCGATGGACAACGCAATAGAGGATGCGTGCCCCATTGATCCTACGGTAAGAAAATCGCGCTCATGACCGGAGGCGGTTTTATCGCGTAACTCATACAATTCACGCGATATCATTCCAGTAGTGGAAACAATAATTCCACCCCTGTGCGCGGCGATTTCTTCGATTGCTTCTTCACGCGTCATTACCGCGCCATGCTCTTCTTTCTTTTGAAGGGTATAAGGCGCGAATGTGTCTTTTCGTATAACAAGCGCATAAGAAGAACCTGTTTCAGCAATTGTTTTAAAACAGGTTTCAATTTGGCTGTTTACGCTGTTCTCATCTTTTTCCAGAACCGCGCAGGGAATACCCATACTTTCAAGCAGCGAACAGGTAACCTTACCCTGTTTGATATGCTGAGGCTCGTCATGTACGCCGGGCTCTCCGCGCCAGCCGATAACAAGCACTAAAGGTATACGGTATACTTCGTTATCCGCAAGCGAAAGCAGCGGATTGACCGCGTTGCCGATTCCTGAATTTTGCATATACACCAGCGGCATGCGGCCTGTGGCAAGATGATACCCGCAGGCAAGACCAACGGCGGATCCTTCGTTTACCGCGATAATATGGTTCTGTTTGTCAGTATGATCGGTAATATACGCGCAAAAATCTTTAAGGAGTGAATCGGGCACGCCCGAAAAAAAACCAACTCCCTTTTCAACGAGTTTGTTGTAAAAATACGCCGCTTCAATCATATCTTTTTACTTACCGCCCGGAATTAATTCAAGTATTTCTTTAATAGGCATACAAACAGAATCCGCCTCTAACGAGCGCTCATTTTGCAAGATCATTTTCGCGGTGTTTACCATCGCGGGATACGCGGAACGGAGCATATGGTTTGCGTAGATAACGATATTCGCGCCCCATGAGGCAAGTTCTTTTTCTGTAAACTTGTTATACGTTGTCGGAACCAGCACCAGCGGTATATGCGGATATTCGGCGCGGAAAAGCGAACAAAATTCTTTAATGTCATCGCCTGTTTTTTCCTTGCTGTGTATCATAATGCCGTCAGCGCCCGCCTCGACAAAAGCGCGCGCCCTTTCCAGCGCGTGTGAGACAGGGAAGCCCGCAATCAAACTCTCGAGACGCGCGATAATCATAAATTCTTTGGTAACCTGCGCCTTTTTACCGGTCTTGATTTTATCACAGAAGTCGTGAATAGGGCATAATTCCTGATTTACATCAGTTCCAAAAAGCGAATTTCTTTTAAGACCGGTCTTGTCTTCTATGATGACCGCGGATACGCCGTTTCGCTCAAGGGTTTTTACGGTAAAGGCAAAATGTTGACCGCCCGTATCTCCGTCAAAGATTATCGGCTTTGTCGTACATTCCAGAATATTGGTCAAGTCCTGCAGGCGGGTAGTAAGGTCAACCGCTTCAATATCGGGTTTTCCCTTGCTTGTCGAGTCGGTTAAACTTGACGACCACATTCCGTCAAAACTGTGCAGGCCGTCTTCTTTTTCAATTTCAAGGTTTTCTATTATCAAACCGGACAAACCCGAATGCGCTTCCATAATTCTGACCAACCGTTTTGTCTCAAGAAGGCGGCGCAATGTTTTCAGACGAATTTCCGGCGTTGTTCCGATGGAACGTATCGCCTCATTGATTGAGGATGAATTAACTCCCACAGTATAGGGAATCTCGACGACTTCGCCGCCAAGTTCTTTCATTACTGCAAAAACTTCATCGCGCTCTTTTTGTAAAGGGCCGCTTTTCCAGTCATCTCCGTGAATGATGTAATCAGGCTTTAACTTGCGCAAATTAGGCACATAACTCCATTCTTCCTGCGGAACCACACGCGCAACGCCTTTGATATTTTCAATAACATCTTTTCTCTGCTCATAGGTTAAATAGGGCAGGCGTTTATGGGACGCGATAGCGGCATCGGTCAACAGTCCGACTGTCAATTCACCCAGTTTTGCGCCCTGGCGGATAATGTTGATTATTCCGGGGTGAACAATATCACCGCGCATTCCGAGGTATACGGTTTTTGTAGATGTAGTCATTGCGTAAACCCTTGTATTAAATTATAAACCATACTGGACGAAGTGTCATAGGAATATTTCGCGAGAATCGCGTCCGGCTTTTCAACCGGCTCACGAAGCAGCGCGTCAAGATCAACATCGGTATTGAACGGATCGATATAATGCGCCGTATTTTCGTAAATTTCAGGCAGGCTTGCCGTTTTTGCGATTATTATTTGCGCGCCGCAGGAGAGCGCTTCAAGCGGGGTAAGGCCAAAACCTTCATAATAGGAAGGCAAAATAAACGCCTTACATTGAGTCATCAAGGCCTTTACTCTGGGATCGTCAAGGTAGCCAAGAAGAATTATGTTTTGCGGAATTGAATTATCCAGTTCATCCGCTTTAACCGTAGGCAGGCTGACTCCGGAAATAGCAAAAATAGCTTCTTTATTTTTTCGCGCATATTCAATTATCCACCTGATGTTTTTGCGTTTTGAAAGGCTCCCCAGTGAAAAATAAAACGGTCTTGAGAGCACAGAAAAATCATTTAAAACAGAATAATCCGCCGTAATACTTTTAAAATGAAACCAACTACTGTAAATTACAGATATGTTTTCAGGTTTTGCTTTACAATATTGAATAATCTGATTTCTACTAAAGTTGGATACAGTAACAATATGTTTTGAATGTTTCGCGATTAAGCGATATTGCCAGCGGTTATATAATCTTATTAATTTCTCGCGAAAACCCTTAAAATCTTCGGGGAAGAATTCACAATAAATGTCATGCAGAAACACAATACCGGGCGCAAATGGGAGGGCGGTATTGCCGAATTCAAGAACGGTATATTTCCTGTGAGTAACAAGAAACCATTGCAGCGTAATCATTTGCCATAATACATGCTGAATGGTTTTCCCATACCGAATGATTCGAATGTTTTTATATTCCGGAATATTAACCTCATCAGCGGGAATGATTATGGCAATTTCATCAGGTTTACACAGTTTATCAAGACGGGATGTAATTTCATACGCATAACGTTCAATGCCGGTAAGACGACGGCAAAAAAAGTAACCGTTAATGAGAATAGTTTTCAATCTTTCTCACTTTGACCGAAGGTTTATATTTCAGAAAACCGGACAACCGCCCGGCAACAAGAGCGCGGGTAATTTTATCACCGGGACGAAGGCATAACTTGACTATGTTACGAAAAACACGGTAAAGAAAAATTAAAAACATAGAATACAGACGGTACACAAGCAGCGCTTTTTTGAAGAGAGCGCCAAAGCCCATACTATAGGAATAAACCCGCTGTGGTGTTTCTGTTTTTCCGGGGTGGTAGATATAATGCGCCGCGTGGTACTTCCCTTTTCTTTTGTTTTTAATCAGATACAGTAATAAATCGCTTTCTTCAGCCGAACCAAAAACCGTTCCTACACCCAGTCGCTCATCGAACAAGAAACCGGCGATTGCTTCAGAACGGACAAAAATGGTAAAGGATATTCCGACACTTAAAAAATTGCAAATTCCAATATCACAATCTTTTCTTCCGGTCTCCAGAACCGCGTTGTCTCCGTTTTTTTCTTTGGTATTGCAGGTATAAAAACTGTAACGGGGATTATTCTCAAAGAACCCGGCTGTTTTTTCAAGGGTATCAGCTTCATATTCACAATCATCATCAGGAAACGCGACAATACCGCCTGAAACATATTCCAGCCCGATATTCCGCCCCAGGCTCAACCCTTTTTTATCGCACCGGTAATAGCGTGCATCAAGTTTTTCTTTATATTGGTTATATATTTTCTCTACCCGGTCATCATCATTTTGGTCGATAATGATTAGTTCAAAGTTTTTATATGATTGTAAAAGAAGCGAATCCAGCAGAATGATAATTTCATCGCTTCTGCCCAGCGTAGACATAATTAGGCTGAATTTTGTATGACCCATTTTCTATTCATTGTTCACTGATAAACGAGAAAAAAGAACGGCCTTTTTCTTGTTTTTCTTCGGGAATTTTATAAGTAAGCTTATGGCAAAAAGACACATTCTTTGCTATCTCCCATAATTCATTGTTAAATTCTGAAAATAACAATTTTAATTGTAAAAAATGCGGGTTCTGGTTATTACGGTACGGTATTTTATTGAATATTTCAGCACACTCAGGGTCATTCTGTATAATAGCCTGAAGAAGATAATGAAACATAAAGTAGTCTATATATGTATTGTTGAGTCTCCAGTATTCAAGGTAAGCACATAACAGCTTATACAGTAAAATGTTATTTCTCTTTGCCGCGATAATAAACCAACTTGAAACCGGGCAATATATATCATCCAGAGGGCTCCTGAAAAAGAATACATCCTCTTTCAAAAGGTCTTTGGGAACCGGTTGTGTAAAAAAAACCGTTGAATCAAACCACAACCCGCCATAAGTATACAACAGATAAACCCGTAAAACATCGGCAAAATGCGTGGTCTGAATGTACCCATTTTTATGTTTCTCAATAACAAAAGAAGGAAGAGAAACATAGGTTTCCAGATTATCGTTTGTTATTACAATGATACGACATCCCGAAGCATATTTTTCCGCCGATTTGATACAAGCCTTTACCAAAGCGGGAATTGCTTCCTTACCCCGAAACCAGGAAGTCCAAAAAATAAAATCTTTTTCACCGATGTCATTTTGAGGACGAGAAATATTAAATTGACCTTGATGTTTTTTGTAAAATCTTTTCAGATAACGAAAAGATGACTTTGCATACACATGATCCGCCATTACATTGTCGGTAAGACGTTTGTAAATAGACGTGATGAGAATTTTCCGTATGCCGTGAAACAGACCGAAGGTTTTAAATATAATAAAAAGAATACGGAATTTACTGATAAGGAGCCCCTTTTATTTCAAATGAAGTTCTGTTGCTATCCTGTCAACTACTTTTTTTGACGCGGCGCCATCTCTGAGTATCCCGACTTTTTTTTGGAAGAATTCTTCAAGTGATCTTAAATAAAGTTTTGAATCAAAATGAAGCATCTTTTCCAACAATTCACTGTTGTTCATTGCATACGGAAAAGGCAGCGAAAACAAGTCAAAGTAAAAATCCCGTTCTTTCTTATATTGTTCATAATCGCTAATATATAAAAATACCGGTTTATTCATTAACGCGCATTCATACATACAATCTGAATAATCGGATATTAACATATCACAGGTCAATAAAAGTTCCTGCATATCGCCGTAGTTACTGGCGTTAAGTATTTTTTCATTATATACAAAAAATTCCGATTTTTCTGAAATATTGGGGTGCAATCTTATCAGAAACACCCAAGAGTTTTTTGTTTGCTCACTCAGGCCATTCAATATCAGTTCATAATTTATATTATACACATCAACGCTAAAATTATCCCGAAATGTAGGCGCGTATAATATAATCTTCGTATTATCGGCGATATTAAAATATTTTCTCACTCTATCTTTTATAGTATGATTCTGATTAAGAAGTATATCGTCTCTCGGAGAACCACATTCAAAGATCTCGCCATTATACCAAAAAACCGATCGATATAACTGACTTGAGAATTTACTGTCGGACAACAATAAATTTATCAAAGTTGAATCATGTTTTGCCTGTTTCACATAATAGACAGATAATTGTTGTTCAACATCTTTTTCGATTTTTTTAAAATTGACTGTTCCGTGCCATGTATGTATATAGTATTGTGCTTTTCGTTTTCTGACATAAAGCTGTTTTCTGCAATTATCAACCCATATCTTTGCGGTTACTTCTTCATAAACCGCGCGAATGCTTTTATACGGAACCGTTTTTATCGCATGGGGAAAATTATTACGGTGTTCCGGTCTAACTGCCCATACAAGCGCATAATCAAGCTTACGCCGTATAATTTCTTCGGCAATGTATTTAGGGTTGTCTCCATAGCCTTTTCCGTTGAAATTTTGAATAAAGATTTTGTTTCTTTGTATGGGAAAAATACGGAATACATAATATAAGGTTACCATTATCCAATAAACGGTTATACTTTTTATTTTATCTTGCGGGAAAGAAATACGGCCCATATCAAATATCGCTTCCAAATCTCAATTTTAAATTATCTTTGATTTTTTGTACATATTTGTCCATAATCGTATCATTTTTTATCTCGTTACGATCCCTTTCATGAAATTCATTCATTGATAATTTTCCGGGCGAGAAGACCCTCCCCAAATCCATTCTGGCGGTAAATTCTTCAAGTGATTTACAGGCATAATGATTACGGAGTATTCCCTCATGCAGAATTGGACGATCCAAAGATGACACGATGTTTTTTTCTTTACGGGTGTTTACGCTACGTTCTCCGTTAAAGTAATTCGCTATATGCGCGGTTTCCATATAAAAAACATGCCGGGGATTTACAATGGATTTTACTCCGTGGTTAATCGGATGATCATACGCCGAATGATCCTTAAAACGCTCAATCACAAGACCCTTGGTCTTTTTCTGATGTCCGCCGCTGCCATATGCGACCTGATTAATTTCGATTCCGGAAGTATCTTCAAAACCATACAGAAATTCAGGTATTGTTTTTGACGCAGTCGGCACCAGGAATTCATCAATATCAATAAAGGCAATCCAAAACGAGGAATATCTGTATCGTGAAATCATTTCATTATAGGCGACAAGCTGCCGTCGTTTTCCGGGGAAATAATTATATTCGACAATACCGTCTTTTATATAAGATTCAAGATAGCCGCGCAAGTTATCGGTAGATTCATTATCGTATATGAAGAATTTCTGCACCCCTACAAGCAAGTGGTATTCAATCCATTCGGCGATATACGAGGTTTCATTCTTTACAATTGCCGCGACAGATAAATAAAGGGAGAAATCAGAAGCGGTATACTTCCGGTCATTTTTAAATTGCTTTATTCTTTTGATGTATTCCTTAAAGCGTCCGTTTCGTATAACGCGAATGAAATAACGTAACTTATAAGGCGTTATTTTTCGGATTAGATGTTTGAAATAATTTTTTTTCATGTTTTTAACTAAGAAAGGTCTATTGCTCAATAAACCGTTGAATCCATGATTCAACGGAGTAACTCTTTAATATACTTTCATCAATTGGTACAAGAGGCTTTTCCAGAAAATCCTTTATCCCTTCCAGAAAATCGGACTTGGAATAATCAATTATATATACATTATTCGGGTTATAATAATCACGTTCTTTTATTTTAATATTATTTGTAATTAATTTTTTTTTCAAAAACATCGCTTCCATTTCTCTCATTGTTGTACCATAATTATAGTAATTTATATCCAGGATTGCCCTTGAACACATATCTTCCTCAAGGATTTCTTCATAAGGTATAGGTTTTGTGAGAATTCCATAACTTGATAATTCAACGGATTCCGTACAAATTATTTTATAGGAAATACCTATAGCGTCAAACTTTTGTTTAATTTCCATAATTTGATCTATGCGTCCCTTATTTTTTCCGGCAAAAAAGACATCTCGTTGAATTTTAAATATTTTTGATTTATGGAAATCTTCCGGTACAGCAGAAAATTCCTTATTATGTTTGAGTTGGTATTTCTGGCAATCATTCAAACAATAACTGTATATATCTAAAAAAGACCTATAATAAATTATTTCTTTTTCTTTGACATCATCTATTTTATTCCAATAATATAAAATTATTCTTTTGTTATTTAAGTATCGTCGTAAATAATTACTAAAATAATAACTAATAGAAATGTCAAAAATAATAATCATTGACGCTTTTGAAAGCAGCTTAAAATCAATTCCCCAAAATAATCTCGCCAAAAAAACAGAGTATAGATTTAATTTCCGGCATACTTTAAGAAATAAATGCAACCAATTAAATCTTATTTTTACTGAAAATATCTTGAGACCGCAAGAAATAAGGTGTTTGCTCCCGGTAGCATAAGGATCTGTAGGTTTAATTATTATAACATCTGAATACATAAATACTATCTCCTATTTATATTGTTAATTCATTAAATAATCAATTACCAATTTTATTATTGTTATAAGTGGTTAATTTTTCCAAATTCCTTTATTTTTGAAATTATGATATCTATGTCGCTATCAGTCAATGAATGGTGTATTGGAATACAAAGAGTAGAAGTAGCGGCATCCTCGGCATTGTCAAGTTTCTCATTTACGCCATAATATTTAACTAAATGAAGCGGATAATACCGGAATGTAGTATATATACCATTTTCTTTTAAAAAGAGCGCTAGTTTATCCCTGATATTTTGATTAACTTGAATATGATAAAAATAATATGAAGAAGTACAATCAGGCGGAATTTCAAGGGGCAAGTCAACCCATGGCAATGATTTTAACTGAGCAGAATATATATCATGTACCCGTTTTCTAATATCAATAAACCTTGGTAGTTTTTTCAGTTGTTCCAGGGCTATGGCTGCCGTAATATCATTCATTATACTTCTATGACCATAACAGGAGAGTTCAAACTCCCACCACTTAGAATCTACTGAATTGGAAAATCCGCTTTTTCTGTCCAGGCCAAAATACATAAGCTCTTCAGCTTTTTGAGCTAGTTCTTCATCTTTCAGGTAAAGCATGGAACCATCACCACATACAAGAATTTTCATAGCATCAAAAGACCACATTCCCATATCTCCTATTGTACCGCATGATTTACTTTTATAAGTGGAAGATATTGAACAAGCGCTATCTTCAATGACATAGAGTTTATTTGTTTTTGCTAAATCCATTATTTTATCCATATCGCATGGAACACCTGCATAGTGAATCAAAATAATGGCCTTTGTTTTTTTAGTAATTTTTTTTTCTATATCTTGTACACGGACATTTAAAGTCCTTTTATCAACATCACAAAAAACTGGTTTAGCATTATTAGCGCATACAGCGTTGCCTGCCCCTACAAAACTTATTGTAGGCATTATAATTTCATCACCAGGCCGGATATTAAAAAGCTGCATAGACAAGAATAAACCTTCAGTACAACAATTTGTTGATCGTATATTTTGGTATGTTGTATTTAAAAAATCAGCAAATTTCTTTTCAAATTCAAAGGTTAACTTGCCTTTGCCTATCCAATTTGAGTCAAAAACATTTTTTATTGCTTCCAGTTCTTCTTTGCCCAATTGAGGTTGAAAAATGTTTATCATGGTTTGTCAACTCCTTAATAAATATAATTTGGAAGATTTCTATCTTTTTCCGATACAATATAATTTATTCCCAAATCAGGCCATGTAATACCGACAGTGGGATCATTCCAGATAATACCGCCCTCGTCATCAGGATAATAAAAATCGGTGCATTTATATGTAAATATACATGTCTCGCTTAAGACTAAAAACCCGTGAGCAAATCCCGGCGGAATATAAAACTGATTTTGCTCTTTTCCGCTTAGTATAACAGAATACCATTTACCGCGGCTTGCGGAACCGGGACGTATGTCCAAGGCCACATCAAATACTTCTCCCATAATAACTCTGACCAGTTTTCCCTGAGGATGATTTTTCTGATAATGCAGTCCCCGGAGAACCCCCCGTATTGAACACGACTGATTATCCTGAACAAAATCCATTCCTAATCCCGCGGCAATAAAATCTTTTTTCGAATATATCTCAGAAAAACAGCCTCGACCATCTTCAAAAATTTTGGGAGAAATCTCAAAGAGTCCTTCAATTGTTTGACCATCCGCTGCAGAACACTGCTTAAAAGTAAACGGCATCAGGTATTCTCCGCAATCCATGAAAGATAATCACCGTAATCGGTTTTATAGGCGGCTGCAAACTCCAAAAGAGAGTTACATGTTATCCAGCCGTTTATATATGCGATTTCTTCTATACAAGCAACATAGAGGCCCTGTCTTTTTTGGATGGTAGAAATAAAATTGGAAGCCTCAAGCAAACCATCATAAGTGCCCGTATCCAGCCACGCCATGCCTCTTCCAAGGATTTCTACTGAAAGATTCCCCTGTTCAAGATAGATATTGTTAACGGCAGTTATTTCAACTTCCCCTCTGGGCGATGGTTTTACGCTCTTTGCGATTTTAATTACATTGTTATCATAAAAATACAGGCCGGGTATAGCGTAATGCGATTTTGGTTTCACGGGTTTTTCTTCGATGGAGAGAACTTGACCGCTCACTGAGAATTCTACGACACCGTAAGCGCCCGGATCTTTTACATAATAAGCAAAAATAAGTCCGCCCTTTGATTGGGTTATTCTTGAAACAGCATTTTTTAGAAATTCCGTAAAACCTGTTCCGTAAAAAATATTATCGCCCAATACAAGCGCGCAACTGTCCCCACCAATAAATTTTTCTCCCAGAATAAAGGCATCCGCAAGTCCCCGCGGACTTTCCTGTATAGCGTAATCAAAACGCATCCCTAACCATGCGCCGTCTGAAAATAACTCCTTGAACAGGGAAATATCCCGCGACGTGGAAATAATAAGCACCTCTCTTATGCCCGCAAGCATTAAAACCGAAAGGGGGTAATAGATCATTGGTTTGTCATAGAGAGGAAGTATCTGCTTGGATATTGCTTTTGTCAGGGGATAGAGTCTTGTACCGGAACCGCCGGCTAAAATTATTCCTTTCATGATTTATGCGTCTTTCAGCCACCATGGATTATTCCTGGCCCATTCCAGGCCGCGACGCACTCCTTCGGCAAGCTGAATTTTAGCTTTCCATCCCAGAAGTTTTTCGGCCTTTTCCACTTTTGGCACACGCCGCGGTATGTCTTCGTAACGCTCTCCGTATTCTTTTACCGTGTCAAATACCTTGTACCCTACGCTGCTGCCTGCTTCTTTCAATATCGTCCGGACAGCTTCCTCCATCGTAATCTCTACGCAATTGCCCAAATTAAAGTCTTCCCCTATCGCCTTTGGATTGGTCCCAACTTCAATGACTCCTTCCACTATATCCTCTACATAAGTAAAACACCTGGTCATCTTCCCATCGTCATACAATAGAGGTTGTTCATTACGCAGCACCTTGTAGATGCTCTGAGAGACTACAAAATACGGATTCTGCCGGGGGCCGTAGACATTGAAAAACCGTACTATCGAAAATGGCAGTCCGCACTGCCGATGAATTCCATAGAGCATATGTTCGCAGACAGCTTTGCTCGTGGAATAACTCCAGCGGTCTACCGATGTCGGACCCAGAACCCTGTCGCCTTTCTCATCCCAGGGAACATCGGGATTTTTGCCAAATATCTCACTCGTACTGGAGAATAAAACCCGTGTACCGTGTTCGCGGGCTATCTCAAGCAGATTCTTTGTCCCCACAACGCATATGTCTATCAGTTTCAGCGGATCGGCTATATAGTTTTTTATCCCCACGACTGACGCAAGATGAAAGATCGTCCGCGCTTCCGGCCGCCAGAAATTCTTTAAAGATGTCTTATCGCGGATATCCCCTTCGCAATAGTGAAAACCCGGATGGTTCTTTACCGTGGCAAGGTTCTGCGCTTTATCCAGAGTCATAGTATCAAAAACATACACCTCATTTCCATTCGCAAGAAGCTTCTCCACAAGATGGCTGCCAATAAAGCCCGAGCCGCCAGTAACCATGTATACGGCATTACTCATCGTCCTACTCCTTTATAGCGAAGACCCGCTCCGCGCATTTCACGAATTTTTTGTTTGTCAAAAAACATTCTTCCATCAAATATAAGCGCCTGTGGTTTAAGGCGCGCAGCCAATTCGGCAATACTCAGTTCCTGAAACTCCCGATGCCCCGCCAGAAACGCCACGCAATCGGCTCCTTCCAGGGTCTTTCTAATATCCCGCGACACCTCTCTGTTCGTAACCAGCCGCGCGTCATGTTCTGTTGTCCACGGATCGCATATTTCCAAAATATACCCTAAACTCTCGAGCTTTTCAATAACCGGCTTTGTCGGCGTAAAGCGGCAGTCTCCTGTGTTGTTCTTGAACGCAATGCCCAACACCGCTATTTTTTTGCCACTCCGGGCTTCTCCATGAGGACACAGGATAGAATCGATCAGATATGCGGAGTAGTCGGGCATACTATCATTAACTTCCCGTGATGCCCGCGGAATCTTCAGATCAAGCCCATACCCCTTTCCCATGCTGTGTACAAACCAGGGATCTTTTGTCAAACAGTAACCACCCACTCCGACTGAAGGCACAAGTATGTTTACGTTATGCGTACCTTTGGGGAGGGAGTTGGCGGCATTTATGACCTCCAGTACATCAATGTTCATTTTATCCGCCAGCTTGGCAAGTTCTCCGGCAAGAGCGATGTTCAAGTCTATCCAGAGATTATCCGCGAGTTTCACCATCTCCGCGCTTTGCGCGTCTCCCGTAGTAATGATCTCAACCCCCAAAGAATCCCGCCAGAACTCCGCGGCAGTCTCCGTACTCTTTTCATCTATGCCGCCAACGACAACCGGAATATTCAAGAACTCCTGTATGGCTCTTCCTTCGGCAAGCCGCTCAGGACAAAACGCAAGGCATACCTTGGCCGCCTCTTCCAAAATAGGCCGCACTACTCCGAATGTTGTTCCCGGAGGAACCGTACTTTTTAACATTACCAGCGAACCATCCCTGACATAGGGTTTTATCAACTTCGCCGCCGCGGAAATCTGGCTCAAATCAGGTCCGTAATTCTCATCAAGGGGCGTACCCACGGTTATAATAAAAACATCGCAACCAGCCGCACAGGAGATGTCCTCGGTTACCTTGAGGCTTCCGGCATCTTTTACTCTTTTGATAAGCTCTTCCAGACCCGGTTCGTTAAACGGACTATGTCCCTCGTTTATGGCGCGGACTATCCGGGAGTCCTTTTCTATTCCAATAACCTCATGCCCCCGATCCGCCAGAACCGAGCCAATAACCGAACCTATGTAACCAAAACCTATTACCGCGACTCTCGTTTTCTTCACTGTATATCTCCTTAATAGTATGTCTCGTAATCGGTTTGTTCCGCCAGAAAAACAATTCCCTTTCTTCCCGGATCAGCATATATAATCCTGATAAACCGCTATTGTATTCCGGTAACTTTGCCGTTTTCGACGCGCATTCTTAAAAGATTATCCGCTTATCATTTCGTGTACAATTCGGTCAATATCGCTGCGAAATTCCTGCCAGCTTGGTTTTTTTGTCCATACAATTGTTTCAAATTCGTTTTCAGGTATACCCTGAATAATGTCGCAAATAATCGGAATTTCCAGACCAGCTTCTTTATACCTTGCATCATTAATAGCTTGTTGCCAATCTATTTTTTCATGTAATGCGAATTCCCGAATATCAGCTATATCTTTTGCGGCAAAACGAAATAAAGCGGTTAATTTATTGGATAGCATATTGCGAATTGAGTCTGTTCTGACAAATAATTTTGTCTTAACAATGTCCCCAAAACGAGACGCTACATCATTCACAAAATCAAGCTTTAATAAGGCATCAGATTTATCCCAGCCAACTTTGAAACTGGTAAAATTTTTATTACTGATAAAATCAACTGTAGGACTCCAAAAAAATTTATCTTCTTTTAACTTAAAAAAGATTTCTTTTACTTGAGCCGGATAATCATCATCGTCATTTACAAAAAAATCAAGATCATCAGAATAACGATGATTATAATAAGCCCGGCTTAGCGCTGTACCACCGGTTAGAAAAAACCGGACGCCACATTTGCTTATAGTGTTCATCACCCCATCTTGCAGGGGGTAAAGGTTCTCTTCGTAATACTGCGAGGGCAAAATCAAAATGATACCTCCTCTCTTTTGGCCAAATGCGCTTTGCTATCTCCGGTGTGTACATTTTTTTTATTGTTTCAATACCCCAAAGAGCCGTCACATAATGCCAGGGAATCCGTTCCAAAGAACGGACAAATAATTTCTCGCGGTTAAACGCTCCTGAGCTTTCACGCTTTCCTTCAATTACCGCAAGCATATCTTCGGATTTGTCAAGATAATCCCAATTCAGGGAACGCATAAGGTCGATTTTTTCTTCATGGGATAAATTCAGCATATATAATCCTGAAAAACCGTTATTGTATTCCGGTAACTTTGCCGTTTTCGATGCGCATTTTTCTGTCGCACCGTTCAACGGTGGTCAATCTGTGGGCGATAACTATTAAAGTTTTTTGCGCGCTTACGTTGTAGATTTCGTCCATTATTTTTTGCTCTGTTTCATTGTCAAGGGCGGATGTTGCTTCGTCGAGAACCAGCACTTCGGGATCATCGTACAGGGCGCGGGCAATTCCTATGCGCTGTTGCTGTCCGCCGCTTAACTGGATGCCGCCGTCTCCGACTTTGGTATGTACGCCGTCCTTGCGTGATAAAAAATCCCAAATGTTTGCTTTTTTAAGGGCGGTTATTATCTTTTCATCATCAGGTGTCGAACCGAAAGCGACATTTTCCGCGACCGTTCCGTCAAAAAGATAAATACTTTGGGGAATGTAACCGATTTTTTTTCGCCATGCGCGAATGTTGTTATCGGTGATTACCGTATCGTCAATAAAAACTTTCCCGGAAAGCGGCTTGTGAATACCGATAATAATGTCAACCAAAGTTGATTTGCCGCTGCCGCTTTCACCGGTAATGGCGATCTTTTCTCCTTTTTTGATTTCCAGCGAAACGCCGCTTATTACTTCACCGCCTGTCATATAGTTAAAACATATATTTTCAAGACGAATGGCGTTTTTAAAATCAAGAGGGTTGGAACCTTCTTCTTCAACAGGCTGAGACATACTGTCAGAAACATTTTTTATTATCTCTTCGGAAAATAATATGCTGTTTATTTCCTGCAGCATCCTGTGTATGGAAGGAAGAATGCGGTACAGGGCAAGGGCATACATTGATATTATCGGAATAACCAGGGAAGCGTCTTTGTATAACCAGACAATAAAAACTACAACGCCAATAAGGAAAGAAAACCCCAGGCTTTCAAGAATACTCTTGGGCATAATGCCCAGGACATGGGTTACCAGCTCAGATTTATTGTTTTTCTCCAACGCGCTGTTATATGTTTTCAGAATTTCATCTTCGTTGCCTTTCAGTTTTACATATTTTAAATTACCAAGAGATTCTTTTAACGCCCGGTTCATATTTCTACCGGAAATAAATTTTATCTTACTTTGTATCGAATTTATCTTTGCCAAATATGACAATATTATTACTACAAAAATCAGCAAAATACCCGTTATAATAATTGTCATTTTCCAGTTCAGATAAACTATTACGGCATAAACCATAAGTATAGTTAAGATTTCCGAGCATACATTCAGGAGATGAAAAACAACTTTGCCGATTTCATCGGTTTCTCTGCTGATAGAATGCATTAATTCAGCGGAATTCTTTTGCGCGTATACTTTATAAGAAACCGATAAATTAATCTTAAATAATCTTTTGGAAAAATGCGTATACATGGCCATAGAATAGCGTTTTGTTATATAGGCGAGGATAATTGAATAAACGCCCCGGAATAAATAAAAAATAATAATGACAATCCCAAAAACAATGATAAACTTTTCCGGCGTGGCAAATCCAAAAAAATCAAACACGGTTTTATAAAAACCCGCTTCCAGTAATTTCGGATTTGATACGACGGAAATAAACGGCATAATGGCCGAAATCCCGACTGTTTCTACCAGCGAAAAACCGACGGTTAAAACCAGCACCAGGATCATAAGAATCCGGTACCTGCGGGTCATCAACCGTATCAGATTGACCAATACCTGCTTTATGGAAGATGTTTTTTCAAATAATGTCATGGTACTCCAAAAACCACCGCGCGAATAACTTTAATCCGTCGGTGATGGAAGTTACAGGTTCCCAGCCAAGCTCTGCTTTTGTGA
>Ga0268262_10002930_pt1 | contig 19112 bp, 11 predicted proteins | sample TergutNc150P3_FD_190354 | JGI IMG/M metagenome (GOLD analysis project Ga0268262, IMG submission 190354) | Nasutitermes corniger P3 segment gut microbial community from laboratory colony in Florida, USA - Nc150 P3 (SPAdes) (version 2) | ecosystem: Host-associated > Arthropoda: Insects >...
AGGCTCGGCTTGGACGTTTTAGCGGGAATTTAACCATTAGCGTGGAATTATACAACAGCGCAAGCGGGGTGCAAGCAAGCCCTGCGATTACTGGAGATGCCAAAGATGTTTCTGGCTTGCTCAAGATTTTGAAAGAGAAAGCTCCTGCAATGTTCAAGAAAATGCCCGGCGTTTCAGGACGCATTATTGAAGGTGGCATAAGCGGTTTAACCACAGGCAGGGATTATGAACTGGATGAGGAAAAATTATACTTGGTGAATTTAAGCACAGAACCAGCCGGCGCGGTTTTGAGCTTTGACGGAGTGGCATTTGCCAAATGCCGAAAAACGCCTTGCAAGCTAGAACTTCACGAAGGCATTGTTCGCATAATCGCAAACTTGGAACAATACGAAATAGCAGACACAATTGTCACCATAAACCAAAATTACCAGAGCATAAATATAGCACTTAAACCCAATTTCGGCATATTGAAAATAAAACCAGCTTATCTGGATAGCATAGGCAAAGATGAGCAATGGAGTTTATACATAAACGGCAAATTGACTCGCTCTTGGGAAAACAGGCTTTCTCCCAATAAATACAAAGTGGAACTCAGCCATAAATGTTACGAAGATCTGAGTTTTGAAACTGGCATAAACAAAGGCAAGAACGAATTTTTTGATATGGCAACTCATATAAAGCTGAAAAAAGGCGGATTGATTTTGAGCGCGGAGCGAAATGCCGAACCCGTTAGCGAACCTGTTTTTGTGAACGGCAAGCGTGTGGGCGAAACGCCTTTCAGCGATGCAGTTCCATTGTGCGCGGAAATAGAGATAGGCGAAAATAGGGAAATTGTGTATGCGAAATTGAAATACAACGAAAAAGTTAGGCACACGCACAGAAGCAATTTTTCATACACTCCAACTCCAGATATTCAGAACCCTATCAAAACAAGTCTATGGGTTGCCATGGCTTTAGACGTGCTAGGAACGGCACTCATAAGTTACGCTATATATGAAAACGGAGAAACAAAAGAAGCATACAAAAAATACAACGAAAGCGACCACCCAAGCGACTATTACGAAGGTGCTTGGAAAAATGCAGAACGAAGCCGCAACAAAAGAAATGCGTTGTATATAATTGGCGGTACAGCTTTAACTTCAGGAATAGGAGTTCATATATTTACTAATTTCTCCTTGTGAGAAAATTCCTCCTGCCTTTTTTGCTCTGTGCCATTTCTTTGCACGCAGAGTTTTTAATTTCAGACGGAGATAGATTTGCGAACTTGAAATTATTTTTAAAAGATTCCGTTCAGATAGAAAAATTCAGTAAAGATGCAAATTACAGAAACCAAAACACAATCACGGCTGGGCTTTTTTTAAATGGCTTGGCTGCGCCAAACCTTTTTTTCAACGCCGCCGCCGAAGTTAATGTGGATAAAGCATCCGGGGTAAAATATTTGAACCACAATTATGAACCTTATTTAGGCTATCCTTACGATGTACTATCCGATGGGCATCCATCGGAGGACAATGGACGCACCTGGGCTTTTTTCAACGCCAGCACAGACTGGCAGGCAATGCCTTATCTCAAAATTTCCGGTGGCTACGATTATTTGTCTTATGGTCCTGCAAGGCACAACAAATTGACTTTGCGTGGCGGAGATTTTTATTGGCGCGCCATCCAAGACTCAGCGGATTACGCATATATAAAAAGACCTGTGCCAACACCTTTTATAGGTTTTGATTTAAGTCTGGACTTTGTATCTTATTCTCAGCATTCAATGCAGTTGAAAAACCAAAAGGAATACAATAAATATTTGCATGCCCACAGATTGGATTTCAAATTTTCCGAAGACTTTTCCTTTGGACTCACAGAAACCATTGTATATGGCTCAACAAATGCTCTCTATGGCGAAAAAGATTCTGTAGAGCATCGTTCTGTTGAGGTTCTGTATTTGGTTCCTTTTGTGCCATATACCTTTGCCGAAGCCTACACGGGAGACCGCGACAACAAAGCGCTTTCTGCCGATTTTTCTTGGAAGTTGTTTAAAATGTTTGAACTTTATGGAGAATTATTCATAGATGATTTATACAATTTATCGGCTTTTTTTGACGATAGCTGGTGGGGCAACAAGTGGGCTGCATCCATTGGAGTTGCCATAGATTCCGCTAAAATAGGCATATTCAATTGGGACTACAACTTTGAATACACACGCATAGAGCCTTGGGTTTACACTCATCACAAGGGTTTGGGTTCTGAGTATTCGCACTTTGGAAATTCGCTGGGTTCAGATTTGGGACCAAACTCCAGAGAATTTTACAACCGTTTTGGAGTGTCTTTCAAAAATCTTTTGCGATTGGATTTATCCGTATCTGCTATTGCAAAAGATACAGCTTTTGGCGGGCATATCGGTGATATACATAAAGAGGGAGACCCCACAGATAAAAAATATTTGGATAAAAAAAGTACGCTGCATTATCAGGAATACGGAGCCGCTATTTTATTCAAGCCATTTTCAATTTGGCATATAGGTGCAAAGCAATATTTAATATTTGGCGAATATAAAGGCAATAGAACAGAATTGTTCAGCAGAGTTATATGGTAGTTATTCTATTAACCATATTAATTGTGGTTCAAACAATATTTGCTTGGAACCCAACTCCCTTGCTCATTGAAGAGCAGGTTCCGCAAACAGCTTTTATGCAGTTGCAAGAATTTCAGGGAGCGGCGCGGCCTGAATATAATGCGTATATAAGTGCCGGCATAATTTACCTGCCCTTACCAAGCCAAAGTGCATTATCAACTGAATGGGGCATCCACAACGGATTTGCTTTCAAGCAAAATATGGGTATTTGGCTAACGAATAATTTCGATGGCAAAGATTCCAAAGGATTGACTTATGGGTTTGGCTGGTTTGGAGAAAGGCAAGGCTGGGATAACGAGGATTTTTTATTTCTTCCGCATAGAGGAAATTTTTCACAGATAAACCAAATTCATACTTTTGGACTCACCATTGCAGATAGTTCAAAACATTGGCTGTTAGGCAGCGGCTTTCAATATCTAAATGCGGAAGACAATACCTTTAGGTGGTGGCTACTCGGAACTTGGAGCAGGTTTTCCATTTTGCCAAATTTTCATAAAAATGATTTGCAGTTCATAAATGCGCAGTTGAATTTGCAAGCCAGAGAATTGAGAGGCGATGAAAATTCTTGGCAAAATTATCTGCCAGATTTGGAGTGTTCCTATTTCTCAAAAGATTCCGTTAAAATGTTCATATCGCAAAATATATTCAAGCAGAAATTTTATTTGGAGAGCGCGTTTTGGGTTAATCCTGGGGACTTTGCTTGGGCGGCATTGAAGTTTTACCCAGATCCCTCTCGCTTGCTCCTTGCTCTAGAAGCAACAGCCACAAAAAAAGAAAATAGCGATAAAGAAAACAATGTTTATTTTGGCGGCGGCCTAACGCTTCCTTTTTTGCGAGTGGCATACAACAGTTCAAAAGACTACGAGACATTCTTTAAGAATCGCGGAGTTTGGATTGTTGAAATCCGTTTGGCAATAGGAACTTCCGGTGATGCCTTTTTTGCATTGAATGCTCCCAAAAGCGCTCCGAGCGAGATAAGCGAAAAACCGGTGAAGAAACCTAAATGGGATGCAGAATCCAAAACGGAGGATTAAAATGAAAAGAGTATTTATATTTGCATTTTTTCTTTTGTCTTGCACTCACTGGATAATTGATACTGAAACACGCATACAGGTAGAAAATTCAACTGACTATACAATAAATTTGTGCATTGTTTCAAAAGATGGGCAAAAAATCGCTTGGGTATCTGATAACATTGAAAGCTGGAAAAAATCCAAGGTTTATGAAATAGAATGGGTTGGGGAATTTAGTTTTATGGTTCGTGCTGGAGATAATTGGGAGCCTCAACCTCTGGGGATTCATAAGCTAAAAGGCGGTAGTGTTTTGGTGCAGATAACAGAGAGGGACGGCAAATTTGAGATGACTTTAAAATAGAATTAACTATATTCTATCTTTATGAGCAAATTAAAAACAATGGGAATTGTCAATAAGGGCAAAATCATGGCTACTGTGATGGACATGAGTAAAACTTATAATGTTGCGAACATCGCGATGTTTGTAGAAGCACCAACGTTGGATTCCATAAAAATGGCGGAATTAAATCGAAAGGGATTAGACAAAAACGAGTATATTCTGTATCGTTTGGCGTTATTGAACAATGAAGCAACCGAAGCATACATTTTGCCTACAGAAAAAGATCCTGTCGTAACCGAGATTGAAAAAATCCGTGACCCGCAATGGACGTTGGAGGCGTTCAAACGTTTGGGAGTAGATGTAAAAAAACAATTCGTGAATTACTTTGTAGTTGAAAGCCCACACGACAACGCAATCATTGAACGTGATTGGCAGGCACCTATAATAAAGGCTTTTCATGAAAAAGCGGGTCAATTGCCAAAAACCCAAACGTTGCTCTCAAAATTATTTAGCCACGATGTTGCAAAAGATGAACTAGTTAATTTTGATGAATTGGTAAAATGCTCGGAAATTATAAAAGAATTGTCCGATGGCATTTCGTCAGGTGCAAAAAAAATGAACGACAACCGCCGTGCTCACCCAAACAATAATAAATAGAGCTTGCGGGCGAGGCATATAAAAATTTTTCTATTTTCCCTCTGTGGCGAAACAATTCTACAAAGATGGTGGCAAAGGAACTGAGTCTGGCAAACAGATGAAGGTCTTTGATATTCCCGGTCCCAAGAAAGCTGCTATTTTGATGGTTGCTCTTGGGCAGGAAGCCAGTTCCCACATTTTTAAGGCTTTGAATGAGAAAGATGTGGAAATTCTCACCGCTCAAATAGCACGCTTGGAAGGGGTAACCCCTGAAATGCGCGAATATGTTTTGCAGGAATTTCAGCAAATAAGCAGCGCACAGGAATATGTTAGCCAAGGAGGCATGGAATTTGCGCAGCAAATTCTGGAACAATCGCTTGGTTCTCGCCGTGCCCGCGAAATTTTAGAAAAAGTGCAGAACAACATCCGCACCACTGGCTTCAATATGTTGGACAACATAGATCCAATACAGTTGATATCTTTTTTGAGCAAGGAACATCCTCAAACCGTGGCTCTGCTTCTCGCTCACATGAGACCAGACAAAGCAGCCGCAACAATTTCTGCGCTGAACCCAGATATGCAGGTAGAGGTTGCAACTCGCATAGCCACAATGGAAAGCATAAGCCCAGATGTTCTGCAGCAGGTGGAGCAGCAATTATCACAAATACTAAAAACTATGTTCACAGGCGATACCGCAGAAGTTGGTGGCGTAAAGAGTGTAGCCGAAATGCTTAATATGGTTGATAGAGGCGCAGAAAAGAACATTCTTGGAACCCTTGAAAGAGATGATCCCGAACTTGCAACAGAAATTAAAGCCCTTATGTTTGTGTTTGAAGATATGCTCCTTTTGGACGACAAATCTATGCAGCTTGTGTTAAAACAGGTAGATTCCAAAGACCTTTCGCTTGCGCTCAAAGGTGCCAATGAGCAGGTTTCAAACAAATTCTTCACGAATATGTCTAGCCGTGCTGCCGAAATGATTAGAGAAGAAATTCAATTTATGGGTCCAAAACGCCTTCGCGAAGTGGAAGAAGCGCAGCAAAAAATCGTTGATGTGGTTCGCCGTCTAGAAGCAGATAACGAAATAGTAATCAGCGGTCGCGGTAGCGAAGATGATATTATCGTATGATTTTTATTCTCTTTTTTGTTTCCCTCGCTTTTGCCCAAATTCATGATTTGCATCAAGGTGATTTTTATTATGCGCTTCGCTCACAGAATTCAAAAGACAATATGGCAAGCGACAAAAACATAAAGGAAGCCATAAATTATTACAAATTGGCACTCAATGATTCCAACACAAAACAAGAGGCTGCTTGGAAATTGCTCAGGGCTTATTATTTTTTGGGCTGTTTTGCCACGCCAGAGGCAAAAAAGAGAGTTCACGTTTTTGAAAAAGCCAAAAAAGAGGGCAAACCTTTTCTTGATGCTTATCCAAAAAATACCGATATAGCTTATTGGTATTCAGTTAATTTAGGTTTGTGGGCAAGCCTGGTTAATCCAGCAATTGCCTTAAAAGCGGGCAGCATAAAAGAAACAAGGGAAATAGCTAAAATGTTAATAGAGCAAGTTGCAGCCAGCAAAGAAACGGCAGCTCGTGGTCACCAAATTTTAGGCAAGGCGCATCAAAAACTACCTAGCATAGTTTTTGTTACGGGTTGGGTAAAAAGAGATTCCGCAGAATATCATTATAAAAAATCTCTGAACTTAAATCCAAATGATTTGGCAACTCGCCTTTTTTTGGCGGAATATTATAAGGAAACCTCTAGGGAAAAAGAGATGGAAGAATTGTTAAAGCCAGCACTGGCGAAACGCCCGAGTCCCGAACATTATTTGGAAGACGAAAGAAATTTAATTAAGATGAAGAAATTGCTAACTCCCTGAAACTGCCACTTCCGAGCAAAATATCTATGGGTAGTTTTTTATATTCATATTCATAAGGGGGAGCTTTCCAAGCGAAATCATTTTTGTAGCGATGAAATAGATATTTCAAAATTTGAATTGTTGTTTCAAAAGGTAAAAATTCTTCACGTTCCAATACGTGAATTTGCGCCCCGTGGCAAATTTGCCCTGCATATTTGTGGAAAGTTGGCTGAAAGTGGCTTTCTCTAAAATAAACTCCGGGCAACTTTAAGTTGTTAAGACAATCGCACATTTCTCCCGCTTCAATCCAAGGCGCTCCAAAAAGTTCAAAGGGTTTTGTTGTGCCACGGGCTTCGCTTATATTGGTGGCTTCCAGCAGGCACTGCCCGGGATATACTATTGCTGTATCTAAAGTTGGCATATTTGGAGATGGCATAATCCAAGGAAGCCCTGTTTCGTCAAACCACATATTTTTTTTATATCCCTGCATTTCCAAAACATAAATTTCCGAGTGAGGAAAACATTCTTCCTTAAATTGCAAGGCTAACTCCCCTATTGTCTTTCCGTGTCTAACTTGTATTGAATGCAAACCAACAAAGCTTTTGTATTCTAAATCCAATACGGGACCTTCTGTTATATGGCAGCCTATTGGGTTAGGGCGGTCTATTACAATAATTGGTATTCCAAGTTTCTCCGCCGCTTTTATGCAAAGATAAAGTGTCCATATAAATGTGTAATATCTCGCTCCCACATCTTGCAAGTCCACTAAAAGAACTTCCACATTTTTTAGCATTTCAGGAGTAGGTTCTCTATGTTCACCATAAAGGCTATAAACGGGAATGCCAAGCTTTGGGTCTGTAAAGCCTTCCCACTCTATCATATTATCCTGAGTGTGCCCCAGAATTCCGTGCTGCGGGCCAAAAAGAGCGGCAAGTTTAAAGAGCTGCCCATTGTGTTTTTCCAAAGTTGCAAGAGTATGCCGCAAATCCGCAGTTACAGACGCAGGATGCAAAACGGCTCCCAGCCGCTTTCCCCTTAGCTTTTCGGGGAAGTGTTTTTCCAAATGTTCAAGGGCTAGTTTTACCATAATTTTTTTATGAATATAGTAAATGATTTTGCCTTTATCTGTTTTTTTAAGTGGATTTAAACGTTTACTATATTCCCTCAATGCAAACACACCTCCACACAAACATAGAAACGCTTGCTAATAAGTTTTTAGAAGACGTTTTATCCAAAAGCAACTTTGGCGCAAATGCCGCCAAAGGCGGTTTTTTAACTGGCGGTAGTTTGATAATTTGCGAATCAAGAGGCTTGCAGGAATATTTGCAAAAAACCTGCGCAGACAAATATGGAATATGGACTGCATTGCCATTTAAGCCTCTGGCTGGGCTCTTAATGCAATGCGCTTACAATTTATCCAAATACAAAAAAAATGAAAAAGAGAATATCTACAATCAGCACAATTTGGTATGGGCAGTTTATGCCCTGCTAGAAGGCGAAAAAAAAACATTCTCCTTTGCAAACGAACTAGCATCTCTATTTTTTGCATATCAAATTTACAGGCCAGAATTAATTGAAAAATGGACAGAGAACAAGCCTTATTCAATTGAAAAACCAGATACAAATTTTACAAAAAACGAAAAATGGCAAAGAGAACTTTGGCAAAGTCTCAAAAAAAAATACGAAAACGAACAGAATATATATCAGCTTTATAAAACTATTGAAAATGAATTAAAAAATGATAAATGCGAAAAAAAGTTTTTGCCAAAACAAATTTTCATCTTTGCGCCCTTGTCAATTGCTCCCATTCATCTATCAACATTAATCCATTTATCACAGGCAGGCAGCAAAATTAATTTGTATTTGCTTCAGGTTAGCGAGGAATATATAGGGGCATCTGTTAGCGATAAGCAAATTGCGAGAATGCGAAAAGAGGCTTGGGCAAACAATAAAATTGCAAATGAAAAGGAACTATACTGGGATTTAGGCAACAGACTGATAGCAAATCTAGGCAGAAACGCGCAGGTAATTTATGAGCAAATATCTGGGTACGAAGAACAAGGAAAAATATCCAGTGAAATTTTGAACTCTGAAAATAACAACTCAAACGAAACCCTGCTCTCAAAAATCCAAAACGACATAATTCAAGACAACAACAAACCCCGTCCCTTATCCCTTGCTTCTTGTCCACTAAATGCAAGCTTAACATTCAACAGTTGCTTTTCACCTTTAAGAGAAATCGAGGTCTTGTGCGATTATTTGCTGGATTTATTTGCAGAAAAAAAAATATTGCCAAGCGATATTGCCGTTGTTTCTCCAAATATTGAAACTTATGCCAGTTCAATAGAAAGCGTTTTTGGCAGATATAATATTCCATTTAAAATCGCAAACAGAGATGTAAAAAAATACGATAAAACCGCACAACTTTTGAACTTGCTTTTTTCTCAAATTGACGACAGATACGAAGCACCGGACATTCTAGCTCTGTTTGAATATTCTATGTTCGTGCAGGGCGAGGAATTGGACACAAACGATAGAGAACGTTTGGAAAAATGGGTTAAGGAAAATGCTATTCGGCATAACCTGAGCAGCCAAGTTCCCGTGCCTAATTATTCTTTTGCAGGTGGATTTGAACAGTTGAAAGCGGGTTTTTTTATGATTTCGGAAAATGGATTTTCTGAACTTGGCGATTATTGCTATCCAGATATAGAGGGAAATCCTGCTTATATTTTAGGTGAGTTCGCGCATTTTGTAAAAACCTTGGAAAAATTTGATACAGAAAGCAAAAAAGAAAAATCAATTGAGGAATGGGATGTTTTTTTAAAGGAAAACTTGCAAGTATTTTTTGGCGATGACGGAACGGATTTTAACGAAGCTCAAGACGACCCTTACCAAAAAGTTATGGATGCTTGGGATTCTCTGAAAGAAGAAATATACATCGGTTTTGGCAATAATTCAAGAACGCAAATTAGCTTTTCAACACTGAAAAATGCTTTGCTTAGAAAAATGGAGTCAAATGCAAAATCATCATATTCTATGACAGGCAAAATATCTTTTTCAAATTTTGAAACTATACGTGCTGTTCCGCACAAGGTTATTTGCTGCATTGGAATGAATAGTAAGGAATTTCCACGCCAAAAACCAAACAAAGATATTAGCCTTATGGCAGAATACAAGCAAGGCGACAAAGATATAGCAAATGAAGATCGTTTGATGTTTCTGGAAATAATTTGCAACGCAAGGGAAAATCTTTACATAAGCTGGATTGGTCAGAGCGAAAAAACGGCAGAAGACCTTGAACCATCCAGCGTAGTAATTATGTTTTTGAAAAATTTGGAAGAACAATATAAAATAGAACCGAAAAGTTTAATAGTAAAACACCCATTGCAACCTTTTTCAAGAAAATATTTCAACGGAACATTAAGCACTTACGACAATAGGTGGCACAATTTAAAAAATCCTAATTCAAGCAATATTTGGGAATGGGAAATCCCACTAAAAGAAACAGAAGAAAAAAAGGATATTGACGCTTTATTTAAAATTTTATCTGATGCCCCAAAGTATTTTTTGAAAACTGTATGCAAAATAGAATTGCCAGACACCATTGAGCTTTTGGAAAATACGGAACCATTCATTGTAGAAAGTGCGTTGGATAAATGGAAATTGTCGGATTTGATTTTAAAAAACGAGAATCGCGATAAATATATGGAAGAGATTAAAATTTCTAAATTAAGAGGAAGTTTGCCAAGCGGCAAATTTGCGAGTAATATTATAGAGAATATTGCAATTGAAATGGAGGAATTAAAGGAAAAAACAAAAAATGAAAAAGCAGGAACTTTTTGGATTTATCCAAGCAAAGATAAAGGCAAATACCGTTTAAAACATTGGTTGTATCATTTGGATTTGAATATCAACAAATTTGAAAAACAGAATACAAAAATATTTTTAAAAGATGCAGAAATAGAATTGCAAGGCATATCAAAAAAAGAAGCAATTGAAATTTTAAATAAATTATGGGAGCTAAAACAAGAACTAGAAAAAAAGATGCTGCCAATATTCCCAGATGCAGCTTGGGAATATTTAAAACCTAATAAAAGCGAAGCTGAAAAAATAAAAGCTGCCGAAGACAAAATTTTCGGCACAAGTTTTACCGGAGGATTGGCACAATATTCGAAATATGCAGAAAAAGTATTGAGAGATGCAAAATCATTAAAGGAATTAGGCAAAGAACAGGAATTTATAGATTGTTCGGAACGGTTGTTTGGAGAATACGAAAAAAATGAAACCACTAAAAAATATTGAATCCCTGCCCCTAAACGGAAAAGTTCTCATTGAAGCGAGTGCTGGCACGGGCAAAACATATACCATAGGCTTAATTGTCCTTCGCTTGCTCTTGGAGAAACATTTACCCATAGAGAAAATTGTTCTGATAACTTTTACGGAAGCCGCAACAGCAGAACTCAAAAAAAAGACTGCGGAAAGAATTAGAGAACATTATTCAAGCAACAGTGAAAAATTAACTTTGCCACAAAAAGCAAATCTGCTAGATGCCATTGCCCGCATAGACGAAATGCCGGTTTTTACCATTCACGGTTTTTGCAAAAAACTGCTAAGTGAATTTGATTTTGAGATTGGAAATTTTGAAGAAATGGAAATTATCGTAGATCAAAAAGACATAGAGAAGAGAATAGTAGCAGATTTTTGGCGAAGGGAAATTGAAAAATTAGAAGATACAGAAATAAAAGATTTACCGCAAAAATTTTCTCCAGAAATTCTAAAAACGGGAATAAGGAACGTTCTCAATTTTCCTAGTGCAAAGATAGAATATGAAGATATGAATTATATAATAGAAAATCATTTACAGTTGAAAAAGGCAGTGGAAAAGGAAAGTATAGAATTTAATAAAGATGGTAAAATCGCAAAAAAATATATAGGCAAAAATCCTTTATTCCAAGAATATAATGATAACCTTGAAGAATATAAGAAAATTGGAACGAGCAGTGAAAATCTGGTTGCAAAGTTGCAGCATAAAATTGGAAAGGAATTTTTGGAAGCCTTGCGGGCAGAAAAGAAAAAATTAAAAGTCATAGGTTTTGATGATTTAATAATGAATTCCTATAAAGCGGTGGAAAAAGATACTGAGAAAATACTTTTTAGAGCTGTACAGAAAAAATATGAAGCTATTTTGATAGATGAATTTCAAGACACAGATAAAATGCAATTTAAAATATTCAGTTATCTGTTTGAGGGTAAACCATTTTTTATGATTGGAGACCCAAAACAGGCTATCTACAGATTTAGGGGCGGAGATATTTATGCCTACTTAGTTGCAAAAAAAGAATCAAAACACCAATATACCTTGGAAAAAAATTATCGAACGCAAAAAAGATTATTATGCGCATTGAATAAAATTTTTAATGTAGAGAATCCTTTTGAAAATGAAGATATAAAATACATAAATGTTGAATCTGGAAAAGAATATTTTCCAGAACTTACAATAAACGGCAAAGAGCAAAAACCGCTTGTGATGCGAAATGCAAGATATGAAAATAAAAGTCAGCTCAATCCTGTTAAACAGGAAATCATTCAAGAAATAACTCGCTTGCTATATGAAACTAATACGGAGATATATGATAAAGATATGGAAAAAATTAGAAGGATAAAGGCTCAAGACATAGCAATTTTAACCAGAAAAAATGATGAGGCAAAAGAATACAGAGATGCCCTTAGAAAAAGTGAAAAAAACATTCCTGCAGTCATTCGCCACTCCGATAGCGTATTCAAAAGCGATGCCGCTGATTATATTATGCGCCTGCTAAGGGCTTTTGTACACTGCCAAAAGGAGAGCCAAGTAAAAGCAGCATTGATGGATGCAAAAGAATTATCCATAGAAGACATAAAACCTTTTGCAGAAGCTTTTGATATATGGAAGCGTTATGGAATAATGCGGGCTATAAATTCATTTTTTGATTCAAACAACCTTTGGGGGAAAATACGGAGTGCAGAAAATGGAGAGAGAAACGCAATAAATTTAAGACAGCTTATATGGATTTTGAATGAAGAAGAAACTCTTTTTGGCAGGGTTCCAGAAAAAATGCTTAGGAGATTTGCGGAATTAATTAAAAATGGAGACGGAGAAGAAAATGAGGAAAAATTGGAAACGGATGACGATGCCATTCAAATTATGACTATTCACGCCGCAAAAGGCTTGGAATTCCCTATAGTTTTTGTTCCAGACATAATGCCTGCCGGAGAAATGAAAAGCATATCTGTTTATGAAAAAACGCCACCCATTTACCATAGCGAAAACGATGTTATTGTGGAATATGCAGTTTCCAACAGAAAAATAAATGGGAATAATGCAAAATCAAGAGAACAAAAGGAATTATTGGAAGAATCTGCGAGGAATTTTTATGTAGCAGTTACACGCCCCATTTACAGGTTATATATAGTAAATGCTTATAAAGAAAAATTGAGTGCAGATGAATTTTATTCTTCTGGGCAGAAAATTTGCAGCAGGATATTGGAAGATGAGAATATACAGATAGTGGATAGTTTTGCAGATATGGAATATCCAAAAAATTCCAGATTAAAATTTGAAGAAGAACAAGACAAACAGGAAAAACCGCCTAAATCAAAAAATTTTGAAATATATCCAGCCTGGCAACAAACAAGTTTCACAGTAATTTCGCAAAACTTAGAGCATAAAGACCATATTCATGTATTGCAGGATATGGAAATAAAAATCCCGGCAGGCAAAGCAATGGGAACTCTTTTGCACAGTATTTTTGAGAATGTGGATTTTGATGCAAGCGAAAACGAAATTCGCGATTTGGTGGAACGCAAGTTGGGCGGGTTCAAGGAATTTTCCAAAAATACGGATGATGGGGAAAAAAGAAAAATTTGGGTTGAAAATCAGATTAAGATAATTTTGAACAAAAATTTGGGCAATGCCGGCAAGCTATGCGAAATAGATGCGAGCAACAGAGCGGCGGAGTTGAACTTTTTTATGAAAACAGAGAATTTGGATTTGAAAAAAATAAAGGAAATTATGAAAGAGAAAATCCTGGATTTTGAAAAAGAAGAACTGCTTGCAAAATACATAAAAGGAGCAATGGATTTGGTATTTTTGGGCAAAGACGGAAAATATTATATTTTGGACTGGAAATCGAACAGCCTCGGCGATTTTTCAGAAGAGGGAATGGAAGAAGCCATGCGGCACAGCGCTTATCATTTGCAATACTATATTTACGCTGGCGCACTAAAACGCTGGCTTGAGCAAACCCGCGAAAACTTTAATTTCAAAGAAAAATTTGGCGGAGCCTATTATATTTTTATAAGAGGCGTAAATGAAAAAAATTCAGATGGAATTTATTTTTCCAACGGAAAGGATATTGCAGATTCAATAGAGGAGCTTTTTCCCCAACAGAAAATCCTCCAAGCTGCAATTTGAATCGCCTATAACCAAACACTTGGCTTGCGGATATTTTTTCTTGAAATCCAAGTAACCTCCTATGTGTTTTACCCTGCCACTTTTTACTTCCAAAGCCGTTATGCTTTTGCCTTTTTTCAACACAAAATCCACTTCTTTGTCTCTGTCTCGCCACCAATATACCTCAAAATTCTCTTCTCTTGCTTTTGCGAGCAAATAGGCTCCAACTGCGCTTTCTACCAAATGCCCTTTGGCGGTTTGGTTTTCTAAAAGGCTTTTTTTGGAAGCACCATAAGAGTATGTCATTAGGGAAGTGTCAAAAACCATAAATCTTGGTGAGCTTTGCCTAACCAGCAATCTGTTTTCCGAAAATTTCTGCAATCCGCACAAAATATTCGCCTTTGACAAAAGTTCCAGATAATGAGCGATTGTCACGGTATTTCCAGCATCTTGCAGTTGGCCTAAAATTTTTGTGTAAGAGAGTTCCTGCCCGGAATAGCTGGCTCCAAGCGAAAAAAGAGCTTTCATCAAGGCTGGTTTTCTAATCTCTTCCATAAAGAGAATATCTTGCGAAATGCTAGGCTCAACAATGGAATTCCCAATATAACGCCTCCATCTTTCCTCATTTTTTCTCAAAACCGCCGCGCCAGGGTAGCCGCCAAAGTAAAGAAAATCATCCAGCGTATAGCCAAAAGCCTCTTTGCATTCCGCAAAATTCCAATGCTGGCAAAACAATATCTCAAACCTGCCCATTAAAGATTCTTTTATCCCCTTTTGCAACAGAAGCGCAGAAGAGCCTGTTAAAATTACTTTAAGCGGTTGTTTTTTTCTTGTATCTTCGTCCCACAGCAACTTAACCACCGCAGACCATTTAGGTATTTTTTGAATTTCGTCTATAACAAGAACAAAATCCCCATTTATCCTATTTTGCTCCGAGCGGGCTTGCTCCCATTCGTTGCGGATCCATTCCACTGAACTCAGATTAGGGTCATCTGCGCTTGCAAAACGGTTTTGCAAGCCGCACTCCTCCAATGCCTGCAAAACAGCAGTGGTTTTGCCCGTTTGCCTTGGACCGGATATAACTTGAATAAAATGCCGTGGCTCCGCAAGCCTTTGGCAAATTTGGCTAACGACTTTTCTTTTAAACGAAGTATTCATATAAATAATATACAAATTACTCAGTACGTTTTACAAAATACTCAGTATAATGAGTAAATTACGTAATTCTTGTATTTATTTAATAACTATCAATCGTATTTGCCGCGCTTAAACGCACGTCTGGCAAATCAAGAATATAAATGGCAAAACTCCATCCTGGGGCAGCCCCTGTGGGTCTCCAGGTGAAATCCATTTTCCAGCAGTGAAGTTCCCTGTAAAATTGCAATGAATGGGAGGTAAAATCACCCTCTTCAAAGGAATATTGGGACGTGTATTGCAAATTCCATTTCCTGCTGGGGTAAAGCGCGGCAGAAAAACTAGCGTAGTGCCTGTAATAGTCTTTAAACGCATTTTTGCCAACTCTGGTACTTGAAAAAGAAAAACTGTAATCCACTCCAGCGCTCCAGGTTTTATATTCATATTTGCCGTTTTTAGATGGAAGCCCGGCGTTAAAATCTCCATACCAAGAAAATCTGCGGCTGAGTCCGTAGTTCCAATCCGTGAGCTGAGGAAAGCGAACTTTGTTTGGAGACTCTTCAAATTTATGATAAACATTGTGCGTGGTATTTATTGTAAAAAGATAATTTTCCAAAATCTGAAATCCAAAAGAAGAAATTATCGGAGACCATTGAAGCGAATCTGCGGCAAAGTTATAAGAGGTCGCATGCGAAGTTGTTAAAATCCTGAGATTTTTGCTTATATCATCAAGGTCTGTTCCTTCGCTTGCCGTGTCTGCGCTTGCTAGTAAATATTTTATGTCAAAATCGTTTCCAAGCCTAAAGCCCACAGTTCTCTGTTCCGTTTGAAAAGCGGACTGACCCAAAAGCGGATGTGGATAAAAAACATAATTGGTATCAAGTTCCGGCGCATACGTAAAATCAACGGTTGGAGAAAGAGTGTGGCGAATGCCTGTGAATCTGCCCCATTCGGGAAGCCATATACCATAGAGCTTTGTATTGGTTCTCACTGAACCGTTGCCTTTTAAATAGTATTGACCATATTCGTCTTTTGAGGGGTCAAAAGCAAAGCGACCTCTTTTGTCTATGGAATCACGCGGCGAAATATATTCCTTTGCTGTCCAGTTCCCAGCAAAATTCAGTGACGGAGTTATGCTTAAAACATCAAAGAGTATTCCCGTGTAATTTAAAGAAAAGTTATCAGAAAAACCCACATAATAAGACGTTGTGTCCATAGTGTAATAATCAGATGCAGTGTCTAGCGGATTGTAATATACGGTATCGGGTGCCCTAACCATATAGTTGTTGAAGCGATTATAATAAGAATAATTTATTTTTTCCCAAAACGGAGGATTTATGCTTTCTCCAGAGACATCTGACGAAAACATAGGACCAGAAGCTCTGAACTGAACATCGGGATTTTGCCGGACAATAAGTCCTGTTTGCAAATTGTATTCCTGCCTTTCTTTTATGGTGATGTTTTTATTGTCGCCTATTCTCTGATAGTAGGTCATCTCCGCATTTGCCTGCTGGTCTAAAACCGTTTTCTCGTCTATGCCGTTTTGCCGCCGCAAATTTTGCCGCGAAACAAAAGAACCCTCACCATTCAGGGTTTTGCTGCCATCCGGTGTTATTTTTTGTGCGTGTCTGAAATGAATATCGTAATCTCGCCAAATTGTTCCATCGTTTAAATAACCTGTGGCATCCACAAAGCCGTCCAGAGAATATCTCTTATTGTAGCGAACTTCCGTATTTAAACTGCTTTTGCTAAAATCTGCCTCGCTGCCTTCCAAAACATTTGCGTAGAGTTGCGCGTCCCAGTAATCATTTGGAGCATAATAATATCCCAGATTGTTCATAAAAAAACCCTGCGACTGGTCTCCGCCTATTTTGGGCGTTAAAAGACCGCTACGCCGTCCGCTTTTCATAGGTGAAATCATAAGCGGCAAAATCATAACCGGAACCTCGCCCATATTCAAAACCACAGGACGCGCCGTCACGCTCTCTTTTGGCTTTAACACCATTCTCCTGCTGTAAAAAGAATAATGCTGGTGTTCAGGATTGGAACAAGTGGAAAAATCTCCCCTTTCAATTAAAAATCTCTGCTCTTTGAGAGTATCTGCGCTTTGTATTGTAACCGCTCTTATCAATGTTCCGTTGAACTGCTGATTATCCATATAGCTGGTGCCATAAATTATTTCTCCAACTTTTGAGGATAAATTGTATTTCATTTTGTAAGAGGCAAGAGAGGGTTGCGAAGTTTCCCTGAAAACAGGATTTCCCACAACCTCTATTAATTTGTTTTTCTGGCTATACATAATGGTATCGCCATTCAGCGTTGCTGTGCGGTATTTGAGCTGTGCCTTGTTGTTCAAATTAAAGGTTTTGGACAAAACATTGTATTCCAAATCAACTGCCCTATACTCCAAAGTATCGTTTGTGCCATCATCTATCATCCAGCCACTTTCGCTTTGCACCGTATCTGCCGCCTGCTGCCTCTTTTCCAATTCAAAGCGAACAAACTCCTGCGAAAAGGCAAAAGCACATAAAACCAAAATGAGCAGGAAGGGCATTGGGGGTAATATAGTAAGTTATATAATTTTCTAAATTCCCCCTATGGATTCTTCTAATTTCATCAAGGATTTTATAGTTGAAGATTTAGGCAATAAACGCTATAACTCTGTGCATACAAGGTTTCCGCCGGAGCCGAATGGATATTTGCATATTGGGCATGCAAAAAGCATTTGCATAAATTTTGGCATTTCAAAACAGTTTAATGGTATATGCAATTTACGCTTTGACGATACAAATCCGGCAAAAGAAGATGTTGAATATGTGGATAGCATAAAAGAAGACGTTAAGTGGCTTGGCTTTGACTGGATGGAATATGAATTTTATGCGAGCGATTATTATGGCTTGTGCTATGAATTTGCCGAGCAGCTTATTTTGGCAGGCAAGGCTTATGTTTGCCACTTAAAAGGTGATGACGTTGGCAAATACAGAGGCACTCTCACAACCCCAGGTCAGCCAAGCCCCTGGCGAGATAGACCCATAAACGAAAGTTTGGAAATTTTCCGCAAAATGAAAGCGGGCGAGCTAGAAGAAGGCGAGGCATTTTTACGCGCAAAAATAGATATGGCAAGCCCGAATATGAATATGCGCGACCCTGCGATTTACCGCATAAAAAAAACAAGCCATCACCGCACCGGCAACGAATGGGTTGTTTATCCCATGTATGATTATGCCCACCCTATAGGCGACTGGATAGAGAACATCACTCACAGTATATGCACATTGGAATTTGAAGACCACCGCCCCCTTTACGAATGGGTGCTTAACGAAATCAAAGCCTTAATAGACAAAGGCTACGTGCCAAGCCGAAAAATGACACCCGCGCTGCCTCGCCAAATTGAATTTGCCCGTCTTAATTTAACCTACACGGTTATGAGCAAAAGGCTTTTGAGGGAATTAGTTGAGCAAGGCAGCGTTATTGGCTGGGACGACCCCAGAATGCCAACAATAAGCGGACTTCGCCGCAGAGGCTACACGCCAAGCTCCATTCGCGAATTTGCAGAAAGAATTGGAGTTGCCAAAACCGATAGCATAGTGGATATTCAGCTTCTTTACTTTTGCATAAGGGAAGAATTGAATAAAAGCGTTCAAAGGGCTATGGTTATTTTAGATCCTTTGAAAGTTGTTATAACAAACTGGGAAGAAGGCGGTGAAGAAGTTTTTGAAGCGGAAAACAATCCTGAGAATTTGGAGATGGGTGCAAGGAAAATAGTTTTTGGCAGAGAAATTTATATAGAACGCGAAGATTTTATGGAAAATCCTCCAAAAAAATACTTTAGGCTCTCCCCTGGTTCTGAGGTTCGCTTGAAAGGTGCATATTATATCCGCTGCGAACAGGTGATTAAAGATTCTGATGGAAAAATAACTGAACTGCATTGCACCTATGACCCAGAAAGCAGAGGCGGAGAAACTGCGGATGCCCGCAAGGTAAAGGGAACCCTGCACTGGGTTAATTGCATAGACGCAGTTGATATTGAGGCAAGGCTGTTTGAAAATCTTTTCACATTGGAAAACCCTG
>Ga0268262_10002931_pt1 | contig 19112 bp, 16 predicted proteins | sample TergutNc150P3_FD_190354 | JGI IMG/M metagenome (GOLD analysis project Ga0268262, IMG submission 190354) | Nasutitermes corniger P3 segment gut microbial community from laboratory colony in Florida, USA - Nc150 P3 (SPAdes) (version 2) | ecosystem: Host-associated > Arthropoda: Insects >...
GAAAGAAAAAATTTACGGGCTTAAAGGCACGGCGGTTAACGTTCAGTCGATGGCGTTTGGAAATATGGGCGACACTTCCGGTACGGGCGTTGCGTTCACGAGGAATTCGGCGGACGGAACAAACGAATTTTACGGCGAATTTTTGATTAACGCGCAAGGCGAGGACGTCGTCGCGGGTATCAGAACTCCCATGCACATTTCCGAAATGAAAAAGGTCTGGAAAGACATATACAAAGAACTTGACGGCATCCGCTTGAAATTGGAAAAGCACTACAAAGATATGCAGGACATCGAATTTACCATCGAAGAAGGCAAACTTTATATGCTTCAAACAAGAAGCGGAAAAAGAACCGGTATGGCGGCTGTAAAAATCGCTTACGATATGGTGAAAGAGGGCTTGATTGACGAAGAAGAAGCGCTTATGCGCGTATCCGGCGACCACCTCAATCAGTTGCTGTTCGACATTTTAGACCCCAAAGAAAAGAAAAGAGCCGTCGATGAAAAGCGCGTGTTCGCAAAAGGACTTCCGGCGGGACCGGGCGCCGCTTGCGGACAAGTAGTTTTCAACGCGGAAGACGTAGTAGAATGGAAAAAACAGGGCAAAAAGACGATTCTTTTTAGACACGAAACGTCGCCCGAAGACGTTATCGGAATGGCGGACTCGGAAGCGACGGTTACTTCCACGGGCGGTATGACTTCGCACGCGGCGGTTGTCGCACGTTCTTGGGGTAAGTGTTGCGTCGTAGGAGCAAGCGACATCGAAATAAGTTATTCAAGCAAAACGATTAAAGTCGGCAATACAGTCGTTAAGGAAGGCGACGTCGTCGCGGTCGATGGAATTACGGGCGAACTGATTTTGGGCGAAGTTAAAAAGACGAAATCGCCGGTTATCGCAGGTCTTGTCGATGACGACGAAGAAGCGAAGAAAACGGCGGTTTACAAAATGTTCGTCAATCTTATGAAATGGGCTGAAAAGACCAAAACCCTTAAAGTTCGCGCAAACGCCGATTCTCCCCGCGACTCGCTTGTCGCAAGAGCGCTGGGCGCGCAGGGCATAGGGCTTTGCAGAACGGAACACATGTTTTTTGAAGGCGAAAGAATTTGGGATATGCGTGCGATGATTCTGGCGGAAACCGTTGAAGAACGCAAAAAAGCGCTTGACAAACTTCTTCCTTATCAGAGAGCGGACTTTGAAGGTTTGTTCAAAGAAATGGACGGATACGGGGTGACGATTCGCTACCTTGACCCGCCACTTCACGAATTTTTGCCGCAGGACGACGAAGGTCAAAAGGAAATGGCTGAACGTCTGCATATTCCGGTAGAAAAAGTTAAGAAAAAAGTTGCGGATTTGCACGAACAAAACCCGATGCTGGGTCATCGCGGCTGTCGTTTGTCAATAACTTACCCGGAAATCTGCGTTATGCAGACGACCGCCGTAATCGAAGCGGCTTGCAGAAAAGAAAAAGAAGGCGTAAAAGTAATTCCCGAAATAATGATTCCGCTTGTTGGTAAAGTCGAAGAGTTTCAGTATTTGGCGAAAATCGTCCGCGAAACCGCAGACAAAGTAATCAAAGAAAAAGGCGCAAACTTCAAATATACTGTGGGAACGATGATTGAAATTCCCAGAGCGGCGGTTGTCGCGGATAAAATTTCGGGCGGAGATAACGGCGCGGAATTTTTCTCGTTCGGTACAAACGACCTTACGCAAATGACTTTCGGATATTCCCGTGACGATGCGGGCGTGTTTATCGCGGATTATATCGACAAGAAAATTTTGCGCGAAGACCCGTTTGTCGCTATCGACCAGGAGGGCGTAGGCGCTCTTGTCGAAATGGGCGTAGAAAGGGGTAGAAAAGGCAGAAAGAAACTCAAATGCGGCGTTTGCGGAGAACACGGAGGCGAGCCGTCTTCCGTTAAATTCTTCCACAGAACCGGACTTGATTACGTTTCCTGCTCTCCGTATCGCGTGCCGATTGCCCGTTTGGCTGCGGCGCAGGCGGTTATCGAAGAAAAAAGGAAAGCGAAAAAGAAGAAATAGTTTCGTTTTACGAACAAAAGCGCCGTTTGAGAAATTAAGCGGCGCTTTTTTGTTGTTTCTAATATTATCAAAGAGAAGTACCGCGATGTGTTCTCAATGTTTAATAGGTCTAATCCTATAAAATTGGTTTGGGTTTCCGATATTTTCCTCATTTTTCTTGCAAAAAAAATTATTTGCGCAAAATAAGCGACAATATTTCCCAAAAAAACGTACATTCTAAATAAATTAAGTCGTTAATTTCGAAAATTCGAGACGTATCAAATAAATTCCCATATTATTTATGCGTAACGTTTGGATAGTATAAATAATTATCGGAAATTATCTAACCACAAATATTATATTTCAGATAAATTAGGAGAAAAAATGAGCGATTTATCGAAATTGCGAAACATAGGAATTATGGCGCATATAGATGCCGGAAAAACTACGACGACCGAACGGATTTTATATTACACGGGAGTTCTTCACGCAATGGGCGAAGTGCATGACGGCAATACCACTATGGACTGGATGGTTCAGGAACGCGAGCGGGGAATTACCATAACTTCGGCGGCGACCGCATGCGTTTGGAAAGACATAAACATAAATATTATCGACACTCCCGGACACGTGGATTTTACCATAGAAGTCGAGCGTTCCCTGCGGGTTTTGGACGGCGCGGTGGCGGTTTTCGATTCGGTAAGCGCGGTCGAGGCGCAAAGCGAGACAGTTTGGCATCAAGCGGACAAATACGGCGTACCGCGAATCGCGTTTGTAAATAAAATGGACAAAAACGGCGCGGACTTTTTTTATGTCCTTAAAATGATGAAAGAAAAATTAACGGGAAAGCACGTCGCCACACAAATTCCTATCGGCGCGGAAAGCGGTTTTGAAGGGCAGATTGATTTGATAAAAATGGTCGCGCTGAAATATTCGAGCGACGATTTGGGAAAAACTGTTGTCGAAGAAGAAATCCCCCAAAACCTGAAAAACGACGCGGCGCTTTGGCGTGAAAATCTTATAGAAAATATTGCAGAATACGACGACGAAATGACTAATTTATATTTGGACGCAAAAGAAATTTCAAACGAAATAATTTACAAGACGCTGCGAAAATCTACCATAGAAAACGGCGTCGTTCCGGTGCTTTGCGGTTCGGCGTTCAAAGACAAGGGCGTTCAGCCGATTCTCGACGCCGTAGCCGCGTATCTGCCTTCTCCGCTTGACCGCGGAAATATTAACGGAAAACTTATCGACGGAAAAGACGCGTTTCGCCGTCCGCAAAACGACGACAAATTCTCGGCTCTTGTTTTTAAAATCGCCAGCGACGAACACGTAGGACGAATAGCGTTTATTCGCGTTTATTCGGGAACGGCTACCACTAAAGGACGATTGCTGAACCCGCGAAACGGACGTAAGGAAAAAATTACGCGGTTTTTCAAAATACATTCCGACAAAAGAACACAGGTAGAAGAGGTGGCGGCGGGCGATATCGCCGCGGTCGTAGGACTTAAATGGACTACGACGGGAGACACGCTTTGCGACGAGGATTTCCCGATTATTTTTGAGGGTTTGGAATTTGCAAAGCCGGTCATTTCGGTTTCGCTTGAACCTAAAAACGCCGAAGAAGAGGAAAAAATGCTTGAAGCGCTTGCCCGTCTTGAAGACGAAGACCCCACCTGCAAAGTGAGCGAAGACAAGGAAACGGGGCAGCGGCTTTTGTCGGGAATGGGCGAATTGCATTTGGAAATACTTGTAGACCGCCTCAAGCGGGAATTCGGCGTCGCGGTTTCTACGGGCAAACAGCAGGTCGCTTATCGCGAAACGATTTCGGGCGAAAGCCGAATTTGCGAAAATTTCAAAAAACTTATCGACAAAAAAGAGCAGTCCGTCGAAATTTCTTTGAAAGTGATGCCGCTTGAAAATATTTCAAAAGACGTGATTTTTGAAAACGAAACGGCAGACGAAAGCGTAGCGCCGCAATTTATAAATGCCGTCAAAGAGGGAATTTTGGAATCGCTTTCCGGCGGCGAAAAATCAGGGTTTCCTATAATAGGAATAAAAGCGGTTTTAGAAAAAATCGTTATCAGCGAAACGGAAACCACCGAAATAATTTGTAAAATCGCCGGCTCTATGCTGTTCAGGAAAGCGTGCATAAACGCGGGCGGCGTAATTTTAGAGCCGGTTATGAACGTCGATGCGGTCGCTCCCGAAGAATTTGTAGGCGCGCTCATCAACGACATCACAAGCAGACGCGGAATCGTAAAAGGAGTCGATATGCAGGGAGTACGGCGAATAATTCACGCCAGCGCACCGCTTTCGCAAATGTTTGGATACGCGACGCAAATTCGTTCGCTTTCGCAGGGAAGAGCGGCGTACACGATGGCGTTTTCACATTATCAGCATTGCGACAAAAAACTTGAAAACGAAATTTTACGTTCGATAGGAAGAATTTATTCCGTTTGAAAAATTTGCATTTGTCTGCGGTAAAAAAGTATTTTGAGTCGTAAATATTTTTATAAGGGGAGCTTTATGCGTAGTGTAATCAATTACACGTTTGAAAATTGTGTGGGGTGCAATCGCTGCGTTAGGGATTGTCCGATTCAGGAAGCGAACATCGCCGGCGAAGTCGATGGAAAAAAAGTTATCAAAATCGATAACAGCAAATGTATAACATGCGGAATGTGCTTATCCACTTGCAGCCACGGCGCAAGACATTACGAAGACGATACCGAGCGGTTTTTTGACGACTTGCAAAACGGCGTTCCGATAAGTTTATTCGCCGCTCCCGCCGCAAAAACCAATTTTGACGATTGGGGGCGGATGTTCTCGTGGCTGCGCACAATCGGCATCAAAAAAATTTACGACGTTTCGCTGGGCGCCGACATTTGTACATGGGCGCATATTCGATATATCCAGAAAAACGGACCCAAACCTATAATATCGCAGCCCTGTCCGGCAATAGTAAATTATGTTTTAATTCATAAAAACGAACTCGTAAAACACCTTTCACCAGTTCATTCGCCTATGCTTTGCACGGCGATTTTTATGCGCAATTACTGCGGCGTGAAAGAAAAAATAGCGGCGCTGTCGCCTTGCGTGGCAAAAACGCACGAATTTGAAGCGACAAAATTGGTAGAATACAACGTGACCATAAAAAATTTGCTCGATTATATAGAAAGAAACGGAGTTGTGTTTCCGCATCAGGCGAGCGGTTTCGACCATTACGAATCGGGACTCGGCTCGCTGTTTCCTATGCCCGGCGGATTAAAAGAAAACGTCGAGTATTACCTCGGAAAATCTATACGGGTCGATAAGTCGGAGGGGCAGAAAGTCGTTTACAAAGCGTTGGACGAATATATCGAGCAACCGAAGTCAAATCTTCCTATTCTGTTCGACGTGCTTAATTGCGCGGAGGGCTGCAATATGGGAACGGGCTGTCGGGAAGGCAAAGATATTTTTGAGATAAATACCGTTATGGAAAGTTTGCGCCAGTCGGCTATTAAAGTAGATAACAAAAAATATCTTGACGAACTTTACAAGAAATTTGATAAAACTTTGCGCCTTGAAGATTTTTACAGAAATTATGTTCCTGCTCCGGTCAGGTCGATTCCAATCAACCAAAAGGATGTCGAAGACGCGTTTGTAGCGCTTGAAAAATTTGACCGTGCGTCGATGAATTTCAACTGCGGCGCATGCGGAAATAGAACTTGCCTTGAAATGGCGCAAAGAATAGCCAAAGGCATAAACGTTCCCACAAATTGTATCGAAAAAGAGCATAGAAACGTTTTGAAAGACCAGAAGAGCGCAAAAGAGAATCTGCGAAGTTTTGATACGGTCCTTGAAGACACCTCGCTAATCAGGGATATGACGGAAAGTATCGTTTCAAATATCGGCGATATAACCGAGTCCATTACCGCCTACAATAGTATGATACGGGAAATTGAGAAAATAGCCATGCAGGTTAAAATGATAGCGACAAACGCGTCTATCGAAGCGGCGCGGGCGGGCGAACACGGCAAGGCGTTCAGCGTGGTTGCGGGCGAAATAAGAAATTTAGCGCAAAAATCGACCGCTTCGGCGGCGGCGACAAAAGAAGCGTCGGTTAAGGCAACGGGGGCGATAGACACCGTAAATGATATGATGACGAAAATAAACGAGCGCGTGCATGCGTCTTATCAAAACGTTTCGGAAATTTCCAAAAAAACAAAAGAACTTTTGGAAAGTAAGAAAACGAAGGTATTTCCTGCGGTCGCTACTAAAAAAACAGATGATTGAATACAAAGAACGCCGAATAAAAGTCGGTATGAAAAGAGAACCAAAAGATATTTTTGACGAAATTGAACAGGAAACGGCAAGTTTTATTCGTGGCGGCTGGCGGTTGAAAGAAACGATTACCGACGATTTTTTGGAATATATCGACTTGCTGTTTGTCCGCGACGTATGATTTGGAGCGATAAATTTTAGGAGGTTTTCGTGAGATACGAGTTAGAAGAAATAGGTGATTTTTTGGTTGTGCACGTCGTAGGAAATATGACGTCCAAAAACAGACCCGGCGTTTTGATTGACAAAATCGAAGATTACATAGCCGACGGAAAGGTCAGCAAATTTTTGTTTAACATAGAAAACGTAAACGACATCGACGCCGACGGAATCGATGTGTTTATTTGCTGCTTGTCGCTCCAAAGCGCAAACGCGGAGGACGAAGATATTTTATGGGCGCAAAATTTAGAAGGGGACAAAATAGAGTCGCAAATAGACAGAGAAATTGCGCGGCGGGCTAACAAAGATTCGTTTGACGGCGAAGAGAGCGAAGACGGCAATGAACTTCCAAGCATCGAAGACGATATAATAAATCTGGGCGAAGTTTATAAAGAATCGCCTAACGCGCCTAACACGAACTGCTTTATTTTGGTTAGCGACGATAATGTTTACGACAAATTATATTCCGCCGGCGTGTCGGGACTTATGACGATTTATAGAACTCGCGAGGATTTTACGCGCGACCAAGGGGTTTGTCTTGCGGAATAAAATTTTCGTAATTGCGCTGATTTTGGTTGCGTCTGCGTTTGGACTTCAGACGGTTTTTGTGAAATATAGAAACGACGATTCCGAAACGGTAAGAAAATCGGTGCTTGCAGATTTTTCCGGTAAAACATATTTCAGAATGAAGGGACGCAAGGTTGAAGTCAACACAAGAAAACTTCATCACATTGATATTTTTCCCGATACAATAGAAATTTATTACGGCGATACATGGTGCAGAGTCGATGCTTATCCGTTTATAAAAAAGAAAAAAGAGTCCGCAAAAGATTCTACCGCCGTTGCAAAAGATACCACAGAGGTCGTTTGGCACGGCTGGATGAAAATAAGTACGATTCTCGGCGGAATCGCCGAATTCGGAAAGTTATCGGCATCGATTTCCGAATTGAAACACATTCATTTTAGACCCAAAGAACTTATAGTAAAAGAGAAAAAACCTCCGCGGGCTGCGCCGGCAGATACGACGGCAACCGACACCGCCGCAACTGACGATACCTCCGCGGGCGATGCGGCGCAGACGCAGCCGGAAGAAACAAACGAGGGTGGAAATGAGCAATGACGAGCAAAAAATAGGTAGCGCCGCCGTGGTTGTTGTCGCGCTGATAATTTCGGTTACGGTCGCCGCCTTTTTGTTTGAAGTCAGAAGCGGAATTTTTTCCGAAGTTTTGCCGGAAGAATTTTCAAAAAATCTTTCGGAAATTTTTTATGAATATTTCCCGCAAAAACGACCGACGATGGACGCGCTTTTGAGAAAAGGAAAACCCAACGAAGTATTTGATATGATTTCAAATCAGCCGGATTCCGTGCAAAGAAGCGATACTACGGTTTTGATGCGCGGCAAAGCGTGGCATTTGATTGCGTGGCAGCGGTTTGAAAATGAACGCTGGAAAGATTATGCCAAAAACGAAAGCGACTGGTTTATGGGAGAAGACGTAGACAGCGCGCTGGCGTGTTTTTCTATCGCGGCGAAATCCGAAAATACTTGGGCGCAAGCCGCGACTTTAATCGGCGCGGTGTATATGGAAAAGGGCTGGTTTGAAAAGGCGAAAAACGTTTTTCACGGCGTTCTTGAAAGAGACCGGACGCAGGAAACCGCGTTTTTATATTACGGAATTGTTTTGTCGCGGCTTGGACATCCCGAAAGCGCCGTAAGGCATTTGGAAAAATGGGACGATTATTTGAACAACAGCGAATTTTTGAAAAATTTGTTTTGGCTTTATCTGTTTGATTTGAAAGATTACAAAAAAGCGGCGGTTATCGGCGATTTGTTTTTGAGAATCGCGCCGAGAGGAGATATGGGAATTACAAGAATCAAACGGGAACTTATCGACTTGTCGGCGAGATTTCCCGAATATTTTAACGATACTATGATTGTAATCGTCGAGCGTCCGAGGGAATTTGCGCCGCGAAAAAGATAAATATGCAAACGATTCGCTTTGACAACGAAACAAAAATCTCGGATAAAACCGTCGCCGCGCTCGGAAATTTCGACGGAGTCCATAACGGACACAAAGTCCTGATTGAAAACGTTTTGCGGCGCGCAAAGCAACTTGGCGCGCTGTCGTGCATAATAACTTTTGAGCCGCATACCCGCGAAGTCATCCAGAATTCCTGCGTGATAAAATTGACGACGACAAACGAAAAGTTAATTCTGTTTGAAAAGTTGGGCGTTGACGTTTGCGTAATAATACGATTCGACGAAAAATTTGCAAAAATACCCAAAAGCGAGTTCCAAAGCGAGATTTTACAGAAAAAACTCGGCTGCGTCGAATTTATTTCCGGCAAAAATCAGAATTACGGAAATAAAAATTCAAGCAATTTGCAAAAAACTCCCCACTTTGCAGACGGCAAAAACGATTTTACAAGCGCTGTAGTTGATTTGTACGGTGAAAACGACGCGATTGTGAGTTCGACGACGATAAGAACGTTGCTTCTTGACGGTCGCATCGACGAAGCCGTGAATCTGCTTGGGCATCCGTATTTAATTACGGGGACTCGAATAAGGGGCGAACGTTTGGGCGGTGTTTTGGGTTATCCGACGCTCAATTTTACGTCGCCGAAAGCGACTCAGAAGGTCGTTCCTCCTTCGGGGGTGTATGTCGCGGAAGTTTCTTACGGCAAACATTCGATAAAGGGATGTTTGTATTACGGAAACTGCCCGACGTTCCAAAATCGGGAACTTCATTTGGAGTTCTTCTCGCTGGATGAGATAAAAGAAGATCCGGCGGTCGGCAGCGAGTGTGCGCTCTGGTTGCACCGATTTATCAGGCATGACAGGCGATTTGATTCTCAGGAGGAATTGGTCGCGCAAATCGGTTCGGATGTAAAAATTATTAAGCGTTACTTTTTCAAGGAGTGAACAGTGTCCATTACAAAAGAAAAAACCGCAGAACTTGTTGCGGAATTCGGAGCGAACGCGAAAGATACGGGGAATAGTCGCGTTCAAATTGCCATCCTTACGGAGAGAATCCGTAATTTGACCGAGCATCTTAAAGCCAACAAGAAAGACAATCACACCAGATACGGTCTTACGAAGTTGGTCGGAAAACGTAAGTCGTTGCTGGATTATGTAAAATCCCGCGATGTTGACGAATACCGCGGTTTGCTTGCCAAACTAAATTTGCGTAAATAAGATTATTTTTGCAAGACGTAAACAAAAAAGTCCTGCGGTTTCGCGGGGCTTTTTTTGTCATCCGACCCATTTTTTCGCTTCTTCAACGCTTTCGTTTCCGCGTTTTGCATAATCTAAAAGTTGGTCGTCGCCTATTTCCCCGACCGCGAAATATTTAATTTTCGGATGCGTTATGTAAAATCCGCAGACAGACGAAAGCGGTAGCATCATACAACTTTGAGAAAGCGAAATTCCTATTTCGGCGAAATTAAGAATTTTGTCGGCAATTTTCAAAATTCTTAAATCGGGAAGCGACGGATAGCCGATTGCAGGACGAATTCCGTTGCGTCCGTTCAAATATTTTGTATGATAATATTCGCAAAACGACTCTGCAAGCCGCGCCGAAAGCGATTGATACAAAAGCGAATTATAAATGTCGCCGCTCTTGGCGAAATCCTGCGATTTTTTTTCAAATTCGCCGCTGCTTGTCAATGCGAAAATTCCGATTTTTTCATCGGACGAAACAAAATCCGCGAGACAATAATACGGTTCGCCGTCGTTTTTTTTGTTCTGTTGCCGCAAACAGCGAACGACAAGCGGTGCGTCAAAAATTGAGTCGGCGTTTGGGAAAATAATTATGTTGTCGTTTTCGGATTTTGCGTCAAAAAATTCAATTTTCGCCGCGCCGCAATAAAAATTTTCTTTTTGCAAATTTTCAAGTAAATTTTTAGCGTCCAAAAACAATTTTTTCGCTTCTTCGTTGTCTAATATTTTGGGATATTTTTCTCCCTTGAATTTCCAAAAGCGAAAAAATTCGTTCCAGTCAATCAAGTCGATTATTTGCGAAGTGAGGATATTTTGCATAACGGTTACTCCTGATTTGATTCTGTAAATTGATTTGGACTTTTGACATTTTTCCCGTTCTCTTGTAAAAATATTATTTGTGATAAATAAAAAAAATACAAATTTTTCATTTTTTTCTTGACTTTGCCTCGAACCATATATTATTTTCTCTCCTGAAAAGTTTTTGGTTTGCACAAAAGGAGTAAAAACTTGGGGTTTTCGACAAAAATAAATTTAGTTGACGAAATGTACACATCTTTGTGTACGTCAATATTATTTCTACTCAATAAGAGTACAAAACAAGCAAAAATAGGTCCCCCCCCCCCCCCCCCCCGAAAAACTCGGGTAGGAAATTTAGCGTTTCAAGCGGGAGAAATTCCCTTGCTTGAAAATATTTTTAACAAATTCAATTTTTTTCAGGTTTCAGGTTTCAAATTACTTTCGGAAGCAAGAAGTAAGGTGGTCTTACTTCACTTCAAAATAACAAATAAAAACTTTAAGGAGGTTTTTATGTCTAAGGTTTCTTTTTCAAAAATTACCAAATGGTTGGTAAGCGTGTTGATGGTGATGTCTGTTGTGTTCTTTGTCGGTTGCAGTAAAGACGACGACAAAAAAGACGATGACAAAAAAGGCGGCGGCGACGGAATCGTTACTTTCCAAAACGATAGCGACGTGAAATTAACCGTCAAAATTTTCAAAGCGGGCTTGTTGGGCGGGGAAGACGGCGATGCGCTCGGAACGAAAGAAGCGGGAGCGAAAAGTTCCGTTAAGTTTGAAAAATTAGCCAGAAGTTATGAGATGCTTACCCTTACTTATCCACAGAGTTACGTGGTTAAGTGGGAAAACGCCGATGGCTCTGTCAAGGGAACTGCAAATGCTTCGCTTTCTAAAGGCGTTACGGGGATGCCAGACATAAAAGAAGCGACAATTGTTTGGGACGGCTCAGGAGTTGAGTTAAAATAATTTTCGGTTTTTTCAAAAACGAAAAGAAACAAAAGGCAGACCTTTCGGGGTTTGCCTTTTTGTTTGAACGAAATTTGTATATATGTTTTATTCATAAAGATAAACACATAGTAATTTGAAAATTTTACCGAAAAAATCGACCGATAAATTTTTTTTATTAAAATTTTCTAAAAGAATTAACAAACTATTGCATACGCGAGTGGCGATATAATATTTTCCTTATTATTGCCGCGTGTTTGTTTTCCACACGATTTGAAAGGAAATGTTTCGTATGTCCAAGAGAAAAGTTGTTGAACAGGAAAAGTTGGTCGGAAAGTATTTGACGTTCATTTTGGGCGACGGTGAGTATGCCGTCGATATTTTGAAAATCCAGCAGGTTATTCAAATGCCGCTGGTGACAAGGATTCCTCGTGCGCCGGGGTTAATTCGCGGAATCATAAATCTTCGCGGAAAAGTCGTTCCTATTGTCAGTTTGCACAGCAAATTCAGTATGCCTGCGGTCGAAGAAACAAACAAAACTTGTATCGTAATCGTAGAAATTTCCGATAAACAAAAACCGCTGATTTTGGGAATCGTCATCGACGAGATAAAAGAAGTGATGAATATCGAGTTGGAAATGCTTACCGATACGCCCGATATGGGCGCGAGCAAAAGCGCCAGCCACATCATCGGGACAGTGCGTATCGGCGACAAAGTTCGGTTTATTTTGGATTTGGACGAAATTCTCGCTTCAAGCGAGATTGCGACGTTAAGACAAATTTATTGATTCGGGGGAGGGTCCGAATGTATAGCGACATAGTTCCGTACACTCTTAAACCGGGGCAGGTTTATCTTGTCAAAGAAATGGGTTTCATAAGAACGGTTGTTGGAAGCGCTGTGGCTATTTGCATTTGGGACGAAGAATTGAAATACGCTTGTATGTGTCATTTTGTTTTTCCCGCTCCGGCGGTTGGCGACCAAGCGTCTGGAATGTATGCTTCGGAATCTATACCTAAAATGCTCAGAACAATGAGCAGTGCGGGTTCCAAACGGCGTTCTCTTTCTGCGCATATTTTGGGCGGCGCGTCTCCGACGGCTGTTCCCGACAGAACCGCAGAACAGAACATTGAAGCGGCGAGGTATATTCTGCATCAAAACCGTATTCCCGTGATATGTGAAGACGTCGGCGGGAGAGTGGGGCGAAAAATCGTTTTTAATGCGGAAAACGGAAATGTTGCGGTGGTTAAAGTAAGAAAATTAAGAGATGGAGATTGGAACGATGATCTTGAGTAACAAAATTAAAGTGATGATTGTTGATGATTCGGCGCTCGTAAGACGGGTGCTTTCGCGCGAACTTGGAACGTGTCAGGATATTGAGATAATAAATATGGCGCCCGACCCGTATGTCGCACGCGATATGATTGCCAAGAGCAAGCCCGATGTTATACTTTTGGACGTGGAAATGCCGCGAATGGACGGAATAACGTTTTTGCGCAAACTTATGCAAAGTTATCCGATTCCCACGATAATAGTTTCGTCGCTCACGCAGCAAAATTCTATGCTTGCAATGGAAGCGATGAGATGCGGCGCAGTCGATGTGGTAACCAAACCCTGCGAGGCGTATTCTATCGAAGAAGTGATTCCGCTCCTTATAGAAAAGGTGAAAGCGGCATCTTTGGTAAACGTAAAAAAGATTCAAGCGCAGGCATCCGGATTGACGACGCAGTTTGCAAAAATTACGTCTTTTACCGCGACGACGAACAGAATTTTGGTTATCGGAAGTTCGACCGGCGGAACGGTCGCCTTGGAAAAGATTTTGCCGACTCTGCCTAAAAACGCTCCCGGAACGCTTGTCGTTCAGCATATTCCCGCGGGATTTTCGCGTACGCTTGCCGAGCGACTTAACGGCATTTGCGACGTTAGTGTGAAAGAAGCGAAGAACGGGGATTCCGTCGTGCCGGGGCAGGTGCTTATTGCGCCCGGAAATTATCATATGTGGCTCAAACGAGACGGTGGACGATACGAAGTCAAAGTCGGCGACGGTCCTCAACAGCATTACCAAAGACCCTGCGTTGAAAATTTGTTCAATTCGACGGCTGAACAGGCGGGAAAATCCGCAGTCGGCGCAATTTTGACGGGAATGGGGGCGGACGGCGCGGAAGGATTGCTTAATATGAGAAAAGCGGGAGCAAGAACCATAGCGCAGGACGAAGCGAGTTCGGTCGTGTGGGGAATGCCCGGCAGCGCCGTGAAATTAGATGCGGCGGAATTTGTTTTGCCGCTTGACAAAATTATTCCCAAAGCGCTTGATTTGCTTAAATAACGGAAAAATTTTCACGATTTCTGCGATATTTCGGCATTATATCCGCAAGATATAAAGTTCGGCATAAAATTTGCTTGTACGAGTAAAACACACGGAGGTGTCGAATGTTGCAGGCAATAAATCCAAACGAATTTACGAGCGGGCAAAGCAAATCTGAAAAACTTGCCGCGGCGGCGGCGGGATTTGAAAGAATGTTCGCCGAAATTATGGTTAAAGAGATGCGTAAAACTATTCCCAAAAACGAATTGATGGGAAGAAGCACGGGCGAAGAAATTTTTACCGAAATGTTAGACAGCGAATATACGAATTTGATGGTGAAAAACAGCAATTTGGGAATTGCGAAAATAATAATTTCGCAGTTGAGCGAAAAAGATAAGGAAACAAATCCGCTTTCCGCTCTCAAAGCGTTGAAATCTCAAGAAAATTATACTCGCGCAAACCAGTTTAACGCGACCGCTCTGCGTTCTTTCGGCGACCCGAATATTTTATTTGACGACAAAAAATCGCAAAATTCAAACACGCTTTCGCCCGAAATGTTTTCTTCGCAAGTTCGTCAATGGGAAAAAACGATTGATAGAGCGTCTCAAAAATTCGGCGTGGATAAAAACCTGATAGCGGCGGTCATTGATGCGGAATCGGGCGGAAATCCGCTTGCCAAGTCGAAAGCGGGCGCGACGGGACTTATGCAGTTAATGCCTAAAACCGCAAAGGATATGGACGTGAAAAACGCTTTCAATCCTTTACAAAACGTTATGGGCGGGACGAAGTATCTCAAACAAATGTTGAATAAATTCGGCGGGGACTTAAAACTCGCTCTGGCGGCGTATAACGCCGGACCAGCGAAAGTTGAGAAATACGGTGGGATTCCTCCGTTTAAGGAAACCCAAAATTACGTCGAAAAAATTACGTCGAAAATAAACGAAATCTTAAAACCGGAGGGATAAAATGGATAAAAGCGTTGTGAAAAAATTCAAATCGATTATCTTGCAGCAGATAACACTTCAAGACCAGTTGAAAAAAATGAACGGCGAAATGCATTCCGCCATTAAATCGAGGGATTTGGCGGGAATCAAGGTGCTTTCGGAAGAAATCGACTGCTCGGTCGAGCAAATGGACTCTTTGGAAAGAAATCGCGTCGAACTTCTTACGCCGTATTTTGAAGATAAAAGCCGACTGAAACACATAAGTTCGGTTATTGACGAATTTCCGTCGGAAGACGCTGTCGCGATAAAAAAACTTCACGCGGAATTAAAAGAAAAAGCGCTTGTAAATTTTGAGCAGACGAAAATGAACGAGCTTTTGCTTAACGAGGCGATTATGGACGTTCATAAAAACGTGGAAATTATCGCCGAACATGTAAATCGTCCGATTCGCTACGGTTTCGGCGCAAAAATGCAGGCGGCGCTCCCCGTCCATCTTGTAAATCAGAGGATATGAAAAATAAGATAAACTATTTAATTTTCATAAAATTTTATTTCATTTTGGTTTTTGGAACGACTTTCAACGACTTTACGTTTCCAAGCAAACGATTTTTTCTTATCTTTTGCAATTGCCCGACATCGACATCCGTGTCGGTTTCGCTGTCTTTATCGAGCGCGTAGTATATTTTGCGGTTTCCTCTGATAAATTTTTGCACATAAGGGTCGCGGCTTGAACGAATATCCGCTGGGGTCCCGTTAAAAATAATGTTTCCTTCGCAAATCATAACGATTTTGTCGGCAATTTTGTATGCCGAAGAAATATCGTGAGTAATTATAATCGAAGTCATATTCAGGCGGGCGCGCATATCCAAAATCAAATCGTTTACCATATCCGTCATAATAGGGTCGAGCGCCGAAGTCGGCTCGTCGTAAAGCATAATTTCCGGTTCCATAACCACCGCCCGCGCAAGCCCGACTCTGCTGCGCATTCCTCCCGACAAATCCGCCGGCATCAAATGTTCGACGTTTTTAAGCCCTACCATTCCTATGCTTTTTACGACTTTTTTGTGTATTTCTTCTTCGGAAAACCTTGTTCTTTCCCGAAGCGCGAACGCGATGTTTTCTTCTACCGTCATTGAGTCAAACAGCGCCGCGCCCTGAAACAGCAAACCGAATTTTTGCCGCACGTCGTCGTATTTGGATACGGGTGTCGTCGCCGACGCGATAACGTCGCCTTTGAATAAAATTTTTCCGCCGTCCGGATGCATAAGTCCCATAATGTTTTTCATCAAAACGCTTTTTCCGTGTCCCGACTGACCGATAACGCAAAGTATCTCGCCCGCATAAACATCAAAACTTACGCCTTTCAGCACCCTTTTGGGTCCAAAATTCTTAACCAAATGCTCTATTTTCAAAATAGGTTCTTTCGTATGTTGCAGCATTTCTGCCTCCTTTCGTAAGGGAAGTGTCGCTATATATCCCAAAGTGTTTAATGTTTTATTCGCCGTTTTTCCTGTAAAAATACTATTTGCGCAACCCAAACAATTTTCACAAAAAATAAATTTTCCTTTGACTTTGCCTCAAAGCATAAATTATTTCGCCGGCAGTGAGTTTTTAATCTGTTTTTGTCGGATGGAAAGACGACAACGGCGCAATTTGCAAAAAAGATGACATATATAGTATATATTGCGATGTTATGTACAAGGATTTCGAGCCGCCTTGTTTTATAGATTACGCAAATATTATTTTTCATACCGAATTTTAATTAAAAACGGGAAAAATATGAAAACGGCAAAAGAAATCCGTCAAAGTTTTATCGACTTTTTTGTGAGTAAAGACCATACCTTCGTCCGCTCGGCTCCGGTCGTCCCAAACGACGACCCGACGCTTATGTTTACAAACGCGGGAATGAATCAATTCAAAACGATATTTTTGGGTGAGAACCCCAAAGGTCTGAAAAGAGCGGCGAATTCGCAAAAATGTATGCGCGTTTCGGGAAAACACAACGACTTGGAAGAGGTCGGCGTTGACCATTACCACCATACGCTTTTTGAAATGCTTGGAAACTGGTCGTTTGGCGACTATTACAAAAAAGAAGCGATTTCGTGGGCGTGGCAGTTGCTTACCGACGTATGGAAAATTCCAAAAGAAAAACTGTATGCCACAATTTACAAAAACGACGACGAGGCGCAAAATTTTTGGGAAACGCTGACCGACATAGACAAAACACATATTTCGCGGCATGGCGAAAAGGATAATTTTTGGGAAATGGGCGAAACCGGACCATGCGGACCTTGCAGCGAAATTCACATGGATTTAGGAGAAGGAATTTGTCCGCACGAACACGAAAAAGACCATAAATGCGGCGTAAACGGCGATAATTGCCACAGGTTCTTGGAATTGTGGAATTTGGTTTTTATACAATACGAACGCCAAAAAGACGGCTCGCTTAAAGAACTTCCCGCAAAACACGTCGATACCGGAATGGGGCTTGAAAGAGTCGTTCGCGTAATGCAGGGATTGAACTCAAACTACGACAGCGATTTGTTTTCGCCCATAATAAAAAAATTGGAAGAACTTTCGGGCAAGAAATATGTAGCGTCCGATAAAACCGGCATTCCTTTCAGAGTAACCGCCGACCACGTACGCGCTTTGGGTTTTGCGATAACCGACGGCGTTTTTCCAAGCAACGAAGGACGCGGATACGTTTTGCGGCGGCTTTTGCGGCGGGCTTATAGATACGGACGGCAGTTGGGTTTTTCCGCTCCGTTTATGTATAAATTAACGCCCGTTTTTGTGGAAATGATGGGCGATGCATATCCCGAAATTAAAGAAAGAGCGGATTTTACCGCGTCGGTGATAAAATCGGAAGAGGAACGCTTTGACGCGACTTTGGAAACGGGAATTGAAAAATTTGAACAGGCGGTAATTTCGGCAAAAAAAGCGGGTAAAACCGAAATTAGCGGCGCGGACGTTTTCGCGCTTTACGACACCTACGGATTTCCCGCCGATTTAACCAATCTTTTAGCGCAGGAAAACGGATTTTCGGTCGATGAAGCAGGTTTTGCAAAAGAAATGCAGATACAAAAAGAACGCGCAAGAGCGGCGCGAAACGCAAACGACGACGGATTTTCGCCCGACGGCTGGACGGAATTGACGCAAAACGCCAAAACCGAATTTGTCGGATACGTTTCGGATAAAATCGACGGCGCAAAAGTGTGCCGCTACAAAATAATTTCGGAAAACAAGGCGCTTGTTGTGTTTGAAAAGACACCTTTTTATGCGGAAATGGGCGGACAAATCGGCGATACGGGAGAAATTATAAACGGAGATTTTACCGCAAAAATCGCAGACACGATAACTTGGAACGGAATGTCGGTTAGTATCGTAGAGAGCGAATTTTCGTTGGACGGCAATTTTTTCGAGAGAGGAAAAATCGTTTTGCAGGTCGATGCTTCCCGCAGAAACGAAATACGGCGCGCACACTCGGCGACCCACTTGTTGCAGGCGGCTCTTACAAACGTTTTGGGCAGCCACATCTCGCAGGCGGGTTCAAAAGTGGAAAACGGAAAATTAAGATTCGACTTCACGCATTTTCAAGCGGTTACAAAAGCGCAATTATGCGAAGTCGAAGACCTTGTAAACGGCTGGATTTTGCAGAATTTTGAAATTTGTACAAACGAAATGAATATCGACGAAGCGAAGGCAAGCGGCGCAAAGGCGCTTTTCGGCGAAAAATACGGCGACAGCGTGCGCGTCGTTAAAATCGGCGGCGTTTCAGCTGAACTTTGCGGCGGAACTCACGCAAAAAATACCGGCGACGTCGGTTCTTTTGTGATTTTGAGCGAGGCGTCCGTTTCGGCGGGAATCAGAAGAGTCGAGGCGCTGGTGGGTTTTGAAGCGGTAAATTTCCACAGAAAACAAACGCAGGTTCTTTCGCAACTTTCCTCTCTGCTTAAATGCGGATATGAAAATATTGTCGAAAAAGTCGAAAATTTACAGCAAAAGATAAAAACGCTCGAAACCGAAATAAAATCCGCCAATTTGAACGCGGCGAAAGACAGTGCGCAAAAGATTGTTTCAAGCGTAAAAAGCGGCTCAAAAGTATCGTTTTCCGTTTGCGATTTAGGAACGGCGAGCAAAGAAGTATTTACGGCTATTCACGACAACATAAGCGAGGCGATAACGGCGAAAGGCGTAAATAACGTCGCGATTTGTATTATCGCCGAAGTCGCGGGAGCGGTGATGATTGCGGCGAGCGCGGATAAAGAAGCGAACGCAAACGGTATTTTGTGCGGCGATTTGGTCAAAAAAGCGGCGGCGAAAGTAGGCGGCGGCGGCGGCGGAAGTCCGACGAAAGCGCAGGCGGGAGGAAAAAATCCCGCAGGTATTCCCGACGCGGTTACGGAATTG
>Ga0268262_10002932_pt1 | contig 19110 bp, 17 predicted proteins | sample TergutNc150P3_FD_190354 | JGI IMG/M metagenome (GOLD analysis project Ga0268262, IMG submission 190354) | Nasutitermes corniger P3 segment gut microbial community from laboratory colony in Florida, USA - Nc150 P3 (SPAdes) (version 2) | ecosystem: Host-associated > Arthropoda: Insects >...
TGGGCTAAATCAGCGGTACACATTATACCTTTTTCGTACAATCCAACGGCGGCAAACATTTTTAAGTCATGCTCTGAATATTGAGATTTAAATTTATCATCTATATTTAATATTATTTTCATAAAAGCTTCCTATAATATTTATATTAAAAATATATCATTATAAATAAACTCATTTCAAGCTAATATTATATTAAAATTGTCAAAAAAAATAAAAATAACTCATTTTTTATTCTCAAAGCGGAATTCTACTTTACCGGCGACAAGCTCAAATTTCATTTCAGTTAATAAATTTTTAGCAAGAACATGGTCATCACCGACATCCGCAACACATTCGCAAACGCCCTGTACAAAACTTGCTTTTCTGACAGTCTCAATTTCTCTTGACTTTTCATTTGTTTGTCGCGATAACTGTATAGAGGAGACCACCGCTCCCACCTGTTTTTCCAAGTCAAGAAATTCTGGCGTGTAACCGTATCGGGAGATAACCTTCTGTATGGTATCGGCAGCTTCCTCGTTTTCTTTCTTGTCGAATCCAGTACACGCACATGGTGTCAGGCACCGCTTTTTCATAGCGTCGCCAAAAAATAAGCGACAATATATATATATGGTATATATCAAATTATTAAGGAAAATATTATGGAAAAAATAACAATTATAAAAAGAAAATTAGCAATTACTTCAGTGATTTTAGGAATTCTAGTTAGACTATTTGAAAGTTTTACTAGATTATTATTAGAAATTATGAATTTATCAACTATTATTGGATGTGTAATAATAATGGTTATTACTGGACTTGTATTTGGTATTATCGGTATAAAAAGCGAAAAGAAAACTTTTGCAATTGTTGGAATAACTTTAAATTCTTCGTATATATTATTTTCACTTTATAGTTACATACTTATAAATATTTCTTTTAATCTATATAGATAAAAAAATAATGGTGTACGCCCCCAACTTTGCTTAACGAAGTTGTCGAAAAGGTTAATATATCAACTAACAAAGCAAAAAATTAACACAAAAACAAAAAACCGTAGTATAATAACCGCATTATGGTATGATTAAAACAAACGGATAATATCCAGGGACAATTTATAGCCGTTAATCTGAAGGAACAACTGCTTCCGGATACATTTGAATGGACAATAGATTATCTGATTAACAAGACGGACATATCATTATTTGAAGAGAAATACAAAAATGACGAAAGAGGAACCGCCGCGTATCCGCCGAGAGTGCTGTTGAAGATAATCCTGTACTGTTATTCAAGAGGGATAATAACGTCGAGGCGGTAAAAGACCTTTTCGGGCAAATATTAACGTAGTGCGCCCAATTAGACCTGATAACGAAGAAAATGTTCGCGATAGACGGATGCAAACTGCCGTCGAACGCGAAAAAAGAATGGTCCGAGTCGATTAGGGAACTGAGAAAGAAACGGGACAAGCTGAAAGAGCATATAGAAAAATAGTTAAACAGCACCGTGAACTGGACAAAGACGAAAAGGTGAAGAAGATACAAAAGCCTTACGCGAAAACGATGGGGGATGACAAGGAAAGAAGGGAAAGGAGCAAAGAAAATTTATCAGAAATGATGAGGAAAAAGATAGACAATCCTGTGTACCGGGAATTGTATGCTAGGCGTATGCAGATAGTGGAGCCTGTGTATTCAAATATAACATACAATTAAAATTTATGGTGGGGAAGAATATTCAAAAAATGTAGAAATTCGGCAAATTCAACAGGTCTGTAACTGCTTCGCAGTTTCTCACAAACAAAAAATCGTCAGTTACAGCCTGAACGTTATGCGCAATTGGTTAAAAATATTTCTAAAAGTAATTGACAAAGACACATATTTAACAATATAATAAAACCATGTTGAGAATAAGTGTAATTGATTCTTGAACAAAAACATAAAACATTTTGGAGGTATATAATGAAAATAATAAGAAAAAAACCATTAATGCTTTTTAGAAGATTTTTTATGTTTTTAAGAACTGCAATTATTAGCGTTTCGATTTTAACATGTGTTGCTTCTAAAAACAAGACAGATGATATTTATGTGGATTTTAGAAGAGTTGGATTTATAGATGAACGGTATGAACTTGTCGCTGCTATAGCAAAACTAGCAAACACCGCTGGATGGGATGAAAAAGAAAGTCAATATCAAAAAGATATGCTTGAATATTTTTCAAATATGACCAATCATAAAGCTGTTAGATTTCTAAAGAAAAATAAGTATTTATGTTATAATGCGCTCTTGGACATTTCTGTAAACCTTCAAAATGATTTTACGGTTATTGATGTAGATTCCATGGATTCACGCTGGAAAGCTGTAAATATAAAATATTTTACAAAATACCTGTACGACTTTTATATAAAAAGTAACTTTGCCGATTTCTTTGATTCGCAAATTGAGTCATATCAAACTGCAAATAACTTTTTCAAAACGACAGTTTGGGATAAAGTAGACTTTTCATGGTTCTCAAAGTATACAGATATGTCTAAACTTCACGCAATTTATTCATTGTCAAATGATTTTAATAGTTATTCTTATACAAACTCAAATAAGGAGGTATATATTGCTTGTCAAGGTCCGGGTATGGCAATTGTACATGAATTTTGTCATAGTTTTGGTAATCCGCTGGCCTACAGTTGGCTGGAAACCAACGCCCTTTTTGCGCGATACGCAAAAGATCAATCTGATCCAAACCAGCAGGATTCATACAGAGGAAGTGACGGTTGGAATATGGCGGCTGAATATGTTACAAGAGCGTATAATCTGCTGTATAATTACGATACAAGCGGCAGAATTAGTTTTAGCTATGATAAGCGTCGGGGATTCCCGTACATTAAAGAAGTATTTAAAATGCTTTGTGAATATGAAAAGAGAAATATAAATATTGAACGTTTTGAACCGGTAGTTTTTACAAACGTGCCTGACGGTGCGGTACTTGTAAAAACTTTTTCAGGAACAAACACACTGGGGCAGAATTTTAGTATTACGGCATACGAGTATAAATTTAACCTGGACGATTATTATCCTATAGGTGAAGTTACAGGCGGTTATTATCAGTATGAGGCAGGTAAGACATATATTATTTTTGACCAGACCGGAGAAGGCAGACTTGCCGTTGGCGGTCAAACCTTCAATGGAAAAACAGGTTTTGCGGTTTATGTAGAATAAAATATATTTGGTGATTTAGTAGTTGATGTAGAACATATTGGATATAATAATAGGAAAAAAGACTATGAAAAAAATGGGTAATAAATCATTAAAAGAATATGCCGGAAGAATATAAATTAAGTGAATGTTTTGAGTTATATAATTCTTCAGGCATACATCTTGCTATCTGCCGTCAGGATCCGAATATCTTTTTCGTCAAATAAGGCGATGAATACCAAAGCGTCACAGGCTCATTCTTTCGGGTATTAACTTTTAAATAAACATACCCGTTTTTAAGATTCCACGAAGATTCATAGGGGCGCATTTCCCTGATTATTCCGTCGCAAAGCACAGTGGGACCGTATTTTTCAAGAAGTTCTTTCTGCATGTCTTTGTAACACTGCATTAATTCATCAAGGGTGAAAGTATTAAAATAGTAGGTTCCGCCTTCCAACCCGTTTTTGGAAAAATATACCACCATAAACGCCTGATAGCCTGAAATAGTGAGCTTGTCGTAAAGCAGCGATTTAAGGCCGTCGATTTCTTCCGTATAAGCGGGTTTTCCCATCTTCTTGGTAAAATCCTCTAACTTTGTACCCCAGGCAAATTCATGGAATACAACCTCGACTTCATCAGCGTAAAGCGCCGGAGAGATAAAAATCGTTAAAATTAATAATAGCTTTTTAATGGTACACCCCCATTTCTGTTATTATCGGCAAAATGTGAGCATAGTTAACCGTTATTTTTCCGCAATTTATGCGTTTGCGGGGATTTGCGGGATCGAGGCAAAGCCCTTTTCCAGGTCCTCGTCTGTCGGGATTTTGTCGGACATTGTCTTGTTTCTGTACGATATATATGCTGTCATGTCAAAATACCCTGTTCCGCTTAATCCGAACAAAATTACCTTTTTTTCGCCTGTTTTCTTACATTCGAGGGCTTCGTCAATGGCTGCTTTAATCGCGTGGGAAGATTCCGGCGCGGGAAGAATGCCCTCAGCTTTCATAAAACGGACGGCGGCGTCGAAAATATCGGTCTGCACTTCCGCGCGGGCTTCCAAAAGACCGTCTTTGTAGAGCTTTGACAAAGTTGAATTCATGCCGTGGTAGCGCAATCCTCCGGCGTGGTTTGCGGACGGGATAAAGCCGTTGCCCAAAGTCATCATTTTGATAAGCGGGGTTGTTTTCGCGGTGTCGCCGAAATCGTAGGCGAAACGGCCGCGGGTAAACGACGGGCAGGACGCGGGTTCTACCGCGATAAAACGGGCCTTCGATTTTCCGGCGAGTTTTTCTCCCATGAAAGGAGAGATAAGCCCGCCCAGATTCGAGCCGCCCCCCGCGCAGCCGATGATTATGTCGGGTTTGATATTGTACTTATCAAGGGCGATTTTAGCTTCCTGTCCGATTACCGTCTGATGAAGCAAAACATGGTTTAACACACTGCCCAGAACATAGCGGCACTTGTCGGTTTTTACCGCTGTTTCTATCGCCTCGGAGATGGCGCAGCCGAGAGAGCCTGTCGTGTCAGGATCGGCTTCCAGAATCTTCTTTCCCGACTCGGTGGTATTGGACGGGGAAGGGATAACATTTGCGCCGTAAGTTTCCATCAACGCTTTGCGGTAAGGCTTTTGCTCACTGCTAACCTTTACCATATAAACGGTCAATTTTAGATTGTAAAAATCGCAGGCCATAGCCATCGCGGAACCCCATTGCCCCGCGCCTGTTTCCGTTGTAAGAGAGGTAAGCCCCGCCTCTTTTGCGAAATAAGCCTGCGGCCCCGCCGAGTTTAACTTATGGGAACCGGAAGTATTTGTGCCCTCAAATTTGTAATAAATTTCGGCGGGCGTTCCAAGTTCTTTTTCAAGATAATACGCGCGGACAAGAGGAGACGGCCTGTACGCCTGATAAAAGTTCAAAAGGTCTTCGGGTATCGGGATAAAGCGGGTAGTTTCGTCCATTTCCTGCTCGACCACGCTCTTGCAGAACACAGGTTCCAAGTCCGCGGAAGTTACAGGCTGAAGAGTGCCCGGATGCAGCATGGGCTCCGGCTTCGATTTCATGTCCGCCCTAAGGTTGTACCAAACTTTCGGCATCTCATCTTCTGAAAGATAAATCCTTGTGGGTATTTTGTGTTTCATATTCGTCTCCTATAACTTTCTATTATAAACTGCCGGCGATGAGACTCGAACTCATACCCCATTGCTAGGAGGGGATTTTAAGTCCCCAGTGTCTGCCATTCCACCACGCCGGCCGGCAAGTGTCGCTTTTTAAGTGTACGCCGTTAATACAAATTAAGAGTACAATTTAAAGCAAATTTTTGCAAGTTAGCTTATAGGGTGGGTGCTCAAAAATTCGGGGGTGCCGCTTCCCATAGCTACCATTCTCTTGGAGAATAGCCGCCTTCGGGAATGTTAACAGTATAATTTTTTCCTGCCTGCTCAATAACATAAAAGCCGTTCTTCATGGCAAATAGTTTTTCATCTTTATTGAAGTTTATTCCTGAAATACCGCCGAAATATTTTCTTTTATCTCCGTGTAAATCCGCGTACCTTCGTATTTTCTTCATTCGTTCTGCATGTTCGGTTATGTCTTTGGTTGACGGTCTTGTTTTAGCTTCGATAATTAATACCTTATCGAGGCTTTCAAGCGTAATGTCAATTTCAAGAGAGATATTGTTTTTCTTGTCGTTTATAACCGCGTCTTTGTAAGACTTATCAAAAACAAATCCTTGTTCGTTTAATTTCCGCATAAGATTAGGCGAATCTATATTTCCGGCCGGGTCTTCGTAATATCTGTCGAATCTGTCTAACCTTTCAATCTGTCCTGGTTGTCCCGCATCTCCGCTCGTTTTTCGATTTGTTTTTTTGCTTTTTCCCTTGGTTTCATGATTCGCCTGTTCGCCGCTGTCATCTGCTTCCACTCCGGCTTGTTCCGCGCTTTCTTTCATTTGATGTTCATACAATTCGGCGCTTTCATTTACCTGCCGGTTTTTTTCTCTCATTTGCTGTTCAAAGCGTCCGGCGCTTTCACTTATCTGCCTGTCCGTTTCAGACATCATTGCCAGCGCTTTTTCAACAAGCAGTTCTTCCCAAGTAAGGGCAACCGCCTTTTGAGGCGTTTTTTGCGGAGCTTTTTTCTTCTTGTTTTTTGTCTCTGCCATGTTTACTTCGCCGCCAGCCTATAAATCGCTTCCGCGTCTTTTTCGTCCAGTTTGCGGTAGTTGCCTACAGGGCCGAAATGGACGACGCGTTTTGCCATATCAGGTATTCGAGCGGGATCGAGCTTTGCGTCCGCGAACCTTACCGGCATCCCGATAGAACTGAAAAAGTTTTCCATGCGGATTACACCTTCCAGAGCGGCTTGTTCGTAATCATAGAACGCGCCGTCCACGCCCCAAACCTTAACGGCGAAACGCGCGAGGCGGGGAGTATTTTCTTTAATATTGTACCTAAGCCACGCGGGGAAGATGATTGCCAGCCCCGCGCCGTGGGCAATATCGAAAAGAGCGGACAGTTCGTGATCAAGGGCGTGGCTCGCCCAGTCGCCTATGCGCCCTGTGTCAAGAAGGCCGTTATGCGCCAACGCGCCCGCCCACATGATTTCTGCTCTTGCGTCGTAGTTTTTTTCTCCGCCCGAGAAAATTTTGCGGGCGTTTCTTATGATTGCCCGCATAGCGCCCTCGCATAGCTCGTCTGTAAGCTCAACATTGGGCTCTTTAGTAAAATAACGTTCCATTATATGAGCCAGCATATCCGTAATTCCGCAGGCTGTCTGATACGGCGGTAAAGAGTATGTTAACTCGGGATTCATGATCGAAAAGGCGGGGCGGATACATTGAAAATTCATCCCTCTTTTCCAAGGACCTTCTTCGTTTGTGATTACACAGCTAATGCTCGATTCGCTTCCCGCGGCGGGAATGGTTACAACGGTTCCGACAGGCAGGGCTTTATCCGCTGTTTTTTTTCGCTCAAAAAAATCCCACACGTCGCAGTCGTTTGCGGCTCCCGCGGCAATGGCTTTCGCCGAGTCAATCGCCGACCCGCCGCCGACGGCAAGGATCAATCCCGTGTTTTCTTTTTTGGCGAGTTCTATGCCTTTTCTTACCAGAGACAGGCGCGGGTTTGGGAGCACTCCCGTTAATTCAACCCACTCGACTCCTGCTTTTTTCAAGCTGTCCTTTATCTTGTCGATAAGCCCGGAACGGACAGTTGAGCCGCCTGAATGGTGCAGTAAAACCTTTTTAGCGTACTGCACCGCTTCGCATCCAACGCGATCTTCCGTCCCTTTGCCGAAAATTATTTTAGTCTTGTTACAATATTCAAAATTTTGCATTTTACCCTCTCCCTTACTATATCTTTTTTTTATTCAATGGTAAACTATTTTTATGAATACGGGATTTTCGACCAGATTTTGCCGGAAATGTTTGGCCCTGTCTCTTTCCGTCGAGCAAATGAACCGATTCGCGAAGCTTACAAATACGGATTATGATCTTTATAAAAGTTACGGTTTCTCAAAAGGACATCCCATAGGCCTGCATGAAGCCGCCGACCGCATTGTCGGGGATATGGTGCAAAGCGGGTATTATATTGATTTTGTAGAAACTCTCATTCAAGCGGAATCCAAGGGCTATATGGGCCGAAAATACGCTTTTAGAGGTTTGGACGACGTAATAGGCGACGTGCTTCAAGCGGGGTACAGCTATGACACTGCCACAGGGCAGTTTTTTGAAGATCAAAACAAGCAGATTACCCGGAATTGGGGACGCCTTCTGGAAGGCGACGAACGGCAAATGGCGGTTTTACGGCTGGATGTCGTGGGCAACACAATGCTTGTTAAAAATAACCCAAGGACAATAATTGATAAAGCTTACGGCGATTTACGGGAAATTGTAAATAAGGCGGTAATTTCCAGGCTTGGCAGACTTTGGACATGGGAAGGAGACGGCGCGCTCGGCGTTTTCATGTTAGGTGACTACAGTTGTTCCGCGATATATGCGGCGATGGAAATTTTAAACGAAATGTTTGTGTATAACAAAACGGAAAACCCTTTGAATTCGCCGATTAAGCTGAGGGTAGCGGCTCATTCCGGCCTTCTTACATATACTGAAAGCGCGACTCAGACCATGAAAGCCGATACGATACGGACTGCAATGACCCTTGAGTCAAAAGCAGCCGTTCCCAATTCTATGGTGGTTTCCGAAAGCTTGGCAATGTCGCAGGATCAATCTTTGTTGAATATTTTCAGCGAGCCGAAAGTTGTCCCCGGTTCCACCGATAAGTACCGTCTTTATCAGTTTAATCTGGAAAAAAAAGGTTAATAGCGGAGCAAATATGATTTATGTTTTTACAAAAAAAGAAGCGTCTCTTAATACAATCTTTCCTAAGAACGCGAATTTTTTTGATTTTCCGGTGTCGGAACATTCGCCCGATAACGAAGATATAGCCTATATTGATATTTCAGGTTTTCCTGCGGCGGATTTTAAAAAAACACTGGCTCAAATTAAGAAAGCGTGCAAAGATACGCACTGGGGAATAATCGATCCAAAAGGATACGTTAAAGACATTGCCGAATTGTTTTATGAGGGAGCTTGCGATTATTTGGGGCCGGGGCTGTTAAAAAGTTCCAAAGCCCTTGATGTCAAACGCTTTAAGGATGCGCTTCAACTGCATAAAGGAAATGATGCCGCAGGTTCCGGTTCAGGCGATGATGCAAACGACAGGTTATACGAAGGCGGAGGATTATTTAAATCGGGAATAAAACTTCCCGCCGCAAGCGCCTTCCCCGGCTGGAAGAAAATGACCACGGGAAAAACAATGCCCTTCTATCTTTTGTACTGTTCGCTTCAGGGAAAAACCGCGCTTGACTCCCGTATCGACGATAAAACCCTTAATCAGATTCACAAACGTTTTGTTTCTCTCCTTTCGGAAAAAATGCAGAAAGGAGACGGCTTGCTCTGGATAAATACGGGCAGAGACTGCCTTTTCCTTTTTCCTCCGCGCGCAAAATGCGTTGAAGCGGCAATGAAAGCCTGTATCGGAATGATAGTTTCCGCCCCGTTGTATGTATTGGAAACATTCGGTATATCAATCCCGGCAAACTTTATTTTTGCCATACATTACGGTTCCGTAACTTACAAGCCGCCCGGAAAAACGGGCACCATAGTTTCCGACGCAGTAAATTCAATTTTTCATCTGGGCGCGAAAAAATCCGAACCGGGGCGTCTTACCATCTCGGGCGAGCTTCCCGACGCTTCCGTTCCCGCGGTTTTAGAAGATTTGTTTGTTCCGGCCGGCGAATACGAAGGCAGAAAAATATGGCAGACAAAAAAATTCATTTACGCAAAACCGTGGTATTAGCCGGCCGGTTGCACTTCTTCTTCTTTTTTAATTGTCGCCGCGTAAATGCTGTTTAACAAACCAAGGAAAGCCGAGAGCGAGAACAGAGTCTCGATGCCGGTAACTTTCCATATCCAGCCGCCCATGAGCGCGATAAAAATACTGATAATATGATTTACAGAAATTCCCGTAGAAAGGGTAGCGGTGATTTCTTCCTGATTGGACGATATACGCTGTACATAGATATTGCTTGCCATACTCGCTATGGAAATAATCGAGTCTAATACAAAGTTACAGCAGACGACATAAAAGGCAATGTTGGGCGGGAACATCCTGTGAGCGAAACCGTAAAAAATACAGACAACAATTAAGATGAGAGTATCGCCTACCATGACCGCTTTGTACCCGACTTTGTCTATGATTCTCCCGATAAGCGGGCCGCACGCCATTCCGAAGACGGCGCAGATCATGTAAAGTATCGACATAATCGAAGGATCGGCTCCGTATTGCAGAATCAAAACATAGGGGGCGAAGGTAAGGAATATCTGTTTCCGCGAACCGTAAAAAACTTCCAGCATGTAGAATTTGTAAAACTTTTTTGCGAAATAAAATCTGCGCCTTTCCGCTTTAAGCGTTGTTTCGCGCAGGGCGGAGGCGACAAGAGCCGCAGTCGTCATCAACGCCGCGAACACGCCGAAGACAATTTGGTAGCCGAAAATATCTTTTCTGTTATAACCGATTTTCCCGAGAATAAGAAAAAGCACCGTTACAAAGAGAAACCCCGCTATGTTTCCGAACTGGCTGATTGAAGTTGTCAGTCCCAAAGACGCGCCGGTTTTTTCTTTTTTCGCCAGGTCCATCGAAATCGTTGTCCGCACAGGCATGATGGTGTGCTCGCCGGTGCTGAAAAGAACCATGAAGACTACAACGAAAAACTTTGTCATAAAAAGAGGGCTGGTACTGCTTAAGAGAAGCCCCACGCTTCCCCCCGCCATAATCGCGATGCCGATTTTAAAAACCTTGCTGTCCGCGAATCTATACATCAGCGCGAGAATAAATATCAGCATAAGGCCCGGAATCTCTCTGAAAAATTCGACGATGCCCCTTTCAAAAGGAGTAATATGAACTATCTCCGCAAGGTAGTTATCCTGAATTCCTCTGTAAAGTCCGTAAGATATTCCAAAAAGAATCAGTACGCTTAAAAACCGCCCAACCTTAGCGTCGGGGCGGTAAGTGCTGTCGATAAAACGAGGCCGGAATCTTTTTTTCGTGTTGTTTTCTGCTGACATAAACTAAATTTAACATTAATTACAATAATGTTTCAAGTTCCCGTTTAATAAGCTTCGCGGTTTCCGCTTCACTGCCGCGCGATTCTATCCATTTTACGCCCGGAATACCCGCGAAAAAAGTTATCTGCCTTTTCGCGTAACGTCTGCTGTTTTGCGCGACAAGCGCCTGCACCCCCTCAATGTCGCGGGAGAGCCGCCATTTTCCCGGTTCTTCCTCGTCTTCGACAAAGAACTCGCGGTAGCCGATGGCGCGAAGCCCCGGATCATTTGGAGTGTAGCCCGCCTCATACAAAGAGCGTACTTCTTCGGCAAGTCCCTGCTTGAACATATCCGCACAGCGCAGGTTTATGCGACGGTAAAGTTCCTCGCGGGGGCGCGATAAACCGATAATAATAAAATTGAAATCCCGGCGCGCTGATGGGGCGTTTTCAAACGAGTTTATATTAAACGAAGAAAGCGGTTTTCCGCAGGAACGCCATACCTCAAGGGCGCGCAAAAGGCGGTATTCGTCGTTAATGTGGATACGCCCGGCGCTTACGGGATCCGCCGAGGCAAGTTCTTCCATGAGAGCGCTTGCTCCCTTTTCCTGTAACTCTTTTCTCAGGGCGGAGCGGATTTCCGCGTTGGAAGGAGGCGCCTCGCTTAAACCCATGATGAAATTTTTAAGGTAGAAGCCCGTCCCCCCCGACACAACGGGCAATTTTCCCCGGCTCGCGATTTCTTCGCAAGCCTCGTTCGCAAGGCGGACAAAATCACCGGCGTTAAACTGCTGCGCCGGGCTTAGGATGTTAAGTAAATGGTGGGGCAGGCGCTCTCTCTCCTTCGCGGAAGGTTTTGCCGTCCCTATGTCCATGCCCTTATAAACCTGCATTGAGTCCGCCGAAACTACTTCCGCAGACATAAAGCCCGATTGAATGTTTGAGGTATTAAAAAGTTCTAGGAGTATGCCGGTCTTGCCCGAAGCGGTCGGTCCAAAGAGAATAAGAACAGGACTATTCGTCTTCAAGCCTGAATTCAACTTCCTGAGTAAATATCTGGCGGGCGGCGAGAGATACAACTTTGCCGTCGTTATCTTCGATTTCAGGATCTTTCAGCATGGAAAGCTGATAGCTTCTGCGAGAAGCCGCTGTCGTAATCTCATACATATTCCCATCGTATTCGATGAGGTTTTTTAAAGGAAATATCATAGTGAAAGTATAGTAAATTCGACAAATTATGTCGAGGGGTTAAAGGCTTACTCCGTATAAAAAAGTATTCTCAAGGTACTCCGCAAGCCCTTCTTCGGCGTTGGAACCGTATATCAAATCCGCCGCGTCTTGAATGTTTTTTCTGGCGTTTTCGGGAACGGCGAAAAAGCCGGCCACAGAGGCCATAGGCAGATCGTTTTCTTCGTCCCCAAAGGCGATAACTTCTTCCGGTTTAAGCTTCTTATGCTCCATAGAGATTCTCAGTCCTTCTCCCTTGGAAACGCCTTTATTTATTACTTCCAGAAAAGTGGGGAAACTGCGCATTACGCTTATCCTGTCCCCAAAACGCTCGTTTATTTTTTTCTTTATTTCATCATGAAGCGAAGGGTCGGCGATATACATTCCCTTGATGCATCCTTCCAAACTCGGCAGTGCGGCGACTTTTTTAAGATCTTTTATGACAGGCTCTATACCCGTATGTTTTTTGTACATTTCAACGTCCGGCCCTTCTTTTTCTGTTAACAGCGCTTCCCATTTTTGGCGGCTGTCTCGTTTTCCCGTATCGGGCGAAATGCCCGCCGGCAGATAAACTTGAAAATGAATCCCCATGCTTCGGGCAATATCCGTCCCGAAATCCACGACATCCTTGCCGATTAAATTGGTATACAGTATTTTACCGGAAGGCATCTCAACAACCTCGGCTCCGTTAAAATAGACCATCGGTCCTTCGGCTCCCATCGGTATTCTGAAGCGCTCGGACGCTTCGATTGCTCTGCCCGTGGCGATTATTATTTTCATGCCGTTGGAAATTAACTTCCTGATACACGCCTGTGTTCGCCCGCCAAGCATTGTATTCGGCAGAAGCATGGTTCCGTCTAAATCAATCGCGAGCGCTTTTATCTTTTTAGGATCAAATTTTCTCATTTAATATACCTCGAAATCAAATATTTTTATCGAAGACGTTGATTTAGAAATGCCTATTTCACTGCTTCTTTCAATGGTAATCCCTTTAACATTATTTTTGTTAAATCTGATTCTCATTCCCCAATCAGGCTGATTTAATTTGTTGTATGGAATATCAATATTGCTGACTTTTCCGTTTTGAGTTGTTATTGTTAATCCGTTATAAGCCGTATCAGAGACATCAGTTGTCGCGAAATAGACCCTCCATTTTTGCCCGTCGCCCAGTACCTTAAAACGTATCCCGTTGGCGGTCGCGATTCTTTTGATAAGTTCCATATCGGTTGCCGTGTTTCCCGTCCATTTCGCGTTCGATTTATTAACGAGTATCTTTGAAAAATAGTCTTCTTCTGTTAACGAAGCTCCCGCGAATTTCGCGGTTCCCCCGGCGATAGTGTTATTTATAGTCAAAACATCTCTTTCCACGCCGTCAATTATTTCTCTGCCGATACTTATGTTTGCTTTGGAATTACCGTCAAAGAGCGATTTCCATCCCGCGGTTGGCGATATAAAAGCGCTGGAAATTATCGTTGTTTCAGGTTGAATGATTTCTTTTTCGGGAATAATTTCGGGTGTCTGCGCCTGGCTTGATACGGATGGAGTTACAGGTTTCGCCGGCTTGGAAACGGCTGCCGATTTTGGTTCCGGTTCAGGCTGTACCTGTGTCGCGGCGGAATTGTCCGCAGTTTGAGCGGCGGCTTCAATCTTATCACGCTTTTCTATGTTGAATGATGAGACTTGAGAAAAGGCGGTATCTCCTTCGTATATGGAAGAGAATACGGGTTTTACATGCCAGTACCAGGTTCCTTCCTCCATATTTGATTCGACATAAGAAGCAATGGCGGTCTGTCTTGTTATTGACGGGTTGATAAAATCGGGCGTAAGACTCGCCTCCAGAATATAAAAGGATACGCCTTCCACAGACCGCCATTCAAAACGAATCGGTACATATTCCTGATAAATGATTTGAGAGTCCGTCGGAACGGGGTTTGCCGTAGATGCGGATATCGCCGCGTCAATAACGGTAATTTGTCCCGAACTTAAAACGGTATCCTGATACGACAGCCGCCAATACCAAGTTCCCGCGCCAAGGCTGATATTTGAATAATCAACGCCTTCGGTTGTCTGTACAATGCGCGTAAAATTGGGACCTGAGGCAACTTCCAAACGCAAAGGCTGTCTTTGATCGATATTTATCACATTCCACGCAAAGCGGATATTTAACGGTTCAACGCCGTTTTTAATTAATCGCGCGTTTGGACGGGGCAGAGTAACAACTGCCGCGGGTGCCGCCTGCTCAGCGCCTTTGGTGTCTAAAATTAACGCTTCACCTGCATCCATGGAACGGTTCTGTCCGTCCTCTCCCGTAATGATCGCGCTTCCTTTGTTCACCTGCAATGTAACGCCGTTATCCCCGGAAGAAGCGCTCAGCGTCGCTCCTGCGGTAGGCGTTATTACGCGGCCTTTAACGCTAAGCGCTACGCCGCCGTCTGCGTCATCTGAGCCTGTGATGCTTAAACTTCCGGAACTAAGATCGATTACAATACGATCTTCGCCGCCGGAAGTGCGTATGCGTATCAGTGAATTTTCGTTTATATCGATAATACCGTCATTAATATTGAGGGTTGCGGCGGAATATTCAGCCACGCGGATAAGGTCGCCCAAGTACACGGGCGAATCAACGGTCAGGCGGCTCCACAGCACGCGATCCGAAAAGCGGCGCTGTACATTGTTGTTTTTAACGGTAACGGCTCCCATCGGTTTTTTATTTTGGGACGCGATAGATTGAAACAGATCAAGCCTGAACAGATTTAAACTGAACACCGCGCCCGAGACGCAAAAAATAACTACAAGCGCATCGGCAATCCGGCTGCGGCGTTCCGGCTTTTGCGGCGGATTGGTTTTTGTTTCTTCCGCGCTCATTTTTTCTCGCCGCCTATTTTGTACTTCTTTTCTTCCGCGTCGAGATCAACATTGGAAAGTTCAGGCGCTTCAACGCCCAATAATTTTCGGACTTCCGCCAGAGTGCGCGGCCCTCCTTTCGCTTCGACAAAAGTAACGACGGCAAACAAACGTACGGGCTTTGCTTTCCCTTTTACCGTTACAGGCGGCATTTCTTCCGTAATAAGACTGTCTCCGATAAGGTTATAAGTATCCTCGGTTATAAGAATATCGGTAGCGAGCGGCTTTGTAAGCGCTTCGACACGGGAAGCGAGGTTTACGGGATCGCCTATTACCGTGTACTCCATGCGCAGCTCGCTTCCGATTTGCCCCGCGGTAACAATTCCCGTATTAATCCCGCAGCCGATTCTAATGGGCGGGTTGCCGGGATCATTTGCCGCGCGATTCTTATTTAACGCTATCAGAGCGTGGCGCATCATAACGGCGGCTTTGACACAGTTAAACGCGTCTTTCCTCGGACTGCCCGCCGTGTAAGCCGTGCCCCAATGCGCCATTACCGCGTCTCCGATGAATTTATCCACGGCGCCGCCTGTTTTCTCCACGCACTCGACCATGCTTGTAAGGTAGTTGTTGAGCCAGAAGACGATTTTATCAGAAGCTTTGTCTCCGAACGCTTTTGTAAAATTTTCAGACAGCGCTGTAAAACCGCGTATATCGGAAAAAAAGATCGTGGCGTGCTTTGGAAGACCGCCCGGTTTTATCTCGCCGCGCATGGCTCTTACGGCGATTTCGCGGTTTGTAAACCTGCCGAATATTTGCAGAGCGCCTGACATTTTATGGAAGCTTGAGCCTAACAATCCTATTTCATCGTGTCCTTTAAGATGAAACTGTTGTTCGAACTTTCCGTCTTCGATGCTTCTTGCCGCGGCAGCCAATGTTTTAAGCGGTATTGAAATTGTTTTTGAAAAGAACCAGATAAACATTACGGAGATAAACAAAACCGCCGCTGTCAGATAGATGTTGCGCCTCGTTGCGGCGGTGATCCCTTCGAAAACTTTGTCGCGTTCTATGCTTGTTATCACGATACAGCCGCCGTAGTTAAGTTTGGTAAACGCCGTATAGTACTGAGGCGCGGATTGTGTTTTTGACGAGTTCGGTTCAAACGGCGTCTCAAAATTAAAATATGCGTTTATTAACTGCTGTTTGTTGCGATCGGGGGCTTCTTGTATTTTCTTGATAAAATCAAAGTTCGCCACATTCGCGCCGTTAATTATAAGCGAGTAGTCGGAATGTATCAGTAAATCGCATTTGTCGTTTATCAGAATGGACTGGTTTGTTCCTGAACCGAAACTGTCAACAAGTTTTTCAGAAGATATTAAAATACAGCCCGCTCCGCTTTGCCCGCCCGCCAGTTGATACGGAAAAAACAACGCCAGAACAGGTCTTGTAAAAACGGGAGCGGCATTTAACAGCGCTGTCTCTCCCTGCGCGGCGCGCGAAAGGAAAATTTCATTGTCATTAAAATAGGTTTCCGCAAGGGATTGATCTATATCGCGGGAAAGAAAGTAATCTTTGTTGACCAAAACATTGCGCGAACCTTTGAGCGTATAGGTAAACGCGGCGGCTCTGGGGTTTTGGGCAAAAAAGAAATCCGCCGCTGTTTGCAGCGCCGCTGCTTGCTGCGATGCTGCCTGCTGTGAACTCAGGAGATTTATCGTGTACATTAACTGCGCGGAAGCGGCCCGCGTATTTGAAAGCATTTCTTCGGTTTCTTCGGCGGCTCTTCTGTTCGCTTCAAAGTTGTTTTCTTCCGCGGAGATTTTTATATCCTCTCGCATCATCCATGAAACAAGGGCTGTAATTGAGCCCAAAGAAAGGATGACTATAATAGAGATAATAATTATCAGTTTGTTCCCGATTGAGAACCGTACTTTTTCATTTTGATTTTCTATCATTTTAATATATTAATAATATACCGTTGTTGCTTTTGTTTTGTCAACAAAATAGTTTAAACGGAAGCCGCCGCTCTCCACTTGTTATATAAGCGGTCTTCATTCATAATAAGCTAAAGGTGAAATTAATATGAGTAAAATAGTTACATTTGGCGAAATAATGCTGCGTCTCGCTCCGGAAGGTTATTACCGTTTTGTTCAAGCAAATACTTACGGCGCTACTTACGGCGGCGGCGAGGCGAATGCCGCCGTTTCTCTGGCGGGTTTCGGCATGGACGCCGCTTTTGTCACAAAACTTCCCAAGCACGAAATAGGGCAGGCGGCTGTAAACAAACTGCGCGAATTCGGGGTGGATACTTCGCTTATCGTCCGGGGCGGAAACAGGGTAGGGATTTATTTTCTGGAGAAAGGCGCGTCTCAGCGTCCGTCCAAAGTTATTTATGATCGCGCCAATTCCGCCATCGCCGAAGCCGACGAAAGCGATTTTGACTGGGATAAGATTTTTCAAGGCGCGGCCTGGTTTCATTTTACAGGGATTACTCCCGCTCTTTCCGACAGCGCCGCCGCGATATGTCTTGCGGCATGCAAAGCGGCGCGCTCAAAAAAAATCACCGTCTCCTGCGATCTTAATTACCGCGCGAACCTATGGTCCCGGGAAAAGGCGGCGGAAGTTATGGGTAAGCTTATGGAGTATGTCGATATTTGTATCGCTAACGAAGAAGACGCCGCCGACGTCTTCGGCATCCGCGCGAGCGGCAGCGATGTAACGTCGGGAAAAATCAGCCACGACGGCTACAAGGAAGTCGCCGCCGCCCTAATCAAAAAATTTAATTTTAAACAGACAGCGATTACTCTGCGCGAATCTATCTCCGCCAACGACAACAACTGGGCGGCCATGCTATGCACCGGAAACGATTTTTATTTTTCAAAAAAGTATGCGGTTCATATAGTAGACAGGGTTGGCGGCGGCGACAGTTTCGGCGCGGGACTAATATATGCGAACCTTCAAGGTATGCCGCCTCAGGAAGGCCTTGAATTTGCCGTTGCCGCAAGCTGTCTTAAACACACGATAGAAGGCGACATCAATCTGGTTTCCGTGGACGAAGTAAAAAAACTCGCGGGCGGCAACGCGTCAGGCAGAGTACAGCGGTAGTTGGGCGGCAAGTTGACCTTTGTCAAGAAACAAGATAGAGTTGCAATAAGTTTGAATAGGTAAGCCCGGATGGTGGAATTGGTAGACACGCTAGTTTCAGGTACTAGTGCCTTCACCGGCATGGAAGTTCGAGTCTTCTTCCGGGCATAATGCTAAATCTTTACGTTGTAAGGAATTAGCGCCGTTTTGCTTTCCCGACAGCGGGTTGCATTATGTTTTCATTAATCAATGTTTCACACTTGTTTAACACTTTTTGTGAAACAGAGAGAAAGGAGAACGATATGCGTTACCCGTTCACTCTTGTTAAAGTTAAATCGAAAATCGGTACAGTTTGGCAAGCTCGAATTTGGGACGAAAGCCAACAGAAGTACGCCATCAGCCGTTCAACTGGAGTACTAGTTGAAGGGAAAAAAGAAAATCGCAGGGAAGCCGAAGATGTAGCAAGGAAAATCTATGACGAGCTTCCTAAGGTTTTATCAACAGTAACACAAACATTAATTCCCGCAATACAAACAAAACAAGGAAACCTAACAGCAGCTTCCTTGCGTTTACCGACCTCGTTATACGACGTTTAACTATTTTGCATAAAAATAATAATATTATTTATATTCTTCCCACCCATTCCCCAATATTATGTCTGCTATTGGAAAAATCACATTTTGATCTATATTATTTGAATAATCTTTATATTCCGAAAATATCGTAACATTAGCAGCTCCAATTTCTGTACCAGCCACACCTTTTTTTCCGGTTTCTTTGTTAAAATGAATATATACATTATTATTTTTAATTTCATAAGTTCCATGAAATTTTAAATCAAGAATTTCAGCCAATGCAACTTGTAATATTACATTTTTATCATCGACAAAATAGAATGACTCATATTGTACACCAAATGTTCTTCCTGCAAGAATATTCTTAAATTTATTCTTTATTAATGTTTCTATATTTTTATCTGATTTTAAGAGATTAGATAAATCAGCATCAGAAAATATATTATTTATATATGGATAACCTTGTTCAATAGAATAAATTAAATATTCCAATGATTTCTTTAAATCCTTATTTATTGAATATATACATGCTAAATTATATAACGCAAAATATTTTTCTCGCGGTAAACCATTATTATCATAAGTAAAAATATCATTTTTTTCCGGATAAGCTGCTAGTGG
>Ga0268262_10002933_pt1 | contig 19101 bp, 18 predicted proteins | sample TergutNc150P3_FD_190354 | JGI IMG/M metagenome (GOLD analysis project Ga0268262, IMG submission 190354) | Nasutitermes corniger P3 segment gut microbial community from laboratory colony in Florida, USA - Nc150 P3 (SPAdes) (version 2) | ecosystem: Host-associated > Arthropoda: Insects >...
TTAACGGCTCGTTGTTATGCGGAAGAAATTTTGACGGACCTTCGATTTATCCGGCGGCTGTTATTGGTTTTTTTCAGTTTGTAAAAATCCGTTAGGTAAAGAGGGATGAAAAAATGACAAAAACAAAGATTGTATATTTTCACATAATGCTGTTTTTTCTGTTTTCCCTGACAGGTTTAGCGGCGCAGCAGAGAGTAGCGCAGAAAACAGATAAAATAGACATGGATAAAGTCCTTATCGGAGCCGCGCCGGTTTGGGAAACGCAAATTAACGATACAATTCGCGGAACGCCGCACTTGCAAGCCAGTTCCGTTGTTCTTGCTGGTGAAAAAGGAAGCGTTAGATCATTTTTTATGAGCGGTACGTATCTTTGGGATTTCAACGCGAGAGGAACCGCCGTTCCGCATATTGCCCGTTCTTATGAGGCGGCTAGTTATGTTTGCAATACCGACGGTGTTTTTATGGCAATAAACCGCATAGGGCGGGAACTATGGCGCTTAAAACTTGACAGACCCATTACTCATCCGCCCGTTGTCGGCTGGGACGGAAGACTCTATATTTCCGTTAATTCCGTAATGACTTGCCGCACCGCGTCGGGACATTCTCTTTGGACAATAGATTTGGGAAGTCCGATTGCTTACCCTCCAATTCTTGATAGAACGGGAAGCGCGGCGACGGTTCTTCAAAATATGGAATTTCTTAAAATAAATCAATTTAGTCAAACAGAACGCATTAAGTTGGATAGGATTCCCGCTTTAATAGTCTCTTTGGACGAAGGAAACATAAAAAGTTATGTGCTAATGTATCAATCCGGCGAAATGGAAAAAATTATTTTTAATGAAAAGGCAAAAGAAGGAAGCAGGCTTTCAAAATCAGGTTTAAGAAAACTTTCCGGACAGCCCGTAGCCGCGGCAAGCAGAGAAGATCGTTTTGTCGTAACGTTGAGAGACGGAAAAACGCTGTATTTGAACTCAGGCGGCAATGTTCTTTGGACAAAAAACAGCCATGAAGCTGCGGAAGAAAAAGGAACAGGTAATACTAACCCTGAGCAAACGTCGATGATGTTTGATGAAAGAGGCGTTTATACAATAACAACGCACGGCGTCAGCGCTTTTACGCCGGAAGGAAGACGCCGTTTTGTACACAGGTTAAGTTTTGAATGTTCGGGTATTCCGGGTTTAAGCGACGAAGGTATACTTTATGCCTGCGGGAAGGATAATGTACTGCGGGTTTATAAAATCGACGCAAAAGAACGGACTATTCCGCGTCATAGATTTTACGGTCCCGAACCTGAAGGCGATTATGGAATGGGCAATCCTCCTCCTTCGCCGTGGTTGGCACAGCCCAGCCGTTTTCATGATGTTGAACAGGACAGAGCTTTCGAGGAAATATCAGCCGTTATTCAAAGCGGACAAATAGGAGAAAATGAACCTGTTTATGTCGCGTATATGATGGAGATGGTAGGTTTCTTCATTGGTAATCCGAATTATTCCAGAGTACACCCGGATGTTAAACCGGAACAACGCATCAGGCTTATAAGATTATTGGCTCTTGTCGGCTCAAGAGAAACTATTCCCTTTCTTTGGAATATATTTGACGTTGACCCTGAGCCCGCTGTACGCAGAGCCTGCGCCGACGCGATTGGCGTTATCGGCGTAGACCCTACCGGAAGATCGTTCTATTCTTATAATTACCTGCTTACGCCGAATAATCCAAATACCGATCCTCAGCTTGTTTTGGCGGCTTCGTCTTCAATTGCCAAACTTTGCCGTTTTTCCGGTCCCCCGCTCGCGCCGGAAGGGATCCGCGTGCTGCGCTATTTTTCCAATTTGAATACAGTGCCGAATGTTGTAAAGGAACAAATACGCAACGAGCTTGACGGCTTGTTTAGAGAAGGCTTGGATAAACTGATAGAATAATGCTAAAAGGCTTCGCCTTTTCGCACTTTATTTTTTAAGGCGTTGCGCTGAATCAAAGTCAGCGGCGGCGCTTTCGTTGTTTCCCATAGACTGAAACACTTTTCCCCTGCTTGTATATGCGTCCGCGAAGGAGGGATTTATAGCAAGACATTTGTTTAAATCCGAAATAGCCTTGTCTAATTCATGTTTGTTATACCATGCGTTTGCGCGGTTATACCATGCTACGGCGTAATCGCTTTTTATCTTTATTGCCTGCGAAAAATCCGTTATCGCCTTGTCGTCGTCTTCCCTTGCGTACCATGCGCTTCCGCGCCTGTTCCAGATTACCGCGTTTGCCGGCTCAAGGGCGATAATTCTGTCGCAGTCCTCGATTACTCGCGTAAAGTCTCCCGTTTGATAATACGCGTAAGAACGGTTAACAAGGGCGTCAACGTAATTTTTATTTATCGAAATTGCCTGAGTATAATCTTCTATCGCAAAATGCATACTGTTTTTGTTTCTTGCGGCTAATTCCGCTCTGGCAAAACCGCGGTAGTTGTAAACTTCAGCTTTTTTCCCGTCAAGTTTTATAGCCTGCGTATAATCATCTATGGCGCGGCTGTATTCGCGCTTTTTCAACCACGCATTTCCGCGCGATATATAACTTTGCGCAAATCCGCTATAACGGTTTATTGACGCCGTAAATTCAGAAATTGCTTTATCAAAATCGGAATTACGGTAAAATTGTTCACCCGCCAAGTAAGAAATTAAATAGGGATCCGCGCCCATCTGCTTTAAAATATCAAGATCGGGATTTTCAAAATTGACAGGATCAATCTCTGAAACAAGCACGCCCATTCCGCGAAGTCTGTTTAAATTGGATAACGAAGACAACGGACGGGAAACCATACGCGATTCAAGAGCCTGAGCGTTGTTCTCAGATTCCTCAATGATAGATATTTCTTCCTCTTCTGTTTCATAAACAATTAACGGTTCTTCAATCTGCTTAACTTGAGTATCTTTTTTCCCGCGTGTAAAAATAATACCGCATAATACTATTATTAATATTACCGCTGAAACGCCCGCAAGTAAAAGGATAAACTCCCGTTTATTCAATAACCGCTCCCGCTTCGGAGCTTTCTTCGACAACCGGCTCCGCCGTCATCCTGTAGATTATTCTGACGCTTTCCGTAGTTGCGCGATGTCTGATTTTTAGTATAAGAGTTTGGTCTTCGGGAAAGTACATCCAGCCCGATGAGTCATAGCGTTCAAATTGACTGTCCGTTCTCCAGTCCATGCCGTGAATCTGAATTCTTAAGAAAGGACGCACTCCGCGGATTATCATAAAGTGAGCCATATTTGACGGGAAGGCGACAGAGATGTTGAGATTGCCGTCTGTGTAGTATGCTCTGATTGTCGGAGAAACAGTCCACGCCCAAATCCCCTCGTTTGTAAGCAATGACGCTCTCGGATAATACTCTGCCGGATTTAAAATATTGTGGAGTCTTCCCGCGTTCCCGTTCGCGACCGCCGATATAATTAAGGAACGACCTATCCCAGCCCATTCGGTATTCTGAGTTGAGTCCGCCCAGTAAACAAGAGCCTTTCCAAGTCTCATGCTGTATTCGGAATTATTACTTTCCTGACTCGACGCGTAAACAGCGTCTTTTTCGGTATCATGATTTAAATTATCGGAAACAAGCGAAAGCATCTTACTTGTCAGATGTTCAATAGGATTAGTTGGATCGGTTCTCCATTTTTTTAAATCATAATAAACTTCCAATAGACCGGGACAATGATCGGAAACTAACATATCAGGAGCGGTATTATTAATTATATTGATTACTTCATTTGCAAGAACAAGATTATTTCTTGTGAAAAGAAAATCAAGTATATGTTCTTCTTTTAAAATGTTTAACGATTTTTCTCCGACTAAACGGGTAATCAAACTGTTTTTTTCATTTTCATAAGAAGATAACGAACGATACGCGTTTGCCGTTCCTCCGACAAATACCGACGATCTATAAGTTTGTCTTGCGCTGTTTCTGAAATCGTCCGGGATTGACGCTAACGCATTTGAGTAATTGCCGCGTAAAAGCGATTGCACGGCGTATGCGATTATATCATCTTCATATTGTAAACTTGCCGCGTTTTGATTCCAGCGGTTATAATTTTTTGTTTGCCAGCTTCTCAGAATATTATCGTAATTACCCACCTGCGCTATTATGTAATCCGACGGATCAAACGCTCTTTGTTTGCCTCTGGATCGATATGAGATAAACGAGCTGTCCTTTGAAAGCGTAAGGTATCCCTTTTCCAGTTCTTGTCCCAAACTGCTGAAAACATACCGCATGCCGCCGTACATAATCCCAAGCTGTCCTGAATCTTTGACAAGGGAAGAACGGCGCGGTGAAACCGGTATTGTAACTTCGGAAATATTTGACGAAAATTTCGCGTCGATATGCAGTTCCTGTCCGTTTGCGGAATCAATCGAACTGAAAGAAATTACTGTTCCTTCGGAGAAAATAAAACTAGCCGCGTTGCCGCTGATTAATATCTTCTGCGGGTTTATCGGCAAATTTGATCCGTTTACACTTGTCAGCGTTAAACCTTTCCCGCGTTCTTCCTTTAACGAGAAATCAAGCCCGCCATAGAAAATTTTTACACCGCCTGTAATAGCCTGTGCTTCCTGGTCTGCTAATTGCTGTTTTTCAAGGTAACGTCCCCTTATGTTCATTCCTCCTATTGAAATGGAGAAATTTCCCATGTTGGAAAATTGTAAAATTACCAATATACAGAATACTACGCAATAAAGCGACGCAAGACCGATTATTCGCGATGTTAAAGGCTTTTTCATGAAATATATCAACCCCTTGGACAAACACGGCTTATTAATGTAACTTGCCGGTTTATTAATTATTGTATACTATATAATAACATGAAAATAGAATTCAATGGAAGCAGTTCATTTACCCGGAGATTATTGTTATTTTTTCTTATTTTCCGGCTTTCTCCCTCTATTTGGTGTCAACAAAGCGATACGGAAGCCATTCTTGCGAAAGTTGCCGATCACCTTGCCCGCAAGGAATATTCTTTAGCTCTGGAATTGTTTGACAAACTGCCGCCGGAACGCCGGGAAAATACTGATATTCTCATTATGCGGGCGACAATTTTAAACGCCGCCGGCAGAACCGCAGACGCTAAAAAAATAGCGAACGCCATTGCAGCCGCCGACGGTAAAAATACGGAAGCCCTGATGATATTAGCCGACGCCGCCGCGGTTGAAGGCAAGGAAAAAGACAGGCGGGCGTTTCTTGACAAAGTAATCGCAATGGAGCCGAACAATGTAAGAGCGCTGAATGATTTGGCGAATATAAATATTAAAAACCAAAACTTGCGTATAGCGGCGAATTATTTTGAAAGAGCCCTGGCTGTAGAGCCAAATAACGGAGAAGCTTTGGTAGGCAGAGCGGTAATTTACCGGTATACAAGAGAGCCAAAGAACGCGGAAAGGCTTTTAAACCGCGCCGCGACTTTATATAAAGATTGGGCAAGACCGCTTCATGAGAGGGCGAGACTTTATAAAAGCGCCGGATTTTATAATGACGCGCTTGATGATTTAAAAGCGGCTCTTGCGATTGAACCGGATAATTATATGGTGCTTGTGGATTGCGGAGAGCTTTTAATGGAAATGAATCAAAAACAGGAAGCTTTAAAGCATTTTAACAAAGCCATAGAAGTTGAACCGGATGTTTTTATGGCGTATATTTACAGCGCCGCGATAAAAGATGAGTTACGCGATTATAAAGGCGCTGAAAATGATTATGCTGTTTTAGTAAAACTAAAACCGGATTATTATTTTGGATATGAGGCGCTTGGCGTTCTTAAAATGAGAAGTAAACAGTGGGCGGATGCAAGAGACGCTTTTCTTAGCGCCTACAAGCAAGCGCCGAAAGAATATTCATACGCGCTTTTAGCCGCAATAAACTGGATGCGCGCCGGCAAACAAACCGATCCAAAACAATTTTTGGCGCAGGTACTACGTACGGTTCCAAGAGATACGGCGGAATACGCTGTGATAAGACTTTACCATGATCTTTCAGGCGATTCCAATGCGATTACGTTTGTAGAAAACGAGAAAAACATTTATACAAAATCGCGAATGCTTTTTTATCTTGCCTCTTTTTATGACATTAGGGGTAACAAAACATTGGCGGACAAATATTATTTAATGGGAAAAAATCTTAATACGACAGGTTCGGTAGAATGGCAGTTAAATGAAATGATGATTGCAGAACGCGGTCTTGGCGTAAAGGCGGAAAAATGAGCGATAACGCAACGACAGTTTTATTAAACGGAAATGAATTTAAACTGATAGGAACCGCGCATGTTTCGCGCGAAAGCATTGAAGAAGTGCGAAATATTATCTGTGAAGAAAAACCCGATATGGTCTGCGTAGAACTTGATCAGGCGCGGTATAATTCAATCACACAGAATGATAATTGGGAAAAACTTAACTTGACAAAAGTTTTTAAAGAAGGCAAGGGGTTTCTTTTAATTGCGAATCTTGTTTTGGCAAGTTTTCAGCGCCGTCTTGGAAATGAGTTGGGAGTAAAACCCGGTGAAGAAATGAAAACTGCGGTGCAAGCCGCTCAGGAAATGGGATTATCCTACAGTCTTTGCGACCGTGAGGTGCAAACAACTCTTAGCAGAGCGTGGGCGCGCTGCGGCTTTTGGAGTAAGGCAAAATTATTAGCCTCTCTTTTAGCTAGCGCTTTTACAACGGAAAAACTAAGTGAAAAAGAAATAGAAGATTTAAAAAACAAAAGTGAGCTTGACGGCATGATGAGCGAGCTTGCAAATTATTTGCCGGCTGTTAAGGAAGTTTTAATTGATGAAAGAGACCGTTATCTTGCCGCAAAAATATGGGCGTCCGCGCAGCAGAAAACAAATCAAAGAATTATCGCGGTAATGGGCGCGGGGCACATTCAGGGGATTAAAACATATCTGGAAAAATTAAGCAAAGGCGAAGAATCAACCGATGTAAGCGAATTGGATAAAATTCCTCCGGCGGGGTTCTTTTCCAAAATAGCGCGTTTTATTATTCCCGCCGCCGTTATCGCCCTTGTAGCCGCGGGCTTTTACCGCGCCGGAACAGGAATTGGTCTTTCCATGATGCTTCAGTGGGTATTGTGGAACGGCTCTCTTGCGGCTTTAGGCGCAATCATAGCGCTTGGTCATCCGCTTGCTATTATCGTGTCTTTTCTCGGCGCGCCTATTACTTCGCTAAATCCGTTTATCGGCGTTGGTATTTTATCCGGTATTGTTCAGGCGGCGTTAAAAAAACCGCGAGTCTCTGATGTTGAGCAAATGACGGAAGATGCGACAAGCGTTAAAGGCGTTTACCGCAACAGGATTACAAGGGCGTTATTGGTGTTTTTCTTTTCCAGTCTGGGCAGTTCTATTGGCACTTTTATTTCGATACCCGCGATTATAGGCAAATTGTCAGGATAATCAGCCGTTTTTTGGGGTTAAAAAAAGGCAAAAAAACCTCAAAACCCCCTTGACTTTTCTTCATCTAGGTATTACAATTTGTAATATGAAAGCAAATTATGTTGTAAACGAGGTTATTACCACTGCCAGGCTTCCCATAGAAATAAGGAATAAGCTCCTTGCCCTTGCCAGGTTAAAAAATATGACAAAATCCGAAGTTATCATTAAATCTTTGGAAATGTACTACGACCGCGAGGAAGGCGACATAGACTCTTTTTCCCTGGGAGAGAAGGTTTTTGGCAAATACGGCTCCGGAGACGGCGACCGCTCTGTTACCTACAAGGAACGAATTAAGAAAAAGCTTTCAGACAGGATGAATACTTGGTAGATTCGGTTCTTATAGACGCAGGTCCTCTTATTGCCCTTTTTGACTCAAGCGATAAATACCATCGCAAGATACGATCTTTTCTAAAAGACAATCCGTTCAGATATATAAGTACGCTTGCTGTGTTTACGGAAGTTTCCCACATGCTGGATTTTAACACCGCAGTACAGCGGGATTTTTACGAGTGGGTGATGTACAAGGGAGTAATTATCAGCGATATAAATCAAAATGATTTATTGCGTCTTATAGAACTGACTGATAAATACTCCAGTTTGTCTATGGATTTTGCCGACGCCACCCTTGTCATTACCGCCGAAAAAACCGGTATCCGTCAAATCATCAGTATAGACAGGGACTTTGATATTTACAGGCTTCCCGGCAAAGAACAGATTCAAAATATTTTCAAAGCATGAGCGTATCTGCCGCTTATCCTCCGTTAAGAGAATCAAGTTCTTTTTTTGCCTGTCTTCTTGCCGGCGGCGGCTGATCTGATGTGCATAACATATTCAGTATTTTGACGCCTGTTTCGCTTAACGGCGGTCCTGAAAAACGGCACAAAGCGCCTGTCGCCGACGCTATTGATGTCATTATTTGATCATCCTTTACGCTGCCGTCGTAAACTATTGACTGCAAAAATGTTTGAATCGCAATTCCCTGCGGATCAACTCCTATGCTTCCGATTGCTTTTACGGCTTCCGATCTTATTAAAGGTTCTTTTTCATTTTTAAAAATATTTACCAGCCAGGGAATTGTTTCCTGCGAACCGATTTTTCCTAAAAGTTTTATAGCGTCAATTCGCAGAGTTATATGATCCTGTCCTGCGGAAACTGTCAGTAAAAAGGACGTCCATTCATGTTCATTTACTCCGACTATGCCTGAATTTATTCCTTTGGCAATTTCTTCAAGTTTAAATCTTTTTTCCTCTTCGTTAAAAGGAATATCAAGTTTATTGGGAACCAGAGGGCGTCCCATTCCGTAATTGCCTTCCGGTATTGGCCCGTATAAGGCGTTTTTCCCGGGCATAATGCGATCTTCAATTTTATATGAGTAAAGTATCCAGTCTTTTCCGCCGGAATATAACACTCCGTCATTTCCAAAAGCGGGTATCGCGGCGGCGTTCTGCAGGTTTGTAAACCAAAGCCTCCTGCCGTCAATGGTAAAACCGGCTGCTCCGTTCTTGCTTAAAACATAAATTCCTCTTTCATCAAAAAGCATTTCCGCTTCCGGTTCCGGTCTTCCGCCAGCCTTAATCATCTCTCTTATGTGGCTGTCGCCGAACCAGATTATTTCTTTTTTATCCGCTGATATAAACGCTACCCTGCCGTCATTCATGGCGACGGCAATATTGCCGTTTCTTTCTATCGCCGCAAGCGGAGCGGAAGGAAGTTTTGGAAACACAGGAGATTTATTTTTATCCAAAGGGGACTGATTCTCATCTTTAGGAGCGTTTATCGCTTCTATTGTTCCGTCTTTGTAAAAAGCAAGAATATACATCTGCGGCGTTGAAACAAGAACAACCGGCGTATTGGAAAGCGCCCATTTATTGGCTCTCCCAAAATTGTCGATACGGTAAACTTCGTTATTATTTAACGCGAAATATATTCCGCCGCCGTGATCAATTTTTGGCGCGATGGAGAAAGGATATTCTAATCTTATTGACCATAAAAGATTTCCCGACGCCGTGTAACAAAAAATTCTTTTTTCAACTGGGGCAAACAACCTGCCGTCCCAGCCTGTAACCACTCCGGCGCAAAGAGCGGAACCCAAGTTGCGCCGCCACAATTCACGCCCTACGCGGTTAACCGTAATTAATATGCCGTTAGTTCTGGAAAAATAAGTCGACCCTTCCCTTGAGCGCGTAACATAGGGACTTATTTTCCCCCTTGCCGAATAGTTCCACAATGATTTTCCCGCCGTAGAGTACGCTCTTATGCTTCCGCCGTCAAGTGCGACAACTGCGGACTGCGCCTGAACGGAAGGCAAAGACAGCACCGCTCCCCCCAAAGCCTGCCGCCAGAACGGGTCGCTTGTTACAAGACCCTGCTCGCGGATATTGTCCTGCGTAAAAGCGGAGACAGCGGTGAAAAAAAATAAAGCGCAATATTTCAGGAAAAATTTCATTATTTTAAGTATACTACATTTAATGGCAGTTGGAGATGTATACAAATTACGCCTTGAGAGTATCGCGCCGGGTGGAGACGCGTTAGGTCGTCTTGAAGGGAAGCCTGTTTTTGTGGAAAGCGGCGCGCCCAATGAGACTGTCTGCTGTCGTATCATTCAAGAGCATAATACTTGGGCAAGGGCTGAATTACTGGAAATTATAGAACAGTCTCCTTCGCGCGTACCGCCTGTTTGTACTTTTTACGGACTTTGCGGCGGTTGTAATCTTCAACATATTGATTATGAAACCCAACTTGCGGCAAAAACCGCTATTTTAAAAGATTCGCTTACAAGAATTGGCGGATTACAACCGCCGGAGACTGAAGTTTTTTCCTCGCCGCAGTGGGAGTACCGGAACAGAATGCAGTTTCATTGTTTAAGACAAAAAGCGAAAGACAGCGATATACATCAATACGCTCTTATGGGGCGCAAGAGCGGAGAATTAATCGAGATTAACGATTGCCCTGTGGCGGTTGCGGGAATAAGGGAACTTTTAAAAACCCCAAAAGGTAAAAAAGGCGAAGAAAATAAATTGCCCATACCTGTTGAAAAAGACAGGTTTACGGTTTTTTCCAAAGACGACGTTTTGTTAAGCGAGGGCGGCAGGCAGAAGGGAAAAATTACGTTGCTTGAGAAAGAAATTTCTATCGACGCAGGTCTGTTTTTCCAGAGCAACTGTTTCATGCTGGAAAAATTAATTACGCAGCTTCGCGCAATTGCCGCAGACGCGGATAACAGTAAGCCTATGGCGGATTTATACTGCGGCGTGGGTACGTTCTCTTTTTATTTAAAAGAAAGTTTTCCTAAAATAATTCTTGCGGAAGAAAACAAAACCGCCGTAAGTCTTGCGAGGGAAAATTTAAGGGGGACTGAGGCTGAGTTTTTTGCAGTCCGCGACACAAATTGGCAGAACGATCTATTGCGCCGAAGAGACGAGTTTGGCTTTGCCGTTGTTGATCCGCCGCGGGCGGGACTTGCGCCTAAAACGGCGGCGGCTCTGGCGCGGGAGGGATCGCCTGTTTTAGCTTATGTTTCCTGCGACGCCGCTTCTCTTGCCCGCGACAGTAAAATATTGACAAATGGCGGATATAAAATAAAAAAGCTTATCTTTTTTGACTTCTATCCGCAGACAGCCCACATAGAAAGCCTGGCGGTTTTTAAAAGATAATTATTGTAATTAACACTCTTATCCGCTACAATTAGCTATGCTTCAGGATGAAGGCTATTTTGAAAGCCACGACGGGACTAAACTTTACCTTTATCGCTGGTCGCCTGAACAAGGACGTAAGGCAATTTTGCATATAGTTCACGGAATGGGGGAGCATGCGCTTCGTTACCGCCGCCTTGCTGAAAAATTAACCCAATCTGGAATAGAAGTGTGGGCGGCGGATCAGCGCGGGCATGGCAAAACAGCTAATCCGGATGTTAACGAGCTTGGAAGGGGAGGGCTATTAGGACATTGCGGCGACAATAACAGCATTGCCTGCGTAACCGCCGATGTTCGCGCCCTTAATATTGAAATCCGCAGAAAAATACCGAATGTCCCGCTGTTTCTTTTGGGTCATTCATGGGGATCGTTCATAGTACAAAATTATATGGAATATTCAGACAATTTAATAATTGACGGATGTATTTTATCCGGTACAAAAGGACCGGGTAATTTTATGATAACACTTGGAGTACCTTTAATGATGCTTATATCTGCGTTGAAAGGGCAGCGCAAAGGCTCCCGTTTTGCCATGACATTGGCGGATGGAGCGTATAACAAACCGTTTAAGCCGAACCGCACTGCGTTTGACTGGCTTAGCCGCGATGAAGAAGAAGTAGATAAATATGTAAACGACCCATTATGCGGATTTCTGTGTTCCTCCGGGTTCTACAGAGATCTTGTAAAATTATTGTATAACATTCACCGTTCAGACGCGTTGGCAAGGATAAACCGTTCTTTACCGGTGTATGTATTTTCGGGAAGCGCCGATCCGGTGGGCGATATGAGCAAAAGCCCAACCACTCTGGTTGACGCGTACCGGAAATTGGGAATAGATGATTGCGAGTTCGTGCTGTATCCGGGAGCCAGGCATGAGACATTAAACGAAACTAACCGTGAAGAAGTAATGGATAACCTTCTTTCATGGATAAACAAGCATTGTGAATGAGATACAGATATTCAGCCGGAGAAAACGGTAAACCGGTAAAAAAAGCGATTGTTTACACGCGCGATGAACACGGGATAAATTTTGCCGATGTTGACGGCGAAGCTATAGACATTATAAAAAAATTAAAAAGCTCGGGGTTCGATTCCTACATTGTAGGAGGAGCCGTCAGAGATTTAATTCTGGGAAAAAAACCGAAAGACTTTGACATTGTAAGCGCCGCAAGCCCCACCCGCATTAAAAAAATCTTTCGCAACTCAAGAATTATCGGCAGACGTTTCCGTCTTGTTCATGTATATTTCGGCGAAAGAATTTTTGAAGTCGCCACCTTCCGCTCGTTGAAAGACGGACATACCAGCAATACATTCGGAACAATAGAGGACGATGTTTTACGCCGCGATTTTACAATGAACGCGCTTTTTTATGATCCCGAACAGCAAATTGTCGTGGATTATGTAAACGGCATGAAAGATATAAAAAACAAACAGGTAAAAAACATAATCAATCTTTCTGATATTTTTACGGATGATCCTGTAAGAATGATCCGCGCGGTAAAATACGCGGCGGCGACAGGTTTCTCCATTCCGTTGAATTTAAAAATGAAAATAACAAGCCAGTCAAACCTGCTTAAGACAATTTCTCCTTCGCGGCTTACGGAAGAAATTTTTAAAATTATTAATTCGGATAAACCGGGCGTAATTGTCGATATGCTGGATAAAATGGGACTTTATTCTTACCTGCAGCCTCAGGCGGCGGAACTTATGCGCAAGAACGCAAATTTCCAGAAAAGTTATCTGCAAACAATGACGGCGTTAAAAGGAAGGGAGAACCAGCGGGGGCAGGCGATTTCTTCACTTTTCCGCGATTATCTTGAAGGCGCGTTTGAATGGAAACCGGGTCCGACTGAAAACTACAAAGATATTTGTAAAGCCGTCCGCACTTTTGTTATGCCGATGAATCCGCCGCGCTTTGAGCTTGAATCCGCCATTAAAAAATTTCTTTCAGCAAAGGGAATAACAATTAAAAGGACTCCGTTTAAAACAGCGGCGGAGGGTGGAGAACCGTCCATCAAAAGAAGACGCCGCAGAAGAAAACCAAAGTCAGAGCCACCCAATACGGAGCCTACTCCGTAACTTTATCTATAATTATATTTACTTCTTCTATTAATATTCCCGTGTAGCGTTCGATGTTATCGATTATATAACGCTGTAAGTCGTGGATATTGCCGCCAAGCTGGATGCCGTAGGGAACGTCAATTGTTATAACAAGCCTGTAACCCATTTCGGCGTCTTTTACAAGTATTTTTTTTATTTTAATATTTGGGTTGTATTCATCAACGCAATGTATAACCATTTGACTTAACGCGGATTGCGAAATAATTATTTTTCCGCGTTTTGAGTATTCAGGGCGCACTATGGATTTTTCAAGCAGAGTAGGGACGAGTCCAAGTCCTGCGGGTAAGTCCCTTGGGTTTCCCTCAGGAGCGACGCGTTGTTTAAAAATTTTTATAGCTTCATAAAAAATATTCGGATAAGTTCTTTTTACTTCGATGGACAGCACGGGAATAACATGCTTCCCTTCTATGCGCCTTGTTCTTAACGCCCTGTCTATTTCATCCTGGGTGGCTATATCTTCTATTTTTATAATTTTTTGCGGAGGGGGAAGCTGAAGGCGCGCCGCTATTTTATAAACCATTTTTTCGGAAGTGCCGAGAAGCAGAATACGTTTGAATTTTTCGCTTTGCAGTTTGCGCGCGACTTCATCTCTGTGGGATTTCTCGTCAAAAAGAGCGACTTTAACCGCCGCAAGGAACGTATGTTCTTTTTTTGCCGAATGACCGGCTAATATACGGTTATCCTTTATTAAGAGACCGTCGTCAATAATAAAATCTATTCTGTATTTTTGCGCGACAAGCTTTGCGCGAAAGCTTTTGCCTGTGCCGCTGTCTCCGATTAGAGCGAAGACTTTTTTCCGTTTTAGAAGAAACAGAAAATCAAAAATCATCGCTCTCTTTGCTATAAATTATTTGCCATAAGTGCGTAATTCGGCTAATAACTGTCTCGCTCTTTCTTTAACCGGCGTAACATATTGCCCCTCGACAATAAGGTTTAATGTTCTTGGAACTTCGGGAGCGCTTATGCCGTTATTTTTTCTGGCAATTTTTTCAAACGCGTCAATAGTGGCAAGCGCCATAAGGTTATCGGGATTTGTAGCGTTAAAACGGCTCATGATCCACGCGATATGCGCAACAGTGTCATTGTTTTCGTTCGTTCCGATGTCGCCAAGGGATTTAATCGCTTCCTGCAAGACCATCGGCTCATTTTCGTATGTGCAAATATCAAGGAGAGATTTTCTGGCTTCTTCCGTCCCCATCTTTCCAAGATACTTTGCAGACTGCCGCCTGACTTCCGGGAAGTTGTTCATAAGACGTCCGTTTTCCCTTGCCTGATTCATTCTTCCTTCTCTGGAAAGAAATTCCAATGTCTGGCGTATTTCATCGTTTGTGCTTCCGCGGTCAATGGCTTCGCCGATATATTCCAGCGCGATTAATTTTTGTTCTCTGGTGTACGCTCTTGCGGTTTCTCTGATAATCATTATTTCTATTGATTCCTGCAGATAAGATTCTTCAACAGACATCTCTTTTTTTGAGTTGCTTTGCGCCGCCGCTGTTGATGTAATAATAACAGCCGTTATTATCAGGATAGAAAAACGCTTTTTTAATGAAAACATACTAATTCTCCTTAATTGATTATTGTCCATGAATTACCGATTTTTTCAAGATCATACAAACGAAGCCGCTGTTCTTCGCCCGCTTTGTTTGTAATCATAGTAAAAGCCTTAACTCTGTTCTCGCTTATAAATTCAATCTCGTCAACATGAAGATCCGCCCTTGAGGGCACGACTACATATTCAAAGTAATCCTGAGGCGTCTTTAAAACAATTTTCCTTGTTTTCATTCCGGGTTGTTCGGATAATCGTTTTAAATTTTCCTTAGATGAAATTTCCGCGAAATATTCGGCGGATAAAGAGCCCTTCCATGCGTCAAAATTTCCTTCTTTTATGAATTTATTCTGCTGTTCTATAAATTTTTGCACTTCTTCTCTTGTAGCCGCATACTTAGCCTGGCTTATTTTTGAGGGATCAAAAACTTCACTTTTATTTGAGCCGCCTGTACTTCCCTGAGCCGTTTCGGATTTGCAGGAAAATACCATTATTAAAACAAGAGACAATATAAAAAGAACCTTTTTTGTTCCCATAAAGTTACTGTATCTTATTTTTATGTATTTGTCAATTAGTTCCATATTATAGGTTAAACTTCAACAAAACATAGTAAAATCAGACTAAATTCTCCTCTATTGATTATCGAATGAAATTTCACTATGCTAAAGCCAGGAGGCTACCTTTGTGAAAGCCGCTTTTCCGGGTTCTTTTGACCCCCCAACATCGGGTCATATTAATGTAATTGAACGCGCCGCCGCTCTTTTTGGGGAACTTGTGGTGGTTGTAGCCGAAAACAAGCAAAAAAAATACCTTTTTTCCGCTGAAGAACGGGCTTCCATGATACGGGAGCTTGTAAAAGACCATAAAAACGTGACCGTAACCGTATGCGACTGCCTTATTGTGGATTATCTAAAGAAAATGGATATAAAACTGCTGATTCGCGGGGTTAGAGGGATAGAGGATTTCTCCTATGAATTCGAGCTTTCAATGATGAATAAGACGCTGGATCCCGATATTGAAACGATTTTTATGACGACCGATCCCGAATTTTTCGTAATTCGGTCGTCTTCGATTAAAGAATTAGCTTCTTTTAAGGGAAATCTTCATGGAATGGTTCCTTCGCTAGTTGCCAAAGCATTGAAAGAAAAGTATAATTAAGTAGAAGTATTAAATTGACAGAATTTAATAAAATGTCTTGACAAAAACATGGTTTTTTGTTAATCTGATAGGATAGGTTAGAGAGGAAAAAGTATGGCAGTACCTAGATACAAAACATCAAAAGCCAGGACGAGCCGTCGGCAGTCCATCAACATGAAACTTACAGCGCCCACGATGATAAATTGCAGCTCTTGCGGCAACAAGGTTCTTTTGCACCGAGTTTGCCCGAAATGCGGTTTTTACAGGGGCAAGCAGGTAATTGTTCCGGATTCTAAAGTTTAAGGGGTAAAAAATGGACGAATTATTTGAAAAAATGAAAAAGCTCATCGCGGAAAAACTTGAAGTCGATGAGGGCAAAATCACACTGGAAGCGTCATTCCGTCAGGATCTCGGCGCAGACAGTTTGGACACCTATGAATTGGTTTATGCCATTGAGGAAGAAATGGGCATCAATATTCCCGATGAAAAAGCCAATGAATTTGAGACCGTGAAGGACGCGTACGAATTTATTAAATCCCAGCAAAAGTAAAAACGTTCTCAGTCAGGAAAGAAAAAAGAAACTGGCGGCTTTCCAAAAAGCCGCCGGTTTTAAATTTAAAAACATAGATAATTTAAATCTTTCATTTATGCATCGTTCTGTTTCCAACGAAACAACCAATAAATCAAACAACGAACGCCTTGAATTCTTAGGCGACTCCATTCTGGGCGCTGTCTGCGCTGCGCTTTTGTATCGAGCCTACAAAGATAAAGCCGAAGGAGAACTGGCAAAAATAAAAGCCGTAGTCGTCTCCGAGGACATACTTTCCGGCATTGCGTTAAATCTTGGAATAGATAAAATGCTTCTGCTTGGCAAGGGCGAAGAAATGTCCGGCGGCAGAACAAAAAAAGCGATTCTTGCCGACGCGCTTGAAGCGTTAATCGGCGCGTTATATCTTGATTCCGGCTACAAACCCGCTTTTGATTTTGTCAGCGATTGCATTCAGCCTGAAATTGACAAAGTAACCGGAACAAATTATCACAAAGATTATAAATCTATATTACAGGAATACTGTCAGCGCGAATACCGCTGTTACCCCGAGTACGTTATGGTAAAACGCACGGGACCGGAACATGACCGCACATTTTGGATGGAAGTGCGCATAGGCGATAAAGTTTACGGAGCGGGAACGGGGCGGAATAAGAAAAGCGCGGAGCAGGAAGCGGCGAAGACGGCTTGGGAACAGATAGAGGCAGAGTAGAAGAATTTTAACCACGAACCAACACGAACATGGAAGGATTAGGGCTTCCCACAGATAGGCATAAGATTTAAATTTTTTCTATTTTTTTACAATTTTATGTTGACAAAACCCAATAACTTTATCATTATAGAGATATGCATATTTATATAGATTTTTTAGTTTTTAAATTCTCCCGTATTTTGCGAAAAAACTTTAAATTCGCGTCTTTTAACGCGAATTTGACTATACCCCCCCCCCCCCAATCAATAGCAGCTATAAAAGCAAAAAAACATCGAATTTTCTCACAATATTATCATTTTTCGGGAAAATGCCGTCCGAACCTATGGTCAGCTTATGCGGAAATAACGGCTTTTCATATATCAATCACAATAGGGAGTTTTTAGCATGAAAAACACAAGAAAAAGGCAATTTATCAAAAGGATAGCGGCTATCGCCATGGTTTTGATAATCGGGTTTTCAATGGCGGCTTGCGATGACGACAGCGATGACAGCAGCGGTGGCGGCAGTAGTAGCGGCTTCAGTTTTGGCGGCGGCGGTGGAGACAACGGCGGCGGTGGAAACAACAATATAGCCGTTACCCTTTATAGTGTAACCGCCGATGGTACTGCAACACAGGACACTACGCAGTTGACTCTGGATTTTGGCGGGGCGATAACGGGGCTTGCCGCCGACGACATCACATTAAGCGGCGTGGATAACGTAAGCAAAGGAACACTAAGCGGTTCTAACCCATACATTCTACCTATTAGCGGTTTTGCTTACGCAGGAACCTTGAGCGTAGAAGTCGCAAAATCGGGTTATACCATAAAAGGCTCGCCAAAGACGGTGGGTATCCGTTACGGTACTGAAGGCAAAACACTCGCTACCCTTAATAGTGTAACCGCCGACGGTTCTTCAACGCAGGCTACCACGCAGTTGACTTTTACTTTAGATAAGACAATTCCCGGTCTTACCGCCAACGACATCATATTAAGCGGTGTAAACGGCATAAGCAAAGGGACGCTGAGCGGTTCCAACCCATACACTTTGCCCATTAGCGGTTTTACTTCAAATGGAAACTTGAGTGTGATTGTGTCGAAATTAAGTTATTATGTTTACAATTCGCCAAAGACAGTGTATATATATTACGGTCCTATTACATTAAATAGTGTAACCGCCAACGGTTCTTCAACACAGACCACCACGCAGTTGACTCTTACTTTTGACAAAGCGGTTCCCGGTCTTACTGCCTCTGACATTTCATTAAGCGGTGTATCCGGTGTAACCAAAGAGCTAACCGGTTCAAATCCGTACACTATGTCCATTTACAACTTTTTTTCAAACGGGACTTTGAACGTAGCAGTCGCAAAATCGGGTTATACCATAAACGGTTCGCAAAAAACAGTGAATATATACTACTATTACAACTTAGTTATTGATATGGTACAAATACCCGGCGGCAGTTTTTTTATGGGGAGTGATAACGGAAACAGTAATGAAAGACCTGTACATACGGTAACGCTGAGCAGTTTTTACATGGGCAAGTATGAGGTAACGCAGGAACAATGGGCAGCGGTAATGGGGAGCAATCCTAGTTATTTTACAAGTTCACCTGCTACTGGGGAAGTTCAAGGGAAACGACCTGTAGAGCAAGTAAGCTGGTATGACGCGCTGGTATTCTGCAATAAACTGAGCATTAAGGAAGGATTAACTCCGGCATACAGCATTAGCGGAAGTACCGATCCTGCAGTATGGGGAACAGTTCCAACAAGCAGTAATTCGACATGGAATGCAGTAACAATTGTAGCCGGTTCTACCGGTTATCGTTTACCGACTGAGGCACAGTGGGAGTATGCCGCTAGGGGCGGGTACGGGTCGCCCGGGAATTACACATATTCAGGGAGCAACACTTTAGG
>Ga0268262_10002934_pt1 | contig 19097 bp, 12 predicted proteins | sample TergutNc150P3_FD_190354 | JGI IMG/M metagenome (GOLD analysis project Ga0268262, IMG submission 190354) | Nasutitermes corniger P3 segment gut microbial community from laboratory colony in Florida, USA - Nc150 P3 (SPAdes) (version 2) | ecosystem: Host-associated > Arthropoda: Insects >...
CGTTCAGCAATTCGACCATGTACCTCAACAGTCTAAACGGCATAGTGAAATCAACCGTAGACTGCAATTCGAGCAGCACATAAAAATATACGTCGGTGCCGCCTTTCTTCAACATGTATATCAGGTCAGAATCCAAGTGTCTGAATTCTTTGGTGATATAACTTTTTTCCACCTTTTTTATATCTTTAACGGAGATGTCTGCAGTCCACGGCACGGGGAAGTACTTCTTTAAAAAGTGCAAGAAGTTAGACGCTTTGGACAGTATGTACTTGTAGCCCTCGTCGTGCTTCTGGTTCTGCCCTCCTGCGTCTTGGGTTTCTGCGTCGTTTGTCGCGGCCATTCGGCTACGTCTCCGGTGTTCTGCTCGGCGCGGGATTGCGCCTATCATTATTAATATATATTACGGGCGGTACGGCGGCAAGTTTTTTTCGCCGGGCGCGTCAGCCAGCCCGTTTCCCCGCGTCCACGCCGGTCTCAGTGGGATCGGCGGGGCGGTCGGGTGGGGTTGGTGGCTAGTCATACCCGCGCAACATTAATTTGACTTTGGCGGTCGGCGGGTATTATATTTAATATTGCCGTAAAATAGCCGTAGTACCCCGTATAAACACGTTAAAACGCGGATAAGGGATGAATTTGATGAGTAACGGAAAACGAAGAATCTTAGTGACCAGCGCCCTGCCTTACGCTAACGGCGATATTCATCTGGGGCACCTTCTTGAGGTCGTCCAGACCGACATATTCGTCCGCTACCACCGTTTGCGCGGCGACGATGTGCTTTATGTCTGCGCCGACGATACCCACGGCACGCCTATCGAGATAAGCGCGATGCGGCAGGGCATTACTCCTGAGGCGCTCATTGAAAAGGCTCGCGAGAACCATGTCCGCGACTACGCGGGGTACGACATCAGTTTCGACATCTACTATACCACCAATTCCGAAGAGAACCGCCGCTACGCGGAGCGGGTTTACGAGAGTTTGCGGCAAAACGGGCTTGTGTCGGAAAAAGAGATCAACCAATACTACTGCGAACACGACAAGCGTTTTTTGCCGGACAGGTTCATCGTAGGCGCGTGCCCCCGTTGCGGGGCGCAGAAGCAGTACGGCGACGTGTGCGAGGTCTGCGGGGCCACATACGAGCCTACCGACATAGTGAATCCGGCGTGCAGTCTCTGCGGCCAAACGCCGCAGTTGCGCTCGTCCGCGCATATATACGTGCAGCTCTCCAAACGGGAAGAGTTCCTTAGGGAGTTTATAAACAGGCCCGGCGTCCTGCAATCCGATATGCGGAATTTTGTGAGCACTTGGATAGACGAAGGGCTTAAAGAGTGGTGCATATCGCGCGACGGGCCCTACTTCGGTTTCAAGATACCGAACACCGAAAATAAATTCTTCTACGTGTGGATGGACGCGCCTATCGGCTACCTCTCGTCGACCGATCGCTACTGCGCCGAACGCGGTTTAGACGTTATGGACTATTGGAAGAAGGACGGCCCCTCCGAGGTTGTCCACTTTATCGGCAAGGATATCGTATACTTCCACGCCCTCTTCTGGCCGGTGATGCTTGACAGCGCGGGATTTGCCGTTCCGTCAAGCATCCGCGTCCACGGTTTCCTGAATGTGGAGGGCGAGAAGATGTCCAAATCCCGCGGCACGTTCATACTCGCCCGCGATTACGTCGAGAAGGTCAGCCACTTGCAGGCGGGGGAATTCTTACGTTTCTACTACGGTTCGAAACTCTCACCTAACAGCGCCGACTTGGACTTCAACAGGGAAGAGCTGATGACGCGGGTGAACACCACTCTCATAAACAACATCGGCAACCTGCATAACCGCTCAACGGTATTCTGCGAGCGTTACTTTGACGGGAGTATCCCCCAAGCGTTATGGGATTCCAGCATAGCCGCGCTGATAGAGGCCGCCGCCGCCGACATCGCCGCCCACTATGAGAGCGGCGACATAAAATTGGTGGTGGAGAGAATACAATCGCTGGGCAGCGTAGGCAACAAGTACTTCCAAGACACAAAACCTTGGGAGTTGATAAAAAAAGGGGATAAAGACGCCGCGGCGGTTGTGATTGTCACCTGTATAAACCTGATAAAAGCGTTAATAGTCTTTCTAAAACCGATAACGCCTAAGATATGCGCCGCGTTTGAAAAGCAGATAGGGGCGGAGTTGGTTTGGGAGGATTACAGGTTTAATCTGACGGGTCAAAAGATAGGTCAGATAGATAAATTGGCGCTTCCGCTTGAGGCGGGGCATCTGAGCGGGTTGATCGGATGACATTCCCTTCTCCGCGTGAAAAGATATCGCTTCGTAATGTCGATTCATCCGCCGTCGCGAAACTTGCCGCCGAGTTAAGCGTTCCCGTAGCCGCCGCGACGATCCTTGTCGGCAGGGGTTTGACGACGTTTGACCAATGCAAAGCCTACTTCCGCCCTAACGCCGCCGACGGTTTCCTCGACCCGTTCATCTTTAAGGATATGGGCAAAGCGGTAAAGAGGATAATGGCGGCGATAGCCTCCGGCGAGAAGATATTGATTTACGGCGACTACGATGTCGACGGCGTGACTGCGACGGCGCTGCTGACGCGGGTGCTAAAGCGTTTGGGCGCGAATTGCGGGTACTATCTTCCCAACAGGCTGACGGAGGGTTACGGCGTATCGGAGGCCGGCATCTGCCACGCGGCGAACAGCGGCGCGGCGCTGGTCATCTCGGTTGACTGCGGCGTCACCGCCTGCGCCGAGGCCGACCTTGCCGCCTCGCTCGGCGTGGAGATGATCATCACCGATCACCACGAGCCCAAGGAGACGCTGCCGGCGGCGCTTGCATTGATCAACCCGAAACTTCACGGCTGCGGCTATCCTGACAAGTCGCTGGCCGGGGTGGGTATCGCTCTCAAGTTATGTCAAGCCTTGGCGACAGCCGCCGGCAAGGGCAGCGATCTATGGAGCGACCTCATAGAACTCGCGGCGCTGGGCACGGCCGCCGACATAGTCCCCATGACCGGCGAGAACCGCGTCATCGCCGCGCTGGGGTTCGCCAGAATACCCGCCACGGAAATTGTCGGCCTGCGCGCCCTTGTCGAAGCTCAGGGGCTGAAAGACAAGACGCTCTCCACGGGACAAGTCGTCTTCCAGCTCGCCCCGTGCATAAACGCCGTAGGCCGTCTGGGCGACCCGCGCCGAGGCGCGGAACTTCTGCTGACCGCCGACGCAGCCTTAGCCGATCTCTACGCGAGGGAACTGAAAGAGGCCAACATAGAACGCCGCGCCTTAGACAGTCTGGCCGCGGAGGAGGCCCTAAAGTGGGTTGAGGAGCACTGCGCTCCCGAAACCGACTACGGATTGGTAGTGGCAAGCCCCGGCTGGCATCCGGGCGTGATCGGCATAGTGGCATCAAAAGTCGTGGAACGCTACAACCGTCCCACAATCCTTATATCAATAGGGGAAGACGGCGCCGCCAAGGGTTCGGGCAGAAGCGTGCCCGGCCTGCACCTGCTGCAAGCCTTGGACGGTTGCGCCGGCGTATTGGACGGCTACGGAGGCCACGCCGCCGCCGCCGGAGTGTCGCTGCGCGCCGACAAGATCGACGCATTCAGAGAACGGTTCAACGAAGTGGTGAAATCCAAACTCACTGAAGAAGACCTCGCCCCTCACGTGACCGCCGATGTCGAGGTGCCTATAGACCAGCTGACCCCGAAACTCCTGCGCATAATCAAACAAATGGAACCCTTCGGCCCCGGCAATATGCGCCCCGTCCTGTTGACAAAGGGCCTGAAACACCGCTATCCTCCGAAGATAGCAGGGCAGAAACACTTGAAGATGTCGTTGACAGACGGTAAAGCGGTAATAGACGCCATAGCGTTCGGAATGGGGGAGAGGCTGCCAGAAGTAAGCGCCGCCAAAACGTTAGACGTCGCTTTTGGTCTTGAGGATAACGAGTGGAACGGGAAGGTCAGTTTGCAGATGAACGTCAAGGGGATTGTTTGCTGACTTTTTTACACGGTTATTGACTCCGAATATCCGCATGAATTATATTAATAAAAAGTGATAATTTAAAGGTACCTTTAAAGTGTACAACTTTTTATATAGTAAAACGTTGAAATTTGGGGTAAAAACGGGGTTTTACGGGGATTTTAGGTGTATAAATTAAAGGTAGGTTTTTTTTATACAACTGCCCCGATCAGGTATAATCCCATCCATAACCCTCTAATAGGGCTTCTACAGGCGGTTTTAAGGCGGTATAGACCTGAATTACCTGTCTAAACGGTCGATTTAAAGCGTCGGAAAACGCCGAAACCGCGTTTACAAGCGTTTTTAAGGTGTCGGCAAATGCCGAAACCGCGTTTTCAGGTGATTTTAAGGCTTCGGCAAACGCCGAAACCGCGTTTACAAGCGTTTTTAAGGCTTCGGCAAACGCCGAAACCGTGTTTACAAGCGTTTTCAAGGCTTCGGCAAACGCCGAAACCGTGTTTACAAGCGTTTTCAAGGCTTCGGCAAACGCCGAAACCGTGTTTGCAAGCGTTTTTAATGTTTCGGCAAACGCCGCTGCCCGAAAACGCCGTGGTTTAACCTTACACACTCTTTAAAAAAGGGGGATTTCGCTATGAGCGATACAATCATCGCCAAAACACGCGCGGATAAACTGCGTAACGAGGAAATCTTCACGTTTTACATGGAAGTCGCCGGTCTTATATCGGCTACGGACGCGGAAACGCTCAATTCCGGCGACCTTACGCCTAAGTTCGCGGCGCGTCTCGCCGCGCTCGACGCCGCGCTCCAGAAAATCTCCAAAAGCCCGCGCACTGAAGAAATCCACAACGCCGACAAGGAACGCGACAACGCCTACCGCGCTCTTACGGGCTTCAACAAAGTCATGTCGCTGAGCGACAATCCTGAAATCCGCGAGGCGGCTAGACGCGTCCAGATCGTCATAGACACATACGGAAGCGTACGGGGATTGAACTACGAAGAGGAAACGGGCGTTATCCACAACCTCGTCCAAGACCTCAAGTCCGATAATTACTCCGCCGCCGTCACCCTTATCGCGCTTACGCCGTATGTCAGCAAATTGGAAGATCGCAACAACAACTTCAAAACCCTGCTCAACACCCGCGACGAGGAAACCGCCGCCGGACCCCATATCGCCGTAAAGGACGCGCGGCTGAAAACGGACAATATCTACGCGAGAATCAGAGACCGCGTGAATTCCTACGTGGACGACGAAACCGCGAACCAGAAGTTAGAGACGTTCATCACGCAACTGAACATCATAGTCAAAAGGTTCAACACGCTCGCGGCGAGACACCACCATAAGAAAGGCGGGACGAAAGACGGCGGTGGCGACGGCGCGGAAGAGGTGAACGGGGGGAGCGGGGAATAATAATGTGTAAAATAGCCGGACAACGGTTAATAAATGCCAATTAACATTTTCATTTAACTAAAGATAGGAGTCGGGTTATGAGAGATTCAACTTTGAAGGGACGGACGCTGCTGCTGGCGGCGGTGACGATGTGCGTGGCGGCGGTGGCGGCGGCGGGACAATGCGTGGATATTACGGCGAAGTTTACGGACGCGAACTTTAGGGCGTGGGTGTATGGCAAGATCGGCAAAACTGCTCCGGCTCCGATACTTGATTGTGATGTGAGTGGGATTACTGTGGTTGATGTGCGGAGTAAGAGGATATCAGACCTTTCGGGGATAGAGTATTTCACCGCTATATATTTGTTGTGGTGCGAAGATAACCAATTAACCACATTAGATGTGTCGAAAAACACCGCGCTGGATAGGTTGTGGTGCTCTTACAATGAATTAACCACTTTAGATGTGTCGAAGAACATCGCGCTGAATGGGTTGAAGTGCGACGGAAACCGTTTAACAGCGCTTGACGTGTCGAAGAATACCGTGCTGACGAGCTTGAGTTGCGGCAACAATCAATTGACCGCGCTTGACGTGTCGAAGAATACCGCGCTGACAAGCTTGTATTGTGGAAACAATAAATTAACCACGTTAGACGTGTCGAAGAATACCGCACTGGAGTGGTTGGGTTGCGACAACAATCAATTGACCGCGCTTGACGTGTCAAAGAATACCGCGCTGACTGAGTTGTATTGCTACAACAATCAATTGATCGCGTTAGACGTGTCAAAGAATACCGCGCTGACGAAATTGGATTGTTATGAAAACAATTTAACCATGCTAAACGTGTCTGGAGCGACCGCGCTGACTGAGTTGAATTGTTATAAAAATCAATTAACCACGTTAGACGTGTCGAAGAACACTGCGCTGAAATACTTGTATTGCTATAATAACAAATTGACCGCGCTTAACGTGTCTGGAGCGACCGCGCTGACGAAGTTAATTTGCGGAGACCGAAACAGATCATACGGAAATCAATTAACCACATTAGATGTGTCGAAAAATACCGCGCTGACGATCTTGGACTGCTCTTTGAATCAATTAACCACGTTAGACGTGTCGAAGAACACTGCGCTGACGGGATTGTCTTGCAGTAACAATCAATTAACCGCGCTAAATGTGTCTGGAGCGACCGCGCTAACTGAGTTGAATTGCTATAAAAATCAATTAACCACGCTTGACGTGTCGAAGAATATTGCACTGACGGACTTGAATTGCAGTGACAACAAATTGACCGCGCTTGACGTGTCTAAGAATACCGTGCTGACATCGTTGGATTGCGGCTACAACCGTACTGTAAGCAATTCACACCGTAACCAAATAACTACGCTAGATGTGTCGAAGAATACCGTACTGACATCGTTGAATTGCAGTGGCAACGAATTGGCTACGCTTGACGTATCAAAGAATACCGAGCTGACATCGTTGGATTGCTATTACAACAATTTGATCACGCTTGACGTGACGAAGAACACAATGCTGGGAAGGTTAATTGTAGGTATGAACTATTTCATCAGCGAGAACGACATCATTGGTTTGAACAAATCAAATCTCGGATACTACTTTGAATTTAACTATCAAAGAACCATTGTAACGTTCAATTCTCAGGGCGGAAGTGCTGTAAGTTCGCAAACACAAGAAGTTGGCTTTCACATGCCAAAGCCCGCCGACCCTACTTACGACGGTTACCATTTTGGCGGTTGGTATAGAAATGCTGCGTGTACCGGTAATGTGTGGAATTTTAGTTATGAATGGGTAACAGCGAACCTAACGCTTTATGCTAAATGGATACCAAAGTTCACGGTAACATTTAACGCGACCGGCGGCACTGTAACCCCCGCGTCCGACACAACTCGCGCCGATTCTACGCTCGCCTCTTCGCCCACGCCGGCAACAAGAAGCGGATACATCTTTAACGGTTGGTTTACGGCGGAGATAGGCGGCGAAAATGTAACAATAAGCAGAAAATATAGCGCGAATACTACTATATACGCACAATGGATACCGCTTTTTACCATAACATTCAATACCGCCGGAGGCACAGTAACCCCTACATCAGGCACAACTCGCGCCGATTCTACGCTCGCCTCTTTGCCCACACCTACAAGAGGCGACGACTACGCCTTTAACGGTTGGTTTACAGCAGAGACTAGCGGCGAAAAGATAACAGCAAGCAAAAAATATAGTGCGAATACTACTATCTACGCGCAATGGACGCAGTCTGCATATACGCTAACGCTTGACCCCGTCGGCGGTTCTGTAACACCGACGATTGTAAGGATCGGCGCAAACGGGCTTGTAGTGTCTTTGCCTGATCCGACAAAGGCTAGCAACTCTTTTGACGGTTGGTTTACGGCGACAACCGGCGGAGAGAGGGTAACGGAGGGTTACACAATAAGCAAAGATGTCACCATTTATGCAAGATGGTCGCTTATTTCAGTAATATTTGATGCAGTCGGAGGTACTGTAACGCCGGAAAATAGCACGACCAACCCCAATGGAACTCTTGTGTCTTTACCTACGCCGACAAAAGCGGGTAACACATTCAACGGATGGTTCACAGCGGCAACTGATGGTGAAAAAGTAACGGGAAGTACGGTATTCACAAAGAACTCCACTATCTATGCAAGATGGACATACAACGCTGTTACAGAAATCACCGGTATTCCAAATGCTATAAAGGTTGGCGAGCAATTCCCGCTAACCGCCACAGTAGTCCCCGAAAACGCCGCCAAGAATACAATACTGTGGAGCATAGAAAGTGCCGGAACTACTGACGCTGGAGTATACAACGGAGTATTTTTGGCGAGATCAGAAGGTACTGTAGTGTTAAAAGCGACAATCGCGGACGGTACGGCGATAGGTGTTCCATACGAGCAATTTTTCTTCATCAACGCCGTAGTCTCCGTAGCCACCCCCGACCGCGTAATCCCCTCCGCCCGTCCCGCCGAGATTACGTCAATATCCCCCGTCACCCCTCTGACCGCCGAGTTCGCCGCCGGTCCGAATCCGGTTAGTAAATCATCCGGCAAAGTAAGTTTCTTCCGTAACGGCAGTCGCGTAGCCTACGCGACGCTGTCGATTTATGACGCTTCGGGTAAGGTCGTTAAAAAGATACGTGTCATTGACGACGCCGTCGGCAGTCAAACAAGGCGCAAGGTGAGTTCGTGGAATCTTCGGGACGACAAGGGACGTCTGGTGTCGGAAGGGACTTATCTGGTTCGGGGCGTGGTCAAGACGTCCGGTGGGAAGAGGGAGCGTGTGGAGGTGGTCGTTGGTGTGAGGTAGTATCGTTGTTGGGCGTGTTAATCCGTATCCACCACGATCCCCAAGGGCGGTCCCCGAGCCGCCCTTAATTTTTATTTGACTTTGTCCGTCCCCAAATATTATCTTCTATATAGAGGACGCGAGTGAGACGCCCGAAACAACAAAGCGCGGCTAAAATGAAAGTTTACCCTGATTCATGTATCTATGGCCGGCAAGGCGACGATCAAACGCAACCGGATATTGAGAAAGATACCTTTGCGATAGCCGCGATCTTTGATATTTGCCGTATTGCTGGACATAAGATTATTGGCAGTATACACATTGAGAGCGAAATTAATGCCAATCCTAACCAGAAACGTAAATTGGCAACTATGGCATTTTTTACGAATACCGTCAAACCTGAAAATATTGTAGCTATGACTCCCGCTGATTTTAATCGGGCGCGGGTATTTATAGCGCAAGGACTTCGCGTAGCTGACAGCTACCACCTTGCAATCGCCGAATCATCAGGCGCGGAAGTATTATTAACAGTAGATAAAGATTTTATACGTATAGCGACAGATAAAAAATTGAGCAAAGTACGGGTATTAAACCCATCTAATTTTTTAAAGGAGATTGCATTATGAATGCTTATCTTGGTAAACCGTATGAGTTACGGGCGGCGGGTGTAAAGGCGCTTCAGGACGCTCTCGGTGACGAGGCCGCCGAGGAGTTTTTGACGCTGTGGCGGGGTATTCCCGGCGCGGACTTCAACAAGTGGCTGAATGAGCAACCGCAAAAAAGCCCGGAAGAAGTTGAGGCCGAGATCATGAGGTTACAGGGACGGGTCGCCGCGACGGTCGGCGCGTAAACAATCCACGATCCACAAGGGCGGCCCCGAGCCGCCCTTAATTTTGAGAAGGTGTGGTATATTATCGGCGAAGCCAACTTGTTTATCTCGCCGAAGGCAATATCAAACGGTCACGCCTTCAAAACCTCATCTACTGAAAGACCGGTTAATTCGACAATCTCATCTACACTCATACCTTTGGCTTTAAGGCGATGCGCAATCGTTAAACGTTCCGCTAAACGCTCATCCGCTCTTATTGCTCTCTCTTCTACTTCGGGACTCCATTCGGCTGTCAGCATATTTTGTACCGCCTTTCTGTTAAGTTTTAAGAAATCTGCCAAAATATCTTCTTTTATACACTCATCAATAGCGCGAGCAAACGCTTGTTCAAAGCGCATGGTCTTGCCGTATTCGCGAATTTTTGCTATATATACCTCATATCCGTTGAGCGTCACGCTCCGTTGCGCCATTTTAGGGTTATGGCCTTTATTTATGTTGTACACACGTACGATAAGTTCAAGATTTATAGGGTATTCCATATCGCAGGCGGCAAACATATCTGACAGCTTCAATACTACCTCTTCCGGCTGTTCTTCCTCGCCGTTATATAAAACAATAAACTCCGGGCGGGGGATTGTCTTCCGCGTACGTCCGTATATATCCACGTCATCGGTCAGCTGTATGTAACACATTGCTATATAGAGCAACATTCTGAGCGGCATATTGGGGTTTATGGTCGATTGATGCTCTATCATCACTACAAATTTGTTGCCTATCGTGAACGCGACATCATTTACCGGCGTTATGTACAGCGTGTTATCTAACGTTACCATAGACACAGCTTCCGGTCCGTAGTTTGTTCCCTCAATTGCGTTGTACAATTCCACAGCGGCGCGTTCTTGCCCGAACAATTTTTTAAAAAGAGTGTCTTTATACTTTTTGTTTACTTTAATACTTCTTTTGGCACGTTTTTTTACGCTTTTCTTTGCGTCATTTTTCGGATTCATGTCTTCAGCCTCCCAACAAATAATATACGTTATGGCACGTTCCCCGGTCAAATCCGGCCACTAAAAGCCTTTTGTACCTATAATATATATTATCGGCGAAGGCAACTTGTTTATCTCGGCGAAGCCAACTTGTTTATCTCGCCGAAGGCAACTTGACTTTAAAACATCAACCCCGAACGTACTACGCGTTCAGCCTTTCCCGCGCCGTTTGCGTCTCCCCGAGGAACACGTGCTTCAAAATTCCGGTGATCCAGTGAGCGATACCGTCCACAATGCTATAGAAGACCGGAACTACGAATAGTGTTAGCAATGTGGAAGATGCCAATCCAAACGCCACCGCCGTTCCCAGCGGGCTTTGCATCTCCGAGCCTTGGCCTTTGGCCAGCGCCATCGGCAATATACCGAAGATCGTGGTCAGCGACGTTATCAGAATAGGGCGCAGGCGTATCCCCGAAGCCTTGATAAGCGATTCCCGCAGGCTGTGGCCTTCCGCCCGCAGCTGGTTTATGAACGTGATCATCACTATGCCGTTGTTGACCACTATGCCGATTAATATAATAATGCCGATGAACGCGGCCACCGAGAGCGGGTGCCCCATCACCAACAGGCCGAAGGCCACGCCTATGAAAGCCAGCGGGACGGTGCACATTACTATGAAAGGCTGGGTGAAGCTCTCGAACTGCGCGGCCATCACCATGTAAATCAGCACTACCGCTATGGCCAGCGCCAAGAGGAGGTCTTTGAACGTGTCCTGCATATCCTCGAACGACCCGCCGTACTCTATGAAGTAGCCGTTGGGCAGCGACGCCTGCATGCCTTTGAGCGCCTCCTGCACTTTTGCCATCTCGCCCTGTATGTCGCGGCTGTCGGTCTTGGCGGTGACGGATATGCAGCGCACGCGGTTCTCTCTGTATATGGATATAGGGCCGCGCTCGTATCTTATGTCGCCGAGGTTCACCACCTGCGTGACCACGCCGGAGCGCGATATTACGGGGATGGCGGTCACCTTGTCGCGCGTGGAGCGGTCGGCCTCGTCGAGCCTGATGCGGACGTCGTACTCCTCTCCGGCCTCGCGGTAGCGCGTTACCACCTGTCCCAGGTTGGCGTACTTGATGCCGTTGCCTATTTCCGACATTGTCAAGCCCATCATGGCGGTCTTGTCGCGGTCGGGGATTATGCGCAGTTCGGGTTTGCCCTCGCGCATAGAGACTATCACGTCGTTCAGGCCCGGCATTTTGTCCATGACCGCTTTGGCGCTGTCGGCGTAGGCTTTGAGCGCGTTGAGGTCGCTGCCGAAGAATTTGAGTTCTATGGGGGTGCTCGACGCACCCATCATGCCGCCCGAGGCGAAGTCTATCACCACGTCGTAGAGTTCCGGTATGGAGCGGCGTATCTCGTCGACCACCTCTTTCGTGGAGCGTGTGCGTTCTTTGAATAGTTTGAGCCTGAAGAATACCGTAGCCTCGTTGACGTCGCCGTCCATGCCGGCGGCGCCCTCGTCGCTCAGGCGTCCGATCATGCCGCAGACCGTGCGGATCTCCGGGACGGCGAGTATGCGGTCCTCTATCGTTTTGACAAGGCGGTTGGTCTCCTCTAAGTTTGTGCCCACGGGCATTTTGATGGAGATGGTGCCCATGCCGCGGTCGGACTCGGCCATGAACTCGCCGCCCACCTTGGCCATAGCCATTATGGACGCTGCGAAGAGGGCGAGGGTGACGCAGATCACGACGAAGCGGTGGCGCAGAACCCAGCCGAGCATCGCCTCGTAGCCGTGCTGGAAGGCTTGGAAGAAGCGCCCGCCGTGGGCCTCCTTGTCGAATGTGTGGTCGACGACTTGCCCGGCGGCGGCGTTGTCGCTGAACTCGCCCAAGACTTGGTTTTCCGGGGCGATCATCGGCGTGCCCACCGGCACTACGTCGTCGGTGACCACTCCGTACTTCCCGCTCTTTTTGCCCTTCTTCGTTTTGCGTTTGAAGAAGACCGAGGCCAGCATGGGGACTATGGTTATGGCGACGAGCAGCGACGCGCCCAGACCCGCGCAGACGGTCAGCGCCAAGGGTTGCGCGATCTTTCCGGCGAAACCGCCGGCGAGCGCCAGCGGTACGAAGACCGCCACTGTGGTCAGCGTGGAGGCCGTGATTGCGAGCCCCACCTCCGAAGCCCCGTCCACGGCGGCTACGTTGCGGTGCTTGCCCTCCTCCAAGTGCCGGTAGATGTTCTCTATCACCACCACCGCGTTGTCGACAAGCATACCCACGGCGAGCGCGAAACCTCCTATCGTTATCACGTTGAGCGTGTAGCCCAGAGCGTACATTCCTATAAAGGTTGTGATGATCGATATGGGAATCGCCAGCGCGATGACGAACGTGGGCCGCCAGTTGCGCAGGAAGAACCACAGGATGACGATGGCGAGTATGGTTCCCATCACCGCCGACTCCGTGGCGTTGCCCGTCACACGCTCAACCATCTCGCCTTGGTCGAATATAGTCACAAACTGCACGTCCGGCGGCATGGTGGGCTTGAGTTCCGCGAGCAGTTTCTTCACCTCGTTCACCGTCTTGAGCGTGTTTGAGCCGCTCTGCTTCGTTATCATGAAGACGACGCCGTCCCTGCCGTTCATCCGCACGTAGTTGCGCTGCTCCTTCTGCGTGTCTTCAACCCGCGCCACGTCGCCTATGCGTATGGGGGATCCGTTCATGGAGGTAATGATTGTATTGGTGATAGTGTTGATATTCCCGAACTCGCCCATAGTCCGCACGAGGTACTCTTGGTGGCCGGCGTTTACGTGGCCGCTCGACACGTTCATGTTGGAGGCCATCAGCGCCCCCATCACCGCGTCCGGCCCTATCTTGTACTGGTCGAGGCGCGTTTTGCTGAGAAAGACGTTTATCTCGCGCTTCGGCCCGCCGAACACGGCCATAGAGGCCACTCCCTCAAGGCGTTCGACGCGCGGCACTATGGCGTCCTCGAAGTATTTTTGCAGCTCCAAAGTGCTGTTCATGCCCGACACGCCGTAGAGCAGCACCGGCATCTGCGACATATCGAACTTCATCACCATCGGGTCGTTTATGCCCGACGGGAGGTAGGTCTTTATGCGGCTGATGCTCTCGCGTATATCCTGACCCGCGACGTCCAGGTTCGTCCCCCACTTGAAACTCACGTTGACGGTGGAGAGCCCCTCGGCGGAGGTCGAGGTCAGCTTGTCGATACCCTTGAGGCTCGCCACGGCGGACTCGATAGGCCGCGTGACCAGCTGCTCCACGTCCTCAGCCGCCGCGCCGGAATAGGCGGTGACGACAGTGAGGTTCGGGAACTCAAGGTCGGGCATCATGTCAAGCCCGAGGTTGATGAAAGAGATCGCGCCGAATAGCACCATGATGAGTATCAACATGGTCACCGTCACTCGGCGTGTTACTGATAATTTGGGTAGATTCATAATTTTCTCCGTAAAGTCAAAGTCAAAAAATGGTGGCTTCGACTCCGCTCAGCCGTCTGGCGACCCGAAAGATCATTGAGCGAAGTCGAAATGATCTGACACCGCTACGCCTACTTGATTTCCATAACGCGAATATTAGTCCCGTTCGTCAAGCTGACGTTGTTATCCGTCAGCACTATCATCCCTTCATCGATACCTTCCAATATCTGGGCGTAAGCGTCCGTCACAAGTCCCGTCTTTACCTTCACGATTTTCGGCTTTGTCGTATACGGGATGCTTTCTTGTCGATCTACTATAAAGACGTTCGCTTCGCCGTTTCTCATCACTACCGCCGTCGCCGGGATCGCCAATACGTCTTTCAGGCTGTTTGTGACGATCTCCACCTTCGCGAACATTCCCGGCTTCAGCATCTGCTTGTCGTTATTTATCTCCACGGCTACGCGCGACGTGCGGCTCATTCTGTTCAGGGCCGGGTTTACCGTGAAAATTCTCCCCTCGAAGTCCATGCCCGGATAGGCGTCCGTCTTTACCTGAGCCGGCTGTCCGGGGTGCAGAAGCACGAAGTCTTGTTCGGGGACCATCACCTCTATTTTCATCCGCCCCAATTGCGCGATTGAGAGAACGCCGGAGATCCCGTCGTAGCCGGGCGATCCGGTGTAGACCTCGCCCTCGTTCACGTACTTGCCGATGACCGTGCCGGAGAAGGGGGCGCGGAGTTCGACGGAGTTTTTCAACAGTTCATACCCCGCGACTGCCGCGTTGAAGCCGGAGCTGACTTGCTCGTACTGCTGCGCCGTCACGCTGCCCTTGCTGTACAGCGCCGACATGCGCTTGTAGTCCGATTCGAGCTGCGACATCTGCGCCGCGGATTGGCGGAGCTGGAAGTCTTCCATCCTGACAAGCAGCTGACCCTCTTTAACGCCGCTGCCCTCCTCTACGAAGATTTTCATAACGCGGCTCCCCATCACCGCCGGCGCGATGGCGGCGCGGCGGAAGGCGTCTATGCTCCCGGAGAAGTTGAGCGCCTGAATGATGTCGCGTTTGGCGGCAACGGAGGCCCTGACCGGAAGGTAAATCATCTCAACCTCCGCCGCCGGAGCGGAGGTGATATCCTTCTTGTCTTTGTCCTTCTGCAGCTTGTCGCAACCGGGCAGTATTAATATTGATATTGATACAAGTATCAATACTAATATTGCCGATAATGCGCGGACGGACGAACCCTTCTTTTGTGACGCTGTTTTCATCGTATTGACATCCTTTCTGTGTTTATTTTTTTTGATAATTCTTCTTTAAAATCTTTAAAATCAAAATCTTTTAAAATCTTTTTCAGACGAAAGGCGCTACGCGCCTTTCATAGGATATGCGGGGCTAAACCCCGCATATAACGTCAACGGCAAAATCAACGTCAAAAGATTTTGATTTTGACTTTGATTTTGATTTTATATGCGGGGTTTAGCCCCGCATATCCTATGAAGCCGAAGGCTTCGTCTAAAAAAGAATTTGACTTTGATTTAAAGCCTTTGACTTTTTTATTCGCTAATCAAATAATTCAAATCCGCAAGTCTCGAATAATAAGTACTGAGCGCCGCGTAATACGTTATCTCCGCTTGCAAGATCAAATTTTGCGCGTTAAGCACCTCGCTCGACAGCATCAGCCCCACCTGAAATTTATCGTAAGAGATTTCGTACGACCGCTTCGTTTGCGCGATGCTTTCCCTGTCTACTTCCAAGCTCTCGTAGGCGTCGGTGAGCGTCGCGCAGTTGTTCTTCACCGCCATATCTAAGTTTTGGCGGATGTTCTCTACCGTCAGCTCCAGTTGGCGCTTTTGGGAGAGCGTTTGCGCTTTCTTGTGCTTCACCGCGCCGCCGTCGTAGATGTCCCACTGCGCGCCTACGGTGACCGTCCCGTTATTCTTCCACGTGAACTCGTCCTCTTTCGCGCCTCCGGCGCTCTGCCCGCCGCTGTATCCGGCTGAGGCGAAGACCGTGGGTATGTTCGCGGCGCCGGTTATGAGGAGCGAGGTTTCTATGATTTGCATCTGCTTCTCCAAAGCCTTGATATCCGTCGAAACGTCGCGGGCCTTCGTCTGCAGAGACGATAATTCCGGCAGGCTGAACGATTCCGGCGCGTCCATGCCCTCCGCGAGCGTGACCGGGGTGTTGACCGGCACGCCGATGAGCGTCGACAGGTAGTCGTGCGCCGCTTGCGCCCCCGTCGCGGCTTGTTTGCGGGCGAGGCGCTGATTCGCTAATTGCACCTTGGCCTGCAGCAGATCGTTTTCCCCCCGCATCCCCACGTCCACCGCGTTGCTCAAGTCGCGCACCATCACCGTCATGAGCGATATGGCCGAGTCGAGCGCCGTGATGCTGCGGTTCGCGGCGAGCGCGTTGTAGTAGGCCTTTGTAACGTCGCGGCGTATCTCGCGTATCGCCGATTTTAGCTGCCACTCGGCGGCCTCGCGGCCCTGTTCCGAGATTTTCTTGGCGTTTTGGATTTTGCCGCCGGAATATAGGACGTGGTTGAGATTTAGCCCGATGTTGTAGATGTTGCCGCTCATCTTGTAATCGAAGTCCTTCATCACTATCGGCGCGAACGCCCCTTGATAGTCGGTCTGCGCCTTAATGAGATCCACTCCAACCGGCACTCCCTGAGTCCCCGACGGCGCCGGGATGATCCGGGTGTAGTTGGCCGTCGCGCTGAGCTTAGGCATCAGCGTCGTAGCCGCATCCTTTATAGCCGCGTCAAGCTCGTTTAGCTTCTCTCCGGCGGTCTCTATGCGCAGGTTAGACTCAAGCGCCATCTTCACGCACTGGTCAAGCGTAAGCGGGGCTTGGGCAAACGCGAGCGCCGTTAATATCAGTATAGATATTGACGTAGTAATAATTTTCTTCATAATAATCCCTCTCCAATCCAAAGTCTTTTGATTTTTAATCCTATAATCCTTATAATCCTACCAATCCTAATTCAGACATCCTTTTAACCCTTCTCCTTAATCCACGGGCTGAACAACAGCAACAGCTTATCCGTAGCCTCGATTATCGCCCCGCTGTCGTAGGGCGCGCCGCTGTTATGGCACGAGTGCATATTTTCCATCATTATGGCTTGATAGAAGGCGTTGATGTACAGGCACACGCTCCTATCGTCTATCGGTATTGTGAAAGAGCCGTCGGCCTTGGCGCGGGCTATGATCTTGATCAGGATGTCGTTCATCTTCTTCCGCAGCATAATGGTTTCGTTGAACAGCTCCTCGTGCTTGGTCATAGAGACGACTATAGTCGAAAGCATAGACGGCGAGAGCATAGACGGCGGCCCGAGGGCGCCTCCGCCGGAGACCGTGCCGAACAATGTTTTATGAAGCGTGGCCGTGAGTTCGCGGATAGAGTCCACGAAAGAGAGCCCGCGGTCGGATACCTCCGCCAGGTGCTCGTAAACCGTGCGGTGCTCCCTTATTACAATGTTCATTATAAGCGCCTCTTTGTCGGGGAAGTAGTGGTATATAGCCGCCTTGGAGAACCCGGCCTCCTCGGCGACCTCCTCCAAACGCACGCTCATGAACCCCACCCGCGCCATGACCTTGATGGCCGCGTCCATGATTAGCTCCCGCTTCATGCCCCAAACGGCCTCCTTGCGGGCGGATTTAGGGTCGACCGGGTCCGCAACCTCCCCGTCCGCCCTGAAATCCCCGTTTTCGGCGTCAATATTTTCGTCGTCGATTACAGCGTTTTGAACTCTATCGCTAAAAAGTTGCATACATCCTCCATTTTTTTGACCCGCAGTATAAATATAACATAATTTTTTCTAAAAAGCAAGACTTTTTTTTATTTTTTTAACAAAATTTTAATTTATTGACTCTAAGTCGAAAAACTGACTAGGGTTTGTAATAATCCTGATAATCTTTTTTTAATCCTTTAGCCCTAGTTCAGGCGGTTTTTTATTATATTATATAGGAATATAGGAATGTCGATCGCGTAATGATATTTGAAGGCGGCGGTATCAATCCGAATGCCGCTTAAATTTTTATTCCGGCGGGCGTGCCATGATGAAGATCGTTTTTATCGGTTCGGCTGAGTTCGGCCTCCCCGCCCTCGGGGAGCTGCTGGCGCGGCATAGGGTGGCGGCCGTGGTCAGCGCCCCCGCGCGGCCTAAGGGACGCGGGCTCAAGCTGGTCGACACCCCGGTCTCGGAGTATGTCAAAAAGAGGGAGTCCGCGCCGCTGCTTACGCCGGACGACCTGGCCGCGCCGCAATTCATCGAGAAGCTGGCCTTGTTCGACGCCGACCTCTTCGTCGTCGTCGCTTTCAAGGTATTGCCAAAATCGGTGTTCTCCATTCCCAAATTGGGAACGCTGAACGTCCACGCGTCGCTGCTGCCGCGCTATAGGGGGGCGGCGCCGATACACAGAGCCTTAGAAGCCGGCGAGACGGAGACCGGGGTCACGGTCTTCCGAATAGACGAAGGGGTGGACACCGGGGAGATCTTAACGCAGAAAAAGACGCCTATAGACGGCCAAGAGACCGCCCCCGAACTCTACCAGCGCCTGAGCGTGATGGGCGCCGCCGCGCTGATAGACACGATCGACGCGCTGGAAAACGGAAAAGCCGTGCCCATCAAGCAAGATAACAAGGCGGCTACGAAAGCCCCCAAACTAACAAAAGAAGAGGGCCGGGTGGACTGGAGACTGCCCGTGGAGACCGTATTCAACAAACTTCGCGCCCACAAGCCCTTCCCCGGGTCGTACTTCTTCTTGAACGGGAAGCGGATCAACATAGAGTGGGGCATAGTAAGCGGCGGCGGCGGCACCAACCCGCCCCCGCCCCCAGGCACAATCCTGATAGCCATGGGCGACTACATAGACGTCCAATGCGGCATAGGCGCGCTGCGCATAACCAAAGTGAAACCGGAGGGCCGCCAAGCGATGGACGTCCACTCGTTCCTGCTCGGACATGAGGTGATCGAAGGATCGGTGCTTGAATGAACAGTAACCGACCTAGCGGCGGCGGCAGTAGAGGCGGGTATCGCAAAGACGGCGCCGTCCGTAAAGATTATCGCAAAAAAGACACGTATCATAAAGATGATACGCGCGGTGATGATCGTCGTAAAGACCGATACGGCAAGGATGATTCAGCCCGTAAAGATTATC
>Ga0268262_10002935_pt1 | contig 19093 bp, 25 predicted proteins | sample TergutNc150P3_FD_190354 | JGI IMG/M metagenome (GOLD analysis project Ga0268262, IMG submission 190354) | Nasutitermes corniger P3 segment gut microbial community from laboratory colony in Florida, USA - Nc150 P3 (SPAdes) (version 2) | ecosystem: Host-associated > Arthropoda: Insects >...
GTTGGAGCAAGGCGGGCGTTTTACAGAGACTGTTTGAAGCTCTCCAGACTGAGGACATCATTCAAATCAAAATGGAGTCAGTCTGTCTCGACAGCACAACGGTCAAAGTGCATCCTGACGGAACCGGCGCTTTAAAAAAACGGGAAAGCAGAGCATCGGCAGATCGCGCGGCGGACTCACCACAAAGATTCACATGGTTACTGCGTCTGACCGTGCGGCTGTAGCTTTTTCGCTGTCGGGCGGCAACAAACATGACGCACCAGAGGGTGAGCTTTTGCTTGACGGCTTCAATTTGATGGACAGGGCCTACGAAGGCGACAGGATGCGGGGGAAGGTAGCAGGTATGGGGTTTGTGGCTATTGTTCCGCCAAAGAGGAAGCGCAGGGAGCCTTGGGCGTACGACAAAGAGCGCTACAAAAAGCGAAACGAGATTGAGCGTTTTTTTCTGCGTTTGAAACGGTTCCGCAAAATTTTTACCAGATATGACAAGCTAGACGTTGTCTTTACGGGGTTCATCTACTTTGCTATGATTGCCGATGCGATTATTAGTGTGAACAGACTCTAACTATCATCAGTTTACTATTGATGCCAATTTTCTTTACGACAATTGGTTGTAGTAAAAAAGGTGGGGATAGTAGTTTACAGTTTACAGATCCAACTAAACTTATAGAAAAATATTATGATCTTGTTCGTCAATATGGCAAGGATACTCTTTCCAGAATAGTACATCCTGATCTAATGGCAAAATTTACTGGGAGAAGGTTCACTGATGAAGCAGAACGTTTAGCAGAGTTTGTTGGTACGGATATGGTAGTCAAAAATATAGAGCTTGATAAATCTAGACCTCCTGATAAAGAAACTGGCAATCAATTTATCGTTGCTGTTATTACGTTTGAAAATGATGTAAAAAATACGTTAGTACTTGTAAAATATGGGGGTAGGAAAAATTGGATAGTGAAGGGTTCTGCGGGTTTAACAATGCCTCCCAAGAAAGAATCCTAGATTTTTTTATTCTTATTTATAATTAATTTCGGTGATTCGTATCAAAGCGGCTCAAAGAGCCGCTTTGACTTTATTTTCGTACAAATTTCCAACGGCAAAGTACTGTAGATTTTAAAATCAAATCGGCAAAGTGCTGTAGATTTTCAAAAATTCTCAATGCCTTTGACAATAGTTCACAATTGCGTACCAACAAAAAGACGTGCGATATTCAGGGTTTTTCGCATAAACCATGTAAAAGTTGGCGTGTGTTGCGTGATAGTGATTGTATAATGGTAAGCATAGAGGATACGATACCATGTTTACAACACCTGGAACAACGGAAGAGACACAAACTGTACAACAGACATTGCCGCCTGATGTTGTGATCATAACCAAAGAAGAACTGACCCGACGTATGGACAATATAGACGCTGGTCGTTATGTGGAGCATGATCTAATTGAGGTTGATTGATGCCGCGCTTCAGTCTGCATTGGGATTATCAGGCGTGGGATGATTATCTCTACTGGCAGGATCAAGATCGCAAAACTTTGAGGCGCATTAATACGCTTTTGAAAGACATTGTACGCGATCCATATCAAGGACTTGGTGAACCAGAACTTTTGAAACACGATCTGCGTGGTTATTGGAGCCGCCGCATTGATGATTTTAATCGCCTAATCTACAGAGTGAAAATTGGACAGATTGAGATCATCTATTGCCGCGGACATTATGATGATTGAATTATTTTTTTTTGAGGTAGTGGGTTCTTTGAGGGTTTGAGGGTTCATCGGATTTTCCTTTTTTGAAGCATCTCTCGTTTTTTCAGATATGGCTTCATTCGTAGTGGCTGGGCAACTGTGAATAAATATCGTGTTGTCTTCTATTTCATACAAAACTCGGTGTTCTTTTGAGATTTGGCGACTCCAATAGCTTTGCAAGTTGTATTGCAATGGTTCTGGCTTGCCAATGCCTTTAAAAGGATTGTGTTGTATAGCTTTTAGTAATTGCATTGTTTTTTTCAAATATTTTGGATTGTGTTTTTGCCAGTAACGACAGTCTTTTTGAGCATGTGGTTGTAGTTTAATCTTCCACATGTAGCTCAGGCATGAAGTCTTCTAATGAGACTGTTTCCAATCGTCCAGCTTTGCGGTCTGCGGTTGCTCGTGCAAATGTTTCCATGTTCCAGATTACTTCCGGCTCATTTGGGTCATCTTCAAGGTCTTCATCAATTTCAAGGTCTTCATTGGTTGAGATGGTGGGTTCTTCAAGAGTCTGAGGGTTCATCATGTTCTCCTTTCTGGGGTGTTTCTTGTTTTTCAAACTTCATTTCATTTGTAGTGGCCGCGGCAATTGAGAATAAGAACTGTATCGTCTATTATTTCATACAAAATTCGGTGTTCTTCTGAAATTCGGCGACTCCAGTAGTTTTGCAGGTTGTGTTGTAATGGTTTTGGCTTGCCAATGCCATCAAAAGGATTGTTTTGTATGGATTTTAGTAGTTGGTTTATTTTTTTGAAGTGTCTCGGATTATGTTTTTGCCAATAATGGTAGTCTTTTTCAGCTTGTTCACGTAGTTCAATCTTCCACATGTAATTTAGCCTTGAGGTCTTCCCATGACACTGTTTTTAACAGACCTGCTTTATAATCTGCGCTTGCTTTTGCTATTTCTTCCATATCCCAGATTACTTCTGGCTCATTTGGGTCATCTTCAAGGTCTTCATCATTTTCAAAGTCCTCATCAGTTGAGGTAGTAGGTTCTTCAAGAGTTTGGCGGTTCATCATGTTCTCCTTTTTGGGGTGCTTCTTGTTTTTCAAACTTCATTTCATTTGTAGTGGCCGCGGCATGTGTGAATGTGGATGGCATTGTCTTTTATTTGATATACGATTCGATGTTCTTCTGAAATTCGGCGGCTCCAGTAGTTTTGTAGGTTATATTGCAATGGCTCAGGTTTGCCGATTCCTTCAAAAGGGTTATGTTGTATAGCTTCTAGAAGTTGTTCAATTTTTTCAAGGTATCTTGGATTGTGTTTTTGCCAGTAATCTAGGTCTTTTTCAGCTTGTGTATGGAACTTAATTTCTCGCATGTAGTTTGGCTTTAACTTGTTCCCATGGGGTTAATTCAATAAGTCCGGCATCATAATCCGCGCTTGCTTGCGCGACAGCTTCCATATCCACGATTACTTCCGGTTCGTTTGGGTCATCAATGAGTTCTTCCCATTCGGCTGAGGTAGTAGGTTCTTCAAGAGTCTTCTGGCGGTTCATCATGTTCTCCTTTTTTGGGGTGTTTCTTGTTTGTATTAGCTGCTTGCGGCTCAAGATTGGTTGTATATGGGATACCAACAATCAAACTTTAACACTGTTTGGGCTTCCGTTCAAAAAATGCCCCAATTCTTTAGGGCATAGGGGGTTTGGTGGTGGGTGTGGAGTGTTGCTTGCCAGCCGATGTATCACAATGTAAATAATTGTACTCGGCTATAACGTCTAAACTGGTGACACTGAGAGCAGTATTTAGTAACCTCGGGAACTTTTTAACGTGTTTTATCCGTTTTGCTTGTGAGGCGATGGGTATAAATTCCCAATGACTTGGAAGTTTGGAAGAGGGGCTCTGCCAAAGCACTCTAAACAAAGCTGAAAAACTTGGCGCAGTTTGTTTTTCGGCTTTGTTATATATCATGTGCTAGACTGTCTATATGGCTTGAAATAGACCTGCCCTGTTTGCGCTGTCATATTTTGACTGCATTTTGCGAGCGGTTCGGCTAGAAATATTCTGTTGCCCTGGCATGAAAGGAATTAAAGCAATGCAGATTACAAATGTGCGAATTGTCAAAATTGATGGCGACGACAGACTGAAGGCCATTGCCTCGGTTGTATTTGACGATTGTTTTCTCGTCAGTGACTTGAGGGTGGTTGAAAACGATGATGGTTTTTTTGTCGCAATGCCAAGCAAACGCAAGCGAGATGGCAGTTTCAAGGATATTGCCTACCCGCTCAAAAATGATTTTCGTCAGGAGTTGGAGCGCAAGGTTCTTTTAATGTATGAGGCGGTAACTGAAACCCGGGCGCTCTCCAGACTTGAGTCAGGCGAATCTCAGACTGTCAGGCCGGACTTGCTAGGCGTTGAAGAATTTGGATTCCAGCCAAAGCCGTCAAGTTCAACAAACTAGTTCAGCATTGCGTAAAAGCGGTAAACAAACCGCTATACCGTTCAATATGTTTTTTATTTTTTCTCAACTAGGTCTAATATGGTGTCAATAGCGGATTTGTACATCACGTATCCGTCAAAATTATTGTGATAGCGCTGAAATTCCATCAATCTGATCAAAGGAGCAAGAAAATCTGTTTTAGTGAAAGGGTCTGAAACACGATTCTTTATATTACCAGTTGCCAATGAAGCTAAATCAAAAGTATCTATTGGTATGTGCGGAAGCCCTAGTTCCGCATTTCTGCCGTTGAGAGCATACATTTCAATCAGTGAAGCATTTCTCGGGTCAATTTTATTTATTTGTACTTCCTCTTCAATAGCTGCTGTTCCATCAGGATTTAACACTTTTACAAGCATTATGGGGTTTTCAGGCGTTGATTTTTCAGACTTATAGGCAGCGATTGATACAATACCCCCATTAACCGGTGATGCACCGGAGTAAAGAGCGTCCGCCTTTAAAACTATCTGTGAACCAGCAGAAAAATTCGTGCTTATGGTGTTTTTTCCACAATTGGTGGAGATTAGTTTAGAGAAATCAGCGATTTCTGTTTTGCCCTTTGTTACAGCAGGGGCATAAGCTGTATTTTGTGGATTAGTGTTGATACAAATGCTCATAATTCATGCTCCTTTTTTGGATGTTTGCTGTTTGATACCACTAACCAATATAATCAAAAAGACTGTATCTTCCCATTTTGGACAGGACTGAAAGACTCGCTTGTTGAGAAGCCTGTTCAGCCGTAAACTGTGAGATGACCCATGGGAGGTCTGGGGCTTCGTAAGAATTTTGAATTGATTGCAATGCTTCGTTGAAGTCACCCAGGTTACTAGCGGAATGTTCAAGCTGAACCTGGCGACTGCCAACTGTGGTCATACACACACTGACCCGATTTTTTATTTCCTTGAGATTATTGTAAGCTTGTTCAATCAATGCACGATCGTTACTTGCTAATCCGTCACGCAACTGTGCAATCGCTATAAAAACATCATTATTAGGGTCAAGATTACCCGAAGCATCTCTGCTTCCCATAAATACAAGTTCCCCTGATAAATTGGTTGTAACAGAGGCTGTTGGTGAAATATCAAGGTCTATGTTACCTATGTTCCCGTCATAAAACACAGCTTGATAAGGATCGTGGGCTCCAGAGACGAGAGCCGCAGGATTGGGAATAGTCCAAACGGGTACCGGGGGATTTGGGTTCTTGCTAAACGGTATAGTCTTTGTGTTGGTTCCGGCAAATATATATTTCCCCTGCTCTTGCGTGTTACTTAAATCAAGTATAACTATTCCAATGACACCAACTTCCGCGGAAATAGCCTCTCTTCCGCGAGCGCCAGTAATATCTGAGAGTCCTTGTTGACCAAGTTCCAGCAATCTGTCAATTTGGATGTCCATAGAATTAAGCGCTGCTTCCGTACCAGTCAGAAAACTAGATGCGCTTTCTCCTTGCTTAACGAACATTTTATTGCGCTCAATAGAAGTTTGAAAATCCATTATAAGAGCGGCGCCGGTTGGATCGTCGCTAAGGCGTGTGATGCGTTTGTCCTTTATCATCTGTTGCTCAAAAACAGATAAACGCTCTTTGGATCTCTGAAAATCAAGAAGCGACTGATAGCTGCGGTATGGATTGGGCGTACGTAATGTCATTTTTTAACCTCTTATCTACCAAAATTATTGACCAACTGATCCGTCAACTGATTAATTACACTGATAAACCTGGAACAGGCCTGATAACTGCGTTGAAATACTATTAAATTAGTGGCTTCTTCATCAAAGTCAACAGCCGAAAGGCGGTCTCTCTGAACTTCCAAGGCGGCCCTGATATTTTCATCAGTATTAGAAGTGGCTTTATAACTTAATGCCTCGTTGCCGATTTTATTTGCGACACTGCTGATAAATATGCTGAATGGACCGGAATCGGGGATGCCATCATTATTAGAGTCAACAGTATTATCGGCGTTTTGTAAGGCTAGCAGTCTTAAAGCGATTTCATTGTTTCCAGGCCCTGCGGTATCAGGATTTGTCGGATCTCCTGAGGCAATCAATTTGGGATCATCTATAATCTGGCTATTTATTCCCATGCGTGACACCATCCCTTTATAGTGATTTGTGTTATTAACGCCTGTAGGCAAACCAGATGGGTCATTGCCGCCTATAGCAACGAAGAAATCCAAGTTGGTTGTTACACCATCAATACCTACGCCGAGCCTATGGATTTGATTCACCTGTAAGACAACGCCTGCCGCCAACTGATCGAGTTTTTCCATATAACCAGGAAGAATATTGTCTCTGAGATCAATCAACCCGCCTAATGTGCCATTTTTTATATTTTGTGTGACATTTTCTTTTTGGCCTGAATTGCCAATTTCGATCTGAACTATGTACTGTCCGGTAATAGGATCAGGGGTATCTGCATACATTGTCATCGCGGCATTTCCGCTGACAAGTGGCATTCCATTCTCAACAGTGATCGTCAATCTGCTGTTTGTGTCTTCATGAGTTTGTATTCCAACCAACTCGGCCAATTTGTCAACAAGGGCTTGCCTTTGATCTCTGGCATTATTATCTGACCCCTTTGGATGTTCAACCGCAATCTGTTGATTCAGCTTGGCAATTTGCGTTGTAATGGTATTTACTTCATTAACAATGCTGGCAACAGATCTGTTGGCCTGAGTGCGCTTGTCTTCTATCATGTTATATCGGGATTGCAAGCCGGCAATCATTGTCTGGGCACGTGTCACCACATTTGTTCTGACGGCATCATTTTCTGGTCTGGCTGCAAGCTCTTCAAAAGCCTGAAAAAATCGCTGTAATTCAACATTCAGACCGGATTCTCCGTTCTCAACAAAAAGCGACGCAACATTTTCAACACCCTCATAGCGTGCTTTAGTGCCAAATTGCCGCGTAATTGTCTGAGTGAGCTGCATTTCCAGGAAACGATCCCTTATGGCCTGAACCTGCTTGACATTTACGCCCAGTCCAAATTGGAGTTTGTCAATCTGTACGTAGTAACCTGTTTCCAAATTCACTCTCTGTCGAGCGTATCCGGGTGTATTAATGTTGGTAATATTCTGCCCAGTTACATTGATGGCGTTTTGTGCAGCTTGAAGGCCGCTCAGACCAATATCCAGCCCCGCAGTAAATAAATACATGATTGTCTCCTTAAGCCTGGGTCTCAATTCTGGTTGTTAGAGTTGACGGAAGCACAGCATCTCCCTTGGCTTTGTATGGCGTATCTGAACCCAAAGCCATTATTGTGGCCCTCAATGGAGAATAGAGCGCCATGATGATTTCATTAATGCGTGATATTTTTTGTTTGATCGAATCAGCTTCTTTGGGGTTCTTAGGCCAGTCCATTATTTCGGACCAACGAATAGCTCCGATCAATGGCATTGGGTCTTCGCCTTGAACCAGCGTACGTTCTAATTCTTCAAGCAGAGCAGGCAACGAATGCAACATATACAAGCCTCCTGCCCAGTTAGGGCAAGGCTCGTACCAATCATGCAGATGCCTTTATGCTAAGAAATCCAACCTCTTATCGGCAGAAATTGCCTCGTCGTCCTGGTTGGTATCATCTTTATCTTTGTTTTCATGGTTCGATTGATTTGCGGAGTGTTTTTTTCTTTCCTCACGCTCTTCCGTACGAAGTGCTTGAGACTCGGCAATCCCTCGAACAGAATACTTGTCTTCTGCCATACGATCTGCAAGATTTTTTTTAAAGGTCTCTTCGCGCTGCAACTGATGAGCAACCTCGTGAGCAGCTCTTGCCGCCTCTGCATGAGCAGTTTGAAAAACCATTCGCTGTCCAAGAGGCGTAACCATAGTTATATCTTAGCATTAATAACTGTTTACTTGTTGCACATGCTCCAGTAAAAGCCTATCCACAATTAATTCGCTATCGGGATTATATGTATGCGAATCAATTTGGCTTTGGATGGCTTCCAGTCTGGATGCACGTACATCTGGGATGTCAGCTAATTTTTGGCGTATGCCAGCGGCCAGTTGCGCGATCGAAGAAACCGAGACTTCATCATTCATTGCAGGATCGTCAGGAACCTTAGAGGACGAATTGACAGACCCTGTGCCCCCTTTGGGACGCACGGCTCCAATACCACCGATAACTCCACTATCAATACGCATGAATACACTCCTGCTTCAATTCATATCGGTGCATTCATGTTAATAGTTGAGTCGAATTTTTGGTGAAATCAAATTTTAAACATGCCTATTCCACATTAAAAATGCGTTCAGCTGTTTTGTGCTAATGTTTTTGAGACAATTAGTATTTAGTATAAGTTCTTTTATTTCAGCGAAATACTACAAATATTTTTTGTCATACTGTCAGATTTCATTCCATGTGAAATAGCAGATTTCAAATGGAATTACTGTTACTGTTATTTTTCACTTTTTTTATGAGCCACGTGCGAAATCTACGTTTTGCACGTGCATAGGAGATGTCAGGAACGTATGCGATGTATTGCAGTTACCGCTGCATTTGAAGATTTTTCCAGGATTCTTCAAGTCTTGAAGCCAATCCCCATGTTTTTCCATTGGCTGCCGCATTCTGGAATATGGATTGGTCAAAAAGGTAGTCGTAAATACTGCGTTCAGTTTGGTTACAGCCAAAAAGTCCTGATGGTTCGACCGTTTTCCTAAGCGTCTGAAATAACTGGGTCATTAACATTGCCTCAAATTCGGTAGCGGTTTGCCCCATTTTATTTTCCTCCTGCCGCGACATTTGACTTACCTTTGCTGAAGCAAGGTCAATCGGAGAAGTGATTGGTAGTGAATAGTCGTTCATTACAGTATCCTCAACTCGGCGGTCATTGCGCCCGCATCCTTTATTGCTTGCAATATTGATACCATGTCCCTTGGAGTGACACCCAGGGCGTTCAAAGATTCAACCAGTTGGCCAACTGTCACACCGGAGTCCACCTTTAGGGTTCTTCCTTTATCTCCTTCAGCAGTAACATTCTGCACTGGAGCGGGAGCATTGTCTCCATACTGGGATTCTTGCTGTGTAAAAGAATTATTGCTTGAAATCTCAATGGACAAATCGCCTTGAACTATATTAACGGCGACTATTCTGACATCCGTCCCCATAATCAGGGTGCCGGTTTTTTCGTTTACAACCACACGAGATTTTGGCTGAACCTGAATGGATAAATTTTCCAAACGCGCTACCAATTCAACAGCCCTGCCCTGAAAATCTTTGGGAATACTTACATCTATAGTGCGCGGGTCTTGCGCTCTTGCCACCATTTCGCCCAACTCTTCGTTGATTGCCCCAACAACCCGAACTACGGTGGAAAAATCGTCTTCAATCAAGGAATATCTGAGACTTGAGCGTTCGGCAAAATTAATTGGTATCTCGGCTTCAACCATCGCACCATCTGGAATCCTACCCGCTGTAGGATGGTTCCTGATAGCCGCACTTCCGCCTCCCCCCCGCGAAACAGGGGCGAAACCTCCGACAAGAACGGGACCCTGAGCTGTGGCGTAAACTTCTTTGTTGTTAGCCATAAGCGGGGTCATTAGCAGAATGCCCCCGGCGAGACTCTTGGCATCGCCTGTACTGCTAACTGTTACATCAATACGCTGCCCGGCACGGGCGAATGCCGGCAATTCTGCCGTCACCATGACCGCGGCAACATTTTTGACTTTCACGGTGGAAGGATCAACCGAAAGTCCTTGTCTTGCCATGAGATTGGTGATACTTTGGACTGTGAATTTGGTCTGATCTTTGTCACCCGTTCCCTCCAATCCAACAACAATCCCATAGCCTAACAACTGGTTGCTACGGACACCTTGCAGACGCGCGATATCTTTCAGATGAACTTCCAGCTTTCGTTCAGGAACGGCGGAAAAAAGTGCGGATGAGAACGTTAGTCCAGCAATAATTGTCGTAGATAATCTCACCACACACCTCAGAACGGCCAAACGTAATTAAGGAGGCGACTTATGACACCCGGTTTAAGTGTTTCATCAACAATACCAGCGCCGCCATAGCCTATACGCAAATCCGATACCTGACTGGATCGGATTGTGTTAGAAGCATTAAGCATTCTTGGTTCAACAAGGCCGGCAACGTATAGTCTTTGAGTTTCATTATTGATCTGTATATCTCTTGTGCCTTCAAGTATTAAATTGCCATTGTTCAACACTTTTACAACTCGTGCTGTAACAGTAGTTGTAAAAGTGGCGCTCCTGCCGGTTGTGCCTGAGCCTTTAAATGCGCTATTGCTGGAGCTTTCCGCGTTTGTCGGCATCACCATTGGAATCGCATAGCTATTACTCCCCGCCTTGCTTGTGGTTGTATTGGCCTGGGATATTGCATTTGTACTTTCTGATATTTGAATAGTCACAAGGTCATTCACGCGACTCGCGCGCAAATCACCAACCAAAGATGCGCCTTGCCACAAGCTACCCTCAGAAAGTGGTCCTGTTGGCACTGCTTCTGGAATATATGGAAGCTCGGTTTTGAGCAAATTTGGATTATGCTTCTGCGGCAACGTACATGCCGCACATAATGAAAGCAATAGAATACTGGGTAATATTTTCCGCATGACAATTCTCCCCAGTTCTGTAATGCAACCAGGGTGCCAAAACGATTTTCCTTAATCAGCGTCGCGCGATTAATACCCTGTCATGCTTTGCTATGTCTTGCCGTATGTCAACAGTTTGCCAACCCATACGCACTGCTCTTGACCTAAGATGCTTCCCCTGACCAGAGCCAATCTCAACAACCAACCCCTTGGCATTTTTTTCGATACTCTGTTTAATTAGTTTGGTAACGACCTCCATACCATGATCAGAAGCGAAAAGGGCTGAACGAGGCTCAAAGGACAATTCTCGCTGTAGTGTTGCTTCGTCTTGAAAGTCAACATAAGGCGGGTTGGAAACCACTAATTCAATCGTGTCAATGACGGGTTCCAACAAATTACCGCAAGCCCAGTTCAAATTGACGCCGAGTTCCTTAGCATTTTTCCTGGCGACTGTCAGCGCATCTTCGCTTATATCTGTGGCTGTAACCTCAACAGGCGTCTCAAGAGCAAGAGTGATCCCCAAAATACCTGTTCCCGTACCCACGTCCACCACATGTTTTGCGCCAATCTGCATGGCTAACTGTACGGTGGACTCTAATACCAGCTCGGTTTCCGGCCTTGGTATCAAAGTGGCGGGAGTCACATGGAAACGTCTGCCTCTCCAGAACGTCCAACCCAGGATATAGGCCCACGGTTCGCCATCTTTCCGCCTGTTAAACCAAATGTCTATTTGATTTTCAATTTCCCTGGATACAAGCTCATCACCGTGTGCAATAATTCTTGCCCTGCCCCATCCCAAACCCTCATCAAACCAACGCCAGGATTCCGCGTCAGCCTCGGCGTACGGCAAAAAAAGAGATAACCTTTTTGCTAATGTCTTGCGAACTGAAACAAAGTCTTGATGCGCCACGAAAACAACTTTGATAACAAGTGTGATTACTTGCGGCCTTCTGCCATAGCCACCTTAATGTTATGAACAGCACCGGCAGGATTTGGAGATTTAAAAACAGCGTTCCCCGCCACCAGGCAATCTGCTCCAGCTTCGGCAAGCGAATGAGCGTTTGTGGCGTCAATACCTCCGTCAACTTGTATTAAGAAAGAAGCCCCACGTTGCTGGCGCAATAGATCCAAACGGCGCACTTTGTCTAAAGACCTTGCGATAAAGGCCTGACCGCTGAAACCAGGATTTACACTCATGACGAGGACAAAATCCAAGTCATCCAAAATATCTGTCAAAGCTTCAACAGGCGTGGAGGGGTTCAGCGCAATACCGGCTTTCGCACCGGCATTTTTCAAACTTGCAATCGTCCTGTGTAAATGAGGATCAGCCTCTTGATGAATAGAAACCCAATCCGCGCCAGCTTTCACAAAATCAACCGCGTATTTTAAAGGCTCCATAATCATCAAGTGGCAGTCAATCGTGAGTGGGGTTTCGCGCCGCAGAGCTTCAACAACGGGCAATCCAATGGTTATGTTGGACGTAAAACGCCCATCCATGACATCAACATGTACAAGATCCGCACCGGCTGATTTCAGAAAATCCAATTCCTCTGATAGCTTCATAAAGTTAGCCGAGAGGATGGATGGAGCAATGAGAGGTCCAATTCGCATACCCATCAATATATTGCATTAGCGGCAAAGAATGCAACTGAATCACCACCAGTCATCGCCTAGTTTGTTTCATTTTTTCCATCTGTCATTTCATACTGCTTGCAAGCGCGAATGTTTCGTCCAATGCGGTTGTGTTCGGCGTAATTTACGCCGATTTTCAGGCTTTCGGAGTTCGGGCCGTCCGTGATTCCGAAAATATAACTCCCGATTGCTCCCCACATATCAACGTCCGCTGTTGGAAGATCGGGCGCGGCGTTCTTGTGAAGCGGCCAAAGCCTTTTCTATTTGCGGAATACACTGCATGACCGCCTTTTGAATGTTCTGCTCAACTCCAGGCGCGGCTCCCCTCGCGTCAATGTTGATTGTGATTTTTATTGGCTGTTGAACGCCTCTTGCGCCCGCCATCGGAGCGGCGGCAAGTGATAGCGCGGGCGTTAATGTTTTAAGCTGTCCGAATGCCTTTCCGGCCATGTTTTTCATGCGGTTCACGAGCGGAGCGTCATTTATAGAGCTTGCAATGGTTTCAGCGAATTTCAATTTATGGATGTCACGAAGCGGCCCCTCTTTGGCGGGGGAAAATGGCAGAAACTTTCTTATCTTTTCCGCCATGCCTTTTATTGCCTCAACAGGCTTGTTTATCAGGGATTTCATGCCGTTCCAGATTGAAGATACGATATTTGCCCCCGCGTTATAGAATTTTTTGAATATGCCGCCTATAAAACCAAATACTTTTGAGAATACTGACCAGATACCACGTCCAACAGTGGCGTAAATATTGAATATTTTGCCAACCGTGCCGCTAATCCAATTCCAGGCGGTTGAAAACACTGATTTTATGCCGCCCCAAAGCCCTTTGAAAAACCCTGATATTTTTCCCCAATTCTGGACAATTACGGTGGGGATTTTTACCAGCGGGAATAGCCACTGCATCCATCCCGGTACCATCGCCCAAATGCCTTTGAACCATTCCCATGTTTTGACGAAAAAGGCTTTAACTTTATCCCAATTCTTATAAATCAGGATTGCGCCCACAACGATGGCGGCAATGGCAATAGTTATCATTCCCATTGGTGTGGCCGCCCATGCGGCCGCTTGCGCCCAAAGTGATTTTACAAAGCCCCATGACGCGGTTGCGGCTTTCCCCAATCCAGTTGTGATTTTGGACAGAATGCCCGTGGCGTTATTCGGTACTTGCACACCAGCCTTGGAATATGCCTGTTGAATCTTCAGCTTTTCATAGTATTTATTCAATCCATCATACAGCCCTTTTGCACTGCCAGCGGCATCCTTAACGCCCTTGCCAAAACTAACCAACATGTTTGTTCCTTTGGCTAAAAACGCAACGCCAAATGTGGCTTTTAACGCAATCATGGTGGCATTTGCGCCCTTTGCGTCTGAGTTTAACCATTTGAGGGCATTTGTTATCTTGTCGAGCCAGGGCGCTACATTTTTATCCATAGCTTGTGTAAGCTGTATTCGGAATAGGCTCCACTGCTCTTTTATGGACTTCATCGCCTGTTCCTGGTCTTTGAATGCTTGGCTGTGGTTAGCGTTTTCAACGCTTCGCCAAGTTTTTTCAAATTCTGCTTTGTTATCTTGAATTGATTTAATGAATTTGCGTGTTGAATCGCTCTTGAATAACTGTGAAAGCGCGAGATCATCGCCTCTGGTGGCTTGCGTTATCCGGTCAATTATGTAGCCGATGGCATTTCCTGATTTTTCGGCACCTTTTCTCAACATGTCAAGGTCTATACCCGCGACTTTTTGCAAAGTGCCTTCCGTTTTGCTTTTTACGAGGTCACTGAAAAAAGCCTCGGCGCCGGAAGTGGCTTCGTCCGCGCTCATGGTTTTGCTAGCAAACTTGGTGGCAACGGCCAGTTGAAGAATGCCCTCCTTGCCCTTGCCGCTCTTGCTTCCCATAATAAGCCCTGCGTCTCTGGTCAAGCCCTCAGAGGATTTCATAAAGCTCTCAAAATCCAGCTTTCCAGAGCCTTTCATGATTTCATGCAGTCCGGCAAAAGAATCTGTGACTGTATCCAAGTCCATTTTCATGTTGCGGCTTATTTTCAGCGTGGCGTCTGATATTTCTGTAAAGTTCTTTGAAAATGTGGCCTTGAAATACAGCCCCTCTTTTTCAAGGGTGCTGAAAATATCGGCGTCACTCATGCCCTCGCCGATTTTATTGATGGCGGCATTGAGTATTTGTTCCGGTCCCGTTGCGGTTTTGGTGGCGATTTCATAAATTTTTCTTTTGAACGCCTCCATCTGCTCGGTGCTTTTTCCACTGAGTACAGCTATTTTGTTAAAGCCCTCCTGTGCGTCTGCCAGACCATTGATGATCTGGTGCGCGCCCGTTGCGGCGGCTATACCGCCGAAAGTCATGGCCGAATAAGTACCAGCTTTTCCAAGAACTTTCATTGTGGCGTTGACTTTTTCGCCTTGCCTCCAGAGTTCTTTAAGGTCATCTTTGAATTTTTGGCAATTTTTACTCATGCGAGTAAATAATCCGTGCGTAGCGTCAACCGCTGTTATACTAATTGCAAGGTTGGCTAGATTCACTGGAGGTCTCCATGACTTTTTTCGATGTGATGATGTGGGCTTTCCTGATTATTGTGTCGCTTTATTTGGTATCACTTCCAATTAGGTTTATAAACTGGATCGTCAGCATAGTTACTGGAGCGCCAGACCCCGAACTTGAGCGGGAAGTGCGGCGCATAAAATACATTGAAAAAAGGATGGATAAGGCTGGTTATGGTAGTGCGCGGCACATGAGCTGTCAACAGGCTGAATTTGGTGCCGAATACGATGCAATACTGCAATCGGGCCGTCAACCTATTCCATAGCCGCATTGATCTGCTCCTGAAAATATACTGAATGAGTGATCCAGTATTCAATCTCATCAATAGTCATTTCGGCTATATCGTTCCACGTCCAGCCTGTCAGTTTTGAGAGTCCGATGATGGCATCGGCGGCGATTCTTTTGGGTGATCCAGTGCTCCCAAAAAAGTGATGTCCTCCGCAGCCATCATTTGAAAGTCCTCAAAAGGCAAGGTTATTCCGTCAATCATGGTTACGCGGCTCAACATCGCGATCATGTATGTGCGGGTTCCCTCACTGTTTTTTATAAGCATTTCGGCCTCTATCATGTCTCGCCCTGTCGGACGGCGCATTGTGGCCTTTTTGCCTGATACTGGCAATGTTACTTCAATTATATTACTCATTATGCTATCCCCAAGTTTTTACGGAAGTCTGCCAGCAGGTCAACGCCGTCAACTTTCCAGATGTGGTTGTCAATGTCAACTTCCTTTAATTCACGCCCATCAACTTCAAGTTTCATGGCGATCACTTCCATTTTGTACTCACAAGCGGCGCCCTCGCCCTGTTTGAAAGAACCAACTTTGGCGCTTGAAAACCAGCCTTTTAGTTCCATCTTGACGGGCTTGCCCTCGGCTTTTCCTTGTCCTCTGGCAACACAGAGATTGGCTCGGATTTGCAGTCCGATTTCTGTGTAAGGGCTTGACGCCATAGCGTCAAAATTGGAATTAAAGCCGGTGGCTTTAAATGTGGCCTCCATCGGATCAAGGCTGATCCCAGGCAAGCGGCGTGTTCCTATGCCGTCTGTGGGCTTGTTTTCCTGAACCTTGTTTTTGACTTCGGGGACGGTGATCTCGTCATCACGGGTGCAGACTTACAGCATAGTTTTGCAATTACCTCAATAATAAGCCAACACCACGATGGAGACAGGTTACACTTATAATGTAGTTTTTGAGATTTCATGTTCAGTAGTTTTGAAGTATTAAGAGTATTTTTTTGGTGGTTGCCATGAAACCGCAGCTTTGGAGAATGCGGCGTGAATTATTGGGAACAGATATTCCATGGAAACACATTCAAACCGCATGGGATTTGGACGAAGGAATCGCTCGGCTGGCTTGGATGCGGGGAGTTGACGACCCTTCTGAATTGGCTTGGCGCATAGAACCAAATTGGGAATCAACCTTTGAGCCGTACAATTTTGACGACATGGGAAAAGCTGTTGCCAGGATAAAAGCAGCTATTACCGCCGGAGAAAAAATTACAGTTTATGGCGATTACGATGTTGACGGAGTCACTGCCACAGCTTTGTTGGTACGCGTATTAGAGCGTTTAGGCGCGGATGTGGATTTTTTTATTCCAAATCGTTTTAATGATGGTTACGGTCTGCATTTGGAGTGCATACGCGAATTGGCGCAGACTCGCTCGCCAAAACTATTGATCAGCGTTGATTGCGGCATCAGATCCATTGGAGAAGTGGCTGCAAGCAGTGAATTAGGTATGGAATGGGTGATAACGGATCATCATTCGCCAGATCAAGAATTGCCAGGAGCTGTCGCGGTAATTCACCCATATCTGGGAACACAGCCAAACAAGCACCTTGCTGGAGTGGGAGTAGCATTCAAATTGGCTCAATGTCTATTAAATGTTGTGCCGACGCCCAATGGCAGCGAACGGGCTCTGCTGGACAGTCTCTTGAAACTGGTGGCGATTGGAACCATAGCCGATCTGGTACCATTGACACAAGAAAACGCTCTATTTGTCCGCCGCGGCCTGAATGCTATGAGTGGTGCCAACTCACCTGGTTTAACATTACTGCTCAAAGCCGCCCAGTGTGAGAACAATGTTACGGCTTCCGCGATTGCGTATGGTGTAGCTCCGAGATTAAACGCGGTGGGCCGTATGGGAGGCGCGGAAGACGCGGTTAAACTTCTTTTGGCAAGAGATACTCATGAGGCTGGGCAACTGATGGAGCGAGTGGAGTTCCTGAACAAAGAACGACGAGATTGTCAGCGAGAATTGGCTAAAATTCTGCCGCCGACAGAGGATGATGCATTTGACTTAGTAATTGAGCCTACGGCCCATAAAGGTGTAATTGGAATAGTGGCAAGCCAAAGGATGAAAGATTGCGGCCGACCATCCGCTGTTTGCACAGTAATTGATGGCGTGGCCCATTGCAGTTTACGCGCGCCTGAACCGTATGACTTGTCTGAAATCCTGACTATAGCCAGACCATTTTTGAAATCGGGCGGCGGACATCGAGCCGCTGCTGGCATTACATTTGATTTGTCCCTTTTGAATTTTGTGAAAGGAACATTCACAAAGGCCATCAAGTCACAGGCTTCAACAGGTCGTATTTCCGCTATTGAAGTTGATGGGAAAGGAATTGGTTGGGTTCCTAACAGACAAGCCTTAAATAAATTGGAGCCATATGGTCAAGCCTGGCCGTATGTTTCAACTTTAGTTCAAGGTCATATGAACGGTGTTCCAGAATGTTTTGGAGAAGGGCACTGGAGGCTTAAACTAAAAGGAATGGCACAACCTTTTACATGGTTTTTCGCACGTGAAAAATTCTCAGATATAATTCCAAAGGATGGGCTGGCGCTAAGTCTAGCTGTTTCGCCACAAGATCATATTCGTTGGGGAAGATCATGGCGTGTTGACGCCCTTTTGGATTCAGAGACAACCTCATGAAAGCGCTTTGGAATACACGGTTTTCCGCCTATACTTGGTTGGGCTGGCTATTAATTGCCGCATGTGTAGTTATTACTGTTTTCTTGTCTGTGAAGCCCACCAAAGAAAAAGAAATAGTCATGACAGACAACTCCTTTCAAGGCACCCGCGGTGAAAAAGGCCAATGGACTGAAAAACTACCTCGTGGGGAATACACTCTGACATGCGAATCATCGGAAGGCGATGGGAACACCCTGAAACTGATAGGAGTAGAGGCAAAATATATTGAAGATTTTGCGGCCCAGGAACCAGGACGGCGCACATTAATCTGGCATATCACCGCTCCGACAGCAATACACGAAAACGAAAAATCAACTGATACTTTAGACGGCCCTTTAATTATTCAGGTTAAAGACATTGATGGCACACTGATTGGCTCAGGAAAATCCGACTTCCAAGGCCCTGCCCTGCGCCGTGAAAATGATGTATGGCATGGTTTGGCCCCTTTGCATTGGATTCAAACGGATGATTCGGGAAAAGGAGAATACTTTTTGCCATCCGGATGGCGAAAAGAAAATAATGATTGGTTTGTTGTGGAGCATGGGCCCGTTGTTTGGAACTCCACGGGAACGGATTTTGTTCGCACACTAACGGCCGATAGCCTCAGTGCCAAAGATTTAACGACCGGGGTTTTAAATAACGCAAAAGTCCATTTGGTTGGCAATGAATCATCAGATAGTGGGGAAATTCAAGCAGAACGTGTGGAAATCGCTGGAACTGAACTGCGCTTTTTGGCTCCAGTCAAGTTCCAACACCAAAATGGTTGGAAAGGAACTGCTTCAGAAGGAATTGCTGTGCGACCTGAAGCCTCTGATACTCCGGGTGTCTTGGATTTAAAGAATTTTAGTGCCAGCGGCATATTGGATTCTTTAGATACAACCGGAAACGCACCCAAAGTAAATGTTCGCCAAGCAAGAGCGAACGACACAAGATGGAGTAGCGCCGGACTGCAAATGGAAGGAGATGTTCTGTGGGATTTAGACATAAGTGAAAAAAATGGAAGGACAACAAGATATTTACTGAAAGCCCCAAGAATCTTTTATCGAAATGCATCTGGCAACGAGCTTCCGAAAGATATTGCCATTGATTCTGTTCGTTCTGAGGGGCAACCGGTTCTCAGTTGGAATAAAAACTCATTGAGCGCGTCGGCTATGACATATTTTATCACAGAGCAGGCTTGGCATTTAGGAGACCCGGTATATGGAGTCATT
>Ga0268262_10002936_pt1 | contig 19085 bp, 18 predicted proteins | sample TergutNc150P3_FD_190354 | JGI IMG/M metagenome (GOLD analysis project Ga0268262, IMG submission 190354) | Nasutitermes corniger P3 segment gut microbial community from laboratory colony in Florida, USA - Nc150 P3 (SPAdes) (version 2) | ecosystem: Host-associated > Arthropoda: Insects >...
TCCGACGACGGCGTCGACAAAATCACCCCAGCCGACAAGGCCGTGCCCTGGACGGAGAGCCTGTATTTCGAGACGCCGGGGCAGCTGGCGCACATGAAGGCTTTCTTTGAGGGCATGGCGTGGTGGGAGCTCACCCCGCGGTTTGATAGCTGGCGCTGGATCATCCCCTGGCAGCTTACGCCGTGGCTGGGCGCGCGGTATTCGCTGGCCAGCGACGGCAACGACGCCTATGTCGCCTATTTCTACAACCCCTCGCGGGTGACAGGGCTGCTGCGCGGCCTGCGCGGTAAGTATCAGGCCGAATGGTTCAACCCCAGGACGGGCGAAAGCACGCCCATCGGCAGCGTCAAGCCCTTCCTGGGGATGTACCTCATGCCGTGCAAGCCGGACAAAAACGACTGGGTGCTGTATCTCCGCCGCGAAGTGTAAGGAGGATGGCCGCATGAACTTGAAATACGTCCGCATCCAAAGCAGGGAGATTGCGTACTTAACAGGGAAGCCGCGCGGTATTTTTGCGGCGGTGCACCATTTGCAGCAGGACGGCAAGCTGACCGAGCAGGAAAAAGCCGTGTATTACGAGATTGACCAGGTGTGGTTCCAGCAGGAATTGCCGAACCCGCCGTTTTACGGGGACGACAAGCCGGGCAAGCCCGTCACCTGGTTCAAAACGGCGACGACAGCCCATATGCTCGAAAAGCTGCAACCGCTGATGGACATGATGGACAAATATCACGTGCCATATGATGTGGTCTACACGAACTATCCCGGGGAAATTGTGTATGAGGACAAGTGGCAGGTCGCTGTTGTGTGACTGCCTAGAAATCGAGGAGATACATATGAACGAATCCGATCTCGCAGCCGACATTGCAATCGCGGCTACAACTGAGGGCATCAAGCAAGTGGGTCAAGTGGTACCTGCTTTCTATGATGATGGCTTGAAGCCTGCAGTGAAGCAGATTGGTGAGTTTTTAGAAATTTTGTTTGGCGTTCCGAAAACACTTATACTTCCGATAAAGTTTTTTGAGGAATGGGCAGCTAATAAACTCAAGGACTTGTTCGGCAGAACCAAACCGGAGGTCGATAAAATTCCTCCTGGGCGTCGGAAAAAAGTACAGTTGGAGGATATTCTCCCGATTTTGGATGCCTACATGAAAACAAAAGCAGAAGACGAAGATTTGCAGAATATGTTTGCCAAGCTGTTGGCTTCTTACGCGGATTCTGAAGCGCAGACCAACTCGCGTCGGGCATTTATGAAAATTATTGAAGAGCTAAGCGCATATGATGCATGGATGCTTAGGCAGATTTATGAGAATAAATTTAAATATGCAATCAGACATTCAGAAGAGCAATTGCATGGATACGAGTTGGCATCTTATGTTCCTTGTGGTATTGTACAGCTAAATTCTACTGAGGCTATTTTAGAAGAAATTAAAGCAATAGGAGGAAAAACTAGCAGGCTTAGCTTGGCTTGTCAAAGCATGGAAAATCTTATCCGGCTTAAGCTGATTACTCTTGTACTTGATGACTCCGATAAAAGACATATAGAGTTTATTATGTCTTGCGGGATAATGCCTTATGCTGAAGGTGAAGATGCGTTTTTTAACTTCATAAAAACAAATAGGTATGATAAAAGCACGCTTTTTAACGTGTACGATATTAATGCAATAAGAATTTCTTTGTTTGGGAAAGACTTCTGTAGCGTCTGTATCAAATCATCTATCCAAGCTAAACCAATCTACGCACTTCCTCCCCCGAAAGAATCTCCCGCCTCGGGCGACTGAGGATAGCATCGCGGAGCGATAAAAAAGCATCAAAAAATCTTAACATAAAGGAGTGATCCACCTCATGGACAAGTACCTCATCATCAACGCGGACGACCTCGGTTCCTTCCACGGCGCGAACATGGCCACCTTCGAGCTCCTCGAGCGCGGCTGCATCACCTCATCCACGGTCATGACGCCCTGCATGTGGGCCCGCCAGGCCTGCCACTGGGCCAAGGACCACCCGCAGTACGCCATCGGCGTGCACCTGACCACCACCAGCGAATGGGGCAAATGCAAATGGGCCCCCGTGGCGCACGAGGGCACCGCCAGCCTGCGCGACGAGGAGGGCTACATGTGGCGCGAGAGCGATTTGTTCGAGGAGCACGCGGACATCGACGAGGCGCGCCGCGAGTGCCTGGCGCAGCTGGCCCTGGCGAAGAGGCTGGGCCTGAACCCCTCCCACTGGGACAACCACATGGGCTCGCTCTACGGCATCGCCACGGGCCGCCTGGAGCTGCTGGAGATGATCCTCGAGCTTTCCGCCGAGGTGGGGCTGCCCTTCCGCTTCCCGCTGCTGGGCGTGGCCGGGCAGGAGCAGAACAGGACCCTGGACATCGCCATCCCCCGCGCGCTGCTGGAGCAGCTCTTCACGAATATCCAGGCCTTCGCCAAATCGCGCGGCGTGATCTGCCCGGACTACCTGATTCCCCACGACTACAACGACAGCAACTCGCGCGACTACGAACAGTTCCGCGACTACATGTTCGAATTCGTCAGGCAGTTCCCCGTGGGCGTGACGGAGACCTACATCCACCCCAGCACGGAAAACGGTGAGGCCCTCGCGGCCTCCGGCGCGGGCATCCACCGCGTCTGGGAGTATAATTTGTATAAGGACCCGCAGTTCCAGCAGCATTTGGCGGACCTCGGCATCAAGAAAATCAGCTACCGCGACCTCGCGGCCATGCGGGGCTGACGGGAGGCCGCAACGCCTGATGGAATCTCCCTCTTGACAAACGCGCCCAAATAACGTATCCTTATGTGTAATAATATAATAAATTCTTTGGAGGGTATCACCATGAAACGATTGCTTGCCACACTGCTGGTACTGCTGCTGGCGCTGGGCCTTTGCGTGTCCGCCCTCGCGGCTGGGCCGGGCACGTACGAGATCAAAAACCCCTACGAGGACGTCATCTGGAGCGGCGCGGGCAAGTGGGGGGCCTTCAAGGCCAACCTGCACACCCACACCACCTTCTCCGACGGCACGGACGACCTGAAGACCATGGCGGAGGAGTACTACGCCCAGGGCTACGACGTCATCGCCAACACCGACCACGGCGTGGTGAGCCGCCCCTGGGACAAGAAGCCCATGACCGTGTTCCCGCTGATTGTCGCAAGTATCGGCAAGCCGAACGATGTGCTCAGCGCCGCGCGGATGCAGGAGATCAACGAGGGCGTGGGCCGCGGTGACCGGGGCATGATCCAGGTGCCGCTGGGCATCGAGATGAACGCCGCCACGGTGTACAAGAGCCACGTGGTCGGCCTCTACGGCGGCTGGGGGTATGGCTGGTTCGGCTTTTCCACGGACTACCGCATCTCCATCGCGGGCACGGAGAAGCGCAAGGGGGTCTCCATCATCGCCCACCCGGGCGACTGGATCAAGAGCGAGCACAACCCCGCGGCGGCCAAGGACCCCGCCAACGTCAACTTTTTCGCGGGCATCCTGCGGGATTACCCAAGCTGCCTCGGCATCGAGGTCTACAACGGCTTGATTTCCGGCGCGACCCGCTACGACCGTGTGCTGTGGGACCAGCTGCTCATGCGCCTGATGCCCGAAGGCCGCCCGGTCTGGGGCTTCTCCAACGACGACAGCCACAACGTGGGCGACATCGGCCGCACGGCGGAAATGCTCTTTATGCCTGAGAACAACGCCGGCAACGTGCGCAAGTGCATCGAGAGCGGCGCGTTCCTCGCCTGCGCGCGCACCGACAGGATCAGGCTGCCGGACTTCAGCGCCGACAGGACCAAGCCCTTCCCCGGCATCACGAGCATTGACATTTCGGGCGAGACCATCACCCTGGCGGCCGACGAATACTGCGACGGGATCGAGTGGATCGCCGACGGCGAGGTGATCGCCACGGGCGGTTCGATCAACCTGCGCGACCACGCAAGCGAAATCACCTGCTACGTGCGCGCGCAGCTCATCGGCCCCGGCGGCATCACCGCCACGCAGCCCTTCGGCGTGGACAAGGGCGACGGCTACCGGCACCCGGACGACCACCTGAAGGGCTGGGAGCTGGCCAAATGGTACATCAACCTGTACCTGACCAAGAACGTCGTCGGCTGGATCATCGAAAATATCGCGAAACTGGTGAAATAGGAGGAATTATGGCAAACATTACATTTGACGAAGAGCTCTGCAAGGGCTGCGGGCTGTGTGTGCATGCCTGCCCGAAAAAGATCGTCGCCCTGCGGGAGGATACGCTCAACCTGAAGGGCTTCCACCCTGCGGGCGTGACCGACATGGCCGCGTGCATCGCCTGCGCGTTTTGCGCCACGATGTGCCCGGACTGCGTGATTACGGTGGAGAAATGAGGCAGGAGAATTTGCTTTGGAACAAAAATTTGACCGGGACTATGCTTTATCTTTACCCCCGCATGGAGCAGTTGATTTCGACGACTATTTAAATGCCGCTTATGAAAGCTACGAAATCAGCGAAGAAGAACTCTATGAAATAAGCAAAATTTATTTCACGAAATGCTATCTCTCGCGCGACAACCCCCGCGCGCAATCCGGAAACGGCGGCGACGAATGGCATTACTATCATTCCCATTTGCTGCTTATCGAAGCACTCAACAAAAGCGGGGCATTCTGCGACATAGGGTGCGCCAACGGGCATTTGCTGGAAATGGTACACAAATGGGCGTCCGGCACTGGATATGAGCTGCAAATGTATGGCGTGGATATTTCGGAGGGCTTGATTGAACTTGCCCAAAGAAGGCTTCCCCATTGGCGCGACAATTTCTTTGTCGGCAATGCGCACTTTTGGGCGCCTGACAAAAAATTTGATTATATTCACATAAGGGGCGAAGGCGTTGAATATAGAGAACCCCCTGAGAAACCGAAAAGACAAAGAACCCGCACCCCAAAAATGATTTTTGAGCATTATATGGAAAATTATTTGGTTGACGGCGGCAGGTTCATCGTCGGGCCGTATTGGTATGAAAATGAAGATATGGTGTTAAAGGGATTGTTGAGCTGGGGCTATACGCCCACCGGTTACGCGGAGAAAACGCATTATGCCAAACCGAATGTCTTAAGAAAAGTAATTTGGGTCGATAAGGAGAGTAAATCACATGTCTGAGAAAGTTTTGATGAAGGGCAACGAGGCCATCGCCGAGGCGGCCATACAGGCCGGGTGCAGGCACTATTTCGGCTACCCCATCACCCCGCAGACGGAAATCGCCGCCTACATGTCCAAGCGCCTGCCCAAGGTGGAGGGCGGCTGCTTCCTCCAGGCCGAAAGCGAGGTCGCGGCCATCAACATGGTCATCGGCGCGAGCTCCGCGGGCAAGCGCGCCATGACGTCCAGCTCCAGCCCGGGGATCGCGCTGAAGGCCGAGGGCCTCAGCTACCTCGCGGGCTGCGACCTGCCCGCCGTGGTGGTGAACATCCAGCGGGGCGGGCCGGGCCTGGGCAGCATCCAGCCAGGCCAGGCGGACTACTTCGCGGCCACCAAGGGCGGCGGGCACGGGGACTACCATATGATCGTGCTGGCGCCCAGCACCGTGCAGGAGATGTTCAACTACACGGCGCTGGCTTTCGCCTTGGCGGACCAGTACCGCGTGACCTGCATGCTGCTCAGCGACGGCATTTTGGGCCAGATGATGGAGCCGGTGGACTTCTCGGCGCTTAGCGAGTATAACCGCGAGCCCGGCGAGAAGCCGTGGGCGCTCACGGGCACGCAGGGCAAGCGCCCGCCCAACATCGTCAACTCGCTCTATATCGAGCCCGACGTGCTGGAGCGGACCGTGCTCGAACGCTACGGGCGCTACGCCGAAATCGAGCGGGCCGAAACCCGCTGGGAGGAGCGCCTCACCGAGGACGCGGAGATCGTCGTGGTGGCCTACGGGGCCGCGTCGCGCGTGGCCGCCAACGCGGTCAAGGCCGCACGGGAGGAGGGCATCCAGGCGGGGCTGCTGCGGCCCATCACCGTGTGGCCCTACCCGAAAGCGCCTTTGGCGGCGCTGGCCGGGCGGGTGAAGGCCTTCGTGTGCGTGGAGCTGAGCATGGGGCAGATGGCCGAGGACCTGGAGCTGGCCATCCGCTGCCAAAAGCCCGTGCTGCGCAGCACCCGCACGGGGGGGATGGTGCACAGCGTGGAGGAGATAGTGGCGAAGATCCGGGAAGCGAATGAGGGTTGACTGAGGTGAACCAAATGGACGAAGCGCCGAAAAAGCCCGCATGGCATGCGTTGCCCGCGGTGATAGTTGCCGTCAGCATCATTTTGTTGGCGGATTTTACCTTTGCGCAGGCGGGGCGCCAACGCGAAATTATGGCGTCCCAGATACGTACACAGGATTCGTCTATCATGCAATCGGTGCGTATCCACGAGCCTGATTTTTGGAGCGATGGAAGAATGCTGCTTGGCGATATGCTGTTTTTTCAGATCAATACACATCGTGATATCCAGGCCGTTGCGATGATTTTCGATCAAAACGATCAATTGGTCGCAACGGCAACCGCCGGAAAGCAAGATAAACATCTTGCGCAATTACAGGCACGGTTGGAGGAGGCCACGGCAAGCGAAGACGCGTTTTGGGGGCTTGCGTTTTGGGGCAGTTCAAGCAATATGTTCCGTATAAACTATTACGGCACATATCGCAGACGATCAGATGGCAACTATTCAGACGGCGTAGGTTTTATCATGCCCGCTCCCGACGACAACGAAAGCAAACCCTGGTATATCTTCGCCGCTGAATGCTACCCCTTCCGCACCGCCATGCTCCAGCTCATCCCCGTTTATCTCCTCACCGCGCTGCTGCTCATCGCCCTGGCCCTTGCCAAGAAAAAAGCATTATCACGAGGTAACCAATGCCCAACATCCCCAAATCCCACATAAGGAATTTCTCCATCATCGCGCACATCGACCACGGGAAATCCACCCTGGCCGACCGCCTGCTGGAGCTCACCCAGACCGTCGCGCTGCGGGACATGACCGCCCAGCTGCTGGACAACATGGACCTGGAGCGCGAGCGGGGCATCACCATCAAGGCCCACGCGGTCACGCTCTATTATGACGCGCAGGACGGCGAAACCTACGAGCTGAACCTCATCGACACCCCCGGCCACGTGGACTTCAACTACGAGGTTTCACGCGCGCTGGCGGCCTGCGAGGGGGCGCTGCTGGTCATCGACGCCTCCCAGGGCATCGAGGCGCAAACCCTGGCGAACACGTACCTTGCGCTGGATCACAATCTCGAACTGGTGCCGGTGATCAACAAGATCGACCTCCCGGCGGCCGAGCCCGAGCGCGTGGCCCACGAGGTGGAGGACATCATCGGGCTGGATTGCTCCGAGGCACCGCGCGTGAGCGCCAAGACCGGCGAGAACGTCGCGCAGGTGCTGGAGCGCATCGTGCGGGACATTCCCCCGCCCCGGGCAAACGATGACGCCCCCCTGCGGGCGCTGATTTTCGACAGCATTTACGACCCCTACAAGGGCGTGATCGTCTACGTGCGCGTGATGGAGGGCACTCTAAGCGCGGGCGAAACCATGAAGATGTTCGCCAGCGGCGCGGAGTATAACGTCGTCGAGGTGGGGCGCATGCGGGCGAACCGAATGGAACCGTGCGAGGTTCTCGCGGCGGGCGAGGTGGGCTACATCGCGGCCTCCATCAAGACCGTGAAGGACGCCCGCGTGGGTGACACCGTCACCAAGCTCGAGCACCCCGCCGCCGAGCCCCTGCCGGGCTACCGCGCGGCGCTGCCCATGGTGTTCTGCGGGGTGTATCCCGCCGACGGCGCGGACTATGAGGCCCTGCGGGAATCGCTGGAAAAATTGCAGCTCAACGACGCCGCGCTCAGCTACGAGCCGGAAACGAGCGGGGCGCTGGGCTTCGGCTTCCGCTGCGGGTTTTTGGGATTATTGCACCTCGAAATCGTGCAGGAGCGGCTGGAACGCGAGTATAACCTGGACCTGGTGACGACCGTGCCCAGCGTGATTTATCATTTCAAGCTGATCGACGGCACCCAGGTGGAAATCGACAACCCCACGCACTACCCCGACCCCATGAAGATCGCTTCCAGCGAGGAGCCCTTCACCAACGCGCACATCTACGCCCCGGCGGAGTACGTGGGCACCATCATGGACCTGTGCCAGGACCGGCGCGGCGTGTTTAAGGACATGAGCTATGTTACCGAGGGGCGCGTGGATATCCACTACGAGCTGCCGCTGGGCGAGATCATCTACGACTTCTTCGACAGCCTGAAGAGCCGCACCCGGGGCTACGCCAGCTTCGACTACGAGTTCCTGGACTACCGGGAATCGAAGCTGCAAAAGCTCGACGTGCTGCTCAATGGCGACGTGATCGACGCCTTGTCATTTATTATTCATGCCGACAAAGCTGTTCCGCGCGCGCGAAGAATCGCGGAGCAATTGAAAGAGCACATCCCGCGGCACATGTTCGAAATTCCCGTACAGGTGGCCGTGGGCGCGAAGGTGATCGCCCGCGAGACCGTGAAGGCCCTGCGCAAGGACGTGCTGGCCAAGTGCTACGGCGGCGACATCACGCGCAAGAAGAAGCTGCTGGAGAAGCAGAAGGAGGGCAAGAAGCGCATGCGGCGCTTCGGCCAGGTGGAGGTGCCGCAGGAGGCGTTCATGGCGGTGCTGAAGCTGGATGAGTGAAAAGGCCTCGGGCGGCAGAAATGCTGCCCGAATTTTTCATTCTTAATCACAAATATTTTGTGCAACATGCGCAAAAGGCACTTCCTTACATGCATCTTTCTATTTACTTTCTTCCTTTCCAAGGTTATACTGGATAAAACAAATCAGGAAAGGAAGATTTTCATGAAAAAGGCACTATCCGCACTGCTGGCGGCCGTCATGGTTTTGGGGCTGGCGGCACTTGCGCCCATCACGGCACACGCGGCAACCCTCACTGCCAATGACGCCGCGTCACTGGCAACCGCCCTCGCGGCGGCGGGCGACAACACCATCCGGCTTACGGCGGACATCACGTACAACAACAGGATCGAGATCAGCACAGCCAAAATCATTACCTTCGACCTGAACGGCAAAACGCTCACACTCAGACACATTATTCGTTTATTTGGTGGCGCCAAGATTCAGTTGCTCAACCCCGCAAACGGCGAATTTAATGTATACTACTACAGTGACGGGGATGTTATAGAAGTGTTCGGCGGTTCCTCACTTGAGGTAACCAATGTGGAGGGCGGCGACTGGGCCATGAATGCGGTAGGCGGTGAAATAACCGTCTACGGCGATGTGACAAGCATGAACGAGGGCGCATGTGCCAGTGGCGGCGGCAAAATCACCATCAATGGAACAATCACAACAATCGCGCCGGCTAGCGATTATATCAAAGTCGGGAGCACAGCCAAAACCGCCGCGCAGTTTTTGACGCCCAGCACCAAGACGGGGTATCTGACTTATAGCTTTACCGACAGCTACGGCACCAACACCGTTTGGGTGAAGTGCGCGGCGCACACCTTTGGCGACTGGACTGTGGACACGCCCGCCACGGCAACCGCGACAGGCACCAAGCACAGGAACTGCACGGCGTGCAATTTTAGGGAGGACGGGACGATACCCGCCACGGGCGGGGGCGGCGATGACCCGGGGGACTGCTTCGTGCTGTGGGGCAAAACCACGACCTACTTGAAGAGCAACTTCTGGAACTGGATACTGCTGATCTTCCTGTTCGGGTGGATATGGATGGCGTTTTAAGCTGCGATGAAGACCAAAGCCCCCCTCGCCGAGGGGGGCTTTGTGCCTATATCACCGCCCGGTACACCTTTTCCCTCCCATCCTCCAGCGGATAGAAGAACCCCTCCATGCGCTCGCGATACTCCTCCTCCGGCGCAAACCCGCGCGCCGCGGCCTCCCGCAGCTGGGCCACGGCCTCCCCCGCCGTCTCCGCGTGCGGCCCGAAAATTTGCGGCAAATCGAACACGCGGCATTCGTGCATGCCCGCGCGGAACTGCGGGCCGTCTGGCAGGAAGTACTGCACATAGCGCCCGAGATAGGCGAAATCATAGGCGATGGATGAGATGTCGGTAACGCAGGCAGCGCAGCGCGTGAGGTCGGGGTGCCGCGTGCAATCCATTGGATGCAGCCAGATTTCCAGAGGCATGTCCCGCAGCAGCGGCGCGCGCAAAAAGGCAAGCGTGTTCTTTTCATAGTCCGAATCCCGCACCCACGCGGGATCCTTCTGCTCGAGATACGTGCGCGGCTCGAACGCGACAAGTACGCAGTCCTGCGGCGCGGCATTGCGGTCAAGCGTGTCATAGCGGGCCAGGCCTGCGGGGATGAGCTGCTCGGCTTTGTAGCCGTATTTATCGCGGAAGCACTCAAATTCCGCCGGCGATGACACGACGATTTTCTCGATCAGGCCGCTTTCGGCGTAGAGCTCGCTCCCGCCCGCGAACTGGTGCACGCCCTCCTGCAGATAAACCAGCTTCCAACATAGAAAATGCTTTTCCGCCAGGCGCTCTATACGCTTGTGGGGGAACGGGGAGACGGCCAAGTCCGAAGCGAGAATCCATTCGCAGCGCAGGTAGGTCAGCAGGTACTTCACACTGCCCTTTGCATGGCGCGTAAAATAATACCGCCGCACGCCGTCCTTTTTTTCGATGTCGTGCCGGAATTGCAGCCAGGCGTTCCCGTCCGCGCGGGCGTCGTAATACATCCAGACGCGCCGTTTGGGCGCCGCCTGCCTGCGGGTATGCTTCACCTGCCCAAGGCTTTTCCGTATGGCTTCGGGCAGGTCCTCCTTTGATATATCAGTTTCCATGAAATCCCGCCAGAACGCCTTTTGCCCCTCCCCCATCCCCGGGTGCCCGGCGAGCATCTCCGGCTCCACACGGCGCAGCAGGGCGCGCAGGCGCTCGACCGCGTGATCAAATGCTTCGCCCTCGTAGTGCCATGGGAACAGCAGGCCGTTGCGCAGCTTCCACTCCAGGTCGTTGAGCAGCAGGCCCTGCAAATACAATGGCAGCCGGAACGGGTAGGCCGCGAACAGGCGCTCGAACCAGGCGGTATTGTCCCCGAACAGATAATACGCATGGAAGGACGTGGCCACGATGCTGCCGTCGTTGTCCTTGTTGTAGCGGTACTCCGCATCGGCCACGAAGCCGAGCTTCCAGCGCCGCGCGAGGTTGGCGGTCACGTAGGTTTCATCCTCGTGGCGCAGGCGGTCCGGCTCGAAGAGGATATTGTCCGGCCCGCGGTTGCGCACGCACACATTGATGTTGACCTGGGCGAAAAACGGCTTCTCTTCGCAATCGTACACCCCGGTTTTGGTGATATAGCCGTAGCGCCAGTGCCGGGGCAGGCGGCGGCCGTTCTGGTGCCGCACGAGGGGGTACGTGACGAGATCGACCTCATCCTCGTGGGCGGAGAAGAAATCCCGCACGGCCCGCACGGTATCGGGGCTTAAGGTGTCGTCGGCGTCCAGGTACATCACATACCGCCCGGCGGCCTGCCGGAGCCCCAGGTTGCGCGCGGCGCCTGGCCCGCCGTTGGCCCGGGCAATCAGGCGCGCCCAGCGGTGCCTTTTGCAAAAGCGCCGGCAAATGGCCTCGCTGCCGTCGGTGGAGCCGTCGTCGACCAGCAGCGCCTCCAGCTCCCGCTTGCGAATGGTCTGCCCGGCAAGGGAGCGCAGGCAGCCCCGCAGGTATTTTTCGGCGTTATACACCGGGACGACGACGGTGATCTTATGGCGCTTCACGGCGCTGCCCTCCATCCTGATTCAGTTCCGCCGCCGCCCGCAACGCCGCGGCATACAGGTCCGCCCGGCAGGTGCGCCGCAGCTCCTCCGGGGGCTTGGGCGCGTCCACCGCGGGATAGAGCCCCGCGAAACCCGCCGCGAGCAGCGCGCCGCTCCCCTGCCCCAGGCAGCCGCACACGCCCAGCACCGGCACGCCTTTCGCTTTCGCGCGCCGAAGGACGCCGTAGGGCGCTTTCCCCTGCAGGGTCTGGGCGTCCATGCGCCCCTCGCCGGTGATCACCAGGCCCGCCCCGGCGAGCAGGGCGTCGAAGCCCGCGCAGTCCAGCAGCAGGTCCACGCCCGGGCGCAAGCTCCCGTGCAGGAAGGCCAGCACGCCGAAGCCAAGGCCACCGGCCGCGCCCGTGCCCGGCACTTCCGCCAGCCCCGGCGCGCAGAGCGCCGCCGCGTGCCGCAGGCCTTTGTCGAGGCGCTGCACCATGGCCGCGTCCGCGCCCTTTTGCGGGGCATAGACAACCGCCGCGCCCTCGGGGCCGTAGAGGGGGGCCCGCACGTCGCAAGCGGCCATCACGGGCAGGGGAAAGGGCTCCCCCGGCGGCTCCAGCCTTGCGATGCGCGATAGCGTGCCGCCCGTGGGGCAGAAGCTTGCCCCATTTGCGTCATAGAATTGCCAGCCCAGCGCGCATGCCATGCCGCAGCCGGCGTCGTTCGTCGCGCTGCCGCCCAGGCCTAAGAGAATGCGCGCCGCGCCGGCATTCTTTGCCGCCAGCATCAGCTCGCCCAGGCCTTTTGTCGTGGTCAATGCCGGGTTGAGGCCCCGGGGCCGGGCCAGCTCCAGCCCCGCGCACGAGGCCGTCTCCAGCACGGCCGTGCCGTCGGGCAGGAGGAGGTACTCAGCCTGTACGGGCTCGCCGTAGGGGCCGGTCACGTTTGCGGTACGCAGCGCACCGCCGCAGGCGGCAGCCCAAGCCCGGGCCATGCCCTCCCCGCCGTCGGCCAGGGGGAGCGTATGGATTTCAGCGCCGGGGTAGACGGCGAGGAAGGCCCGCGCGATGATATCGCAGGCCTGCGCCGCCGTGAGGGTGCCCTTGAAGGAATCGGGCGCGATGATGATTTTCATAGGTTCAACTCCGCCCAGCGCTTGAGCAGGGCGACATCCTCCTCCACGTTACGGATCTGGGCGGCGTCGCCCCAAGTGTCGGCCAGCAGGCGCAGGTAGAGCGTGCCCAGGTTGAATATGCGCCGGAACGGGACGAACCACGGGATCGTGCGCAGCTCACCTTCCGGCATAGTGCGCACCCGGCTATAGCCCTCCATAAACGCCCCGAAGCGCCGGGCCCGGGCCTCCAGCTTCGCGGGGTCCGCGCCCAGGCTGAAATTGCAGGCGTACATGGCGATGTCGTATGTCCGCCAGCCATAGCCCGCAAAATCAAAGTCGAACAGGACGGGAGCGCCCGCTTCGTCCAGGCGCAGGTTGCCCTCGTAGATATCCCCGTGGCACAGGCCGAAGGCGGGCTTGCCCTCCGGGAGACCTGCGAGGGCGGCTTTTGTGCGCGCGGCTATCTCCTCCACAAAGGGCAGGTCGAAGCCGTGCACTTCGGCGAACGCGCGCACATAGGGCATGGAACCGTCGATGCAGCTTGCGCAGTCCAGCCGGGGACGAGCAATCACTGGCATTTCGTCCAGCCCGCGGTGCACCCGGGCGACATACTCGCCCAGCCGGGCGTTTTTCTCCGGCGTTTCCTCTGTGGACTTGAAATCGCAAACGCCTGTTGTCTCGTACAGCACGCCGCAGCGCGGCCCCGTCACGGTCGCGAATTCGCAGATGTAATTGCCGTCCATGCGGGCAAGGGGCACACAGGCCTGTACACCCGAGCGCTTGAGGTGCAGCAGCAAATCCACCTCGGCCAGGATTTCTTCTTTTGTGTGATAGCCCGCCCGGTAAACTTTAAACCAGCGGGTTTCGCCGTTCAAAAGCACCCGGTAGGCGTCGTTGATCCCGCGGCAATACAGCCGGCAGATGATCTTTTGCCCGGGGAAATACAGCGGCCCCAGGGATTCCCCCAGCGCGCTTTGGGACAGCAGGACCGTATCGGCGGGGAAATTCATTTCAAATACCCGAAGTGCGTGGGCTCCGCGCTGGAGATGACGTAGTTCATGCTGTGGGCGACGAACTGCCCCAGGGCGGCGTTCGGGATCATGGCGGCGGCGAAGGGCGCGGCGTATTCGCCCAGGGTGCTTAAGGACGGCGCGGTGCGGGGCACCATGCGCACCTGCCTGCCCTTGAAGGTGAAGGTCAGCCGCCGCTCGGCCACGGAATTGAGCGGGCGGATCCATACGTGCAGCTTCTCGCCGCCCGGCCCGTCGGGCGTGCCCTCCCAGGCGGCGCAGCAGCTCACGGTGAAATCGACGCCGCCCAGGGTGATTTTACACAGCCGCGCGCGCCCGTCCATGCCGCACAGGATGGTGTTGCGCTCCGCGCCCTCGTTCCAGCTGAGCTTCATCGTGTTCGCCTGGAAGCGGAAGCGCAGCTTGTCGATGCCGCCGGCCTTGTCGGCCGACATGAAGAACACCGCCACGGGCATGACGCTCACGGGGAAGCCGAGCGTCTTCGGCAGCCGCTGCGTGGCGTTCGGGAAAAGCACCGTGCGCCCCTCGAGGCTTTCCTCCATGGCAGAATCGCGCGGGGCGGCGGCCAGAACCGGGTAATCCGGAAATGCGGGTATTTCCTCCCCCTCCGGCAGCACCTCCTCGCTTTCGAACAGCTGCGGCAGGTGGCGGAACAGGCAGTCCAGGGTGTTGCGCGTGAATACCTCGCCGCCGGTGGTCATCACGCAGGCGTCGTATTGCGGGAAGATCAGGCCCATCTGCGAGAACACGCCGTCCGCGCGGTAGGAGCCCGGGATCGCGTTGACCCAGAAGCAATAGCCGTAGCCGTTGCCGCCGTGCTCGTCGGTGCGGTGGTCGCGGTTCATCACCAGGGGGCTGCCGGATTCCTCCACCCACGCGGCGGGGATGACCTGCTGGCCCTCGAACACGCCGCCCTGCGCGTAGCAGGTCATGATCTTCGCGAAGCTCTCGGTGGTCAGATAAAGCCCCCAGCCCCCGGCCTCCACGCCGTTGCCGTCGTTCTCCCAGAAGGGGCGCGGGATGCCCAGCGGCCCGAACAGGCGCGGCATGAGGTAGTCCACCACGCCCATGCCCGTGACGTTCTTGAGGATCACGCACAGCATGTAGGGGCCCTCGTTGCTGTAGTTCCAGCCCTCGCCGGGGGGGTAGCTCCACTTGCCGTCGGCGAAGTCCTTCACCCAGCGCTTTTTGGCCTTGTCGGCCATGGGGCTCACCAGCTTGCCCGAGGTCATGGTGAGCAGGTGCCGCACCGTGAGGGCCTCCAGGTTCGGGTCGTCCGGCGCGAATTCCCGCAGCTCGGGCACGAGGTCGGCCACCTTGTCCTCCACGGTGAGCAGGCCCTCCTCCACCGCAAAGCCCACGGCGCAGGAGGTCACCGACTTGCTCACCGAGAACATCACGTGGGGGAAGTTGGGCGAGTAGGGCCTGTGGAAGGCCTCGAAAGCCACCTTGCCGTGCCGCACCACCATCAGCGAGTGCCACTCTAGCCCGGCGTCCACGGCGTCCCGCATCAGCGCCGCGAGCTCCGCCGAAGAAACGCCGACCTCCTCCGGGCGCTGGGCGCGCGGCAATTTTTTCTCAGCCATAACAGGTTCTCCTTCACAACAAAAAAATTTTTATTTTTCGTAAACAAATGTTTGACATTTGAGAACAGACGTGATATAATACAAATGTGCTATAAAACACAAGGGGGTAACGCATGAATCTATCCAGCTGCGGCATCGACTGCGACGCGTGCGCGTACAAAACCTCGCACAGCTGCCTGGGCTGTAAGGCCTTAAAAGGCAAACCCTTCTGGTCGGGGGAAAGCGGCTGCGGTCTATTCGACTGCGCCGACAGGAATACCCTGCCCCACTGCGGCAAGTGCGGAGAATTTCCTTGTGCGATGCTTCAGGAATGGGCATCCGACGAAAACGATGAACGAATCGAAAACCTGAGAACACTCATCAACACATAGAAAGGGTTGATCTCCATGAAACAACAGGGACTGAACAAAACCCAGCGCAAGGTCTACGAATTCCTGCTGGAGCGCACGCAGGACGGCGTGCCCCCCTCGGTACGCGAAATCGGCGAGCGCGTGGGCCTGAAATCCACGTCCTCCGTGCAGGCGAACCTCGACGCCCTGGAAAAGCTGGGCTTCATCACCCGGGACTCCATGCACAAGCGCTCCATCCGCATCGCCGGGCAGCAGGCCGCGAACGTGCTGCAGGTGCCGCTGCTGGGTACCGTCACGGCGGGCGCGCCCATCCTCGCCGTGGAACAGATCGAGAGCTACCTGCCCTACACCGGCCCGGTTTCCCGCGACAAATCGCTGTTCGCGCTGCGCGTGCGCGGCGAAAGCATGATCAACGCGGGCATCCTCGACGGCGACATCGTCTACGTGGAAAAGACCCCCGTCGCCCGCAACGGCGACATCGTGGTCGCCCTGCTGGAGGACGAGGCCACCGTGAAGACCTTCTACAAGGAGAACGGCCATTTCCGCCTCCAGCCCGAAAACGACCTGCTGGAGCCCATCTTCTGCGAGGAGGTCATCGTCCTGGGCAAGGTGATCTCGCTGCTGCGGTACTATTGATACAGTCTAAATAGTGCCGCCCCTTCTCTTCAAAATCTTGATAGGCGTTGTAGCTTGCGGCGGCCGGGGAGAGCAGGCAGGTTTTCCCCGCCGCCGTGTGGGCGAATGCCGCCGTGACGGCCTCCTCCATGGTCTGCACCGGGATAATGCGCTGATGGCTGCCTGAAGCTTCGAGCAGCTTAGCGATCGCATGGCCTGTTTCGGGCATGCAGACGACATTGCGCACCGGCCTGGCGGCCAAACCCGCCGCAAACCCTTGATAGTCAAGGCCCCTGTCCAGCCCGCCGAGGATGAGCGTGTCCACGTCCCCCAGGGCGTCCACCGTGAGGAGCACCCCCTGCGGGATGGTGGTGATGCAGTCGTCCACCCAATGAATGCCCCCGGCCTCGCTGACCGGGCACATCCTGTGCGGGATGCCCTGGAAGCCCTCCACCGCCCGGCGGACGCCCTCCCGCGTCGCGCCCAGGCGCAGCGCCGCCGTGGCCGCGAAATAGATATCCTGCCGGTTGTGGTCGCCGCGCAGGCGGGGGTTCAGGCCCTCCAGGGAGCGCAGGAAGGGGTCGGCCTCCCCTGCCCCGAGGCCCACGGGCACGCGCTCGGCGCGGCAGCCGCTGAGGTCGGCCATCTCGGCCAGGGGCTGGTCGGCGTTGAAAATAAATACGTTCCCGGGCGCCTGGTATTGGCAGATGTGCGCCTTGGCCGCCGCATAGCCCGCGAAGCCGCCGGTGTAGTGGTCCAGGTGCTCCTCGTAGAGGTTCGTCCACACCGCCACGTGCGGCGAGGCGTGGGTAAACTCCAGTTGGTGGCTGGACAGCTCGATCACCGCGATTTCGCCATTTACATCGTCGAAACAATCGAGCACAGGCACGCCGATGTTGCCGATCAGGCGGGCTTCGACGCCGGAGGCGCGCAGCATGGCGTGCAGCAGGGTGGAGGTGGTGGTCTTGCCCTTGCTGCCGGTCACGCCGGCCTTCACACAGGGGGCAAAGCGCAGGAACAGGTCCGTCTGGCAGGTGATTTCCAGGCCGGGCGGCAGGGGGATGTCCTTCAGGGGCACGCCCGGGGACTTCAACAGGATATCGCATTGGCGCAGCGCATCGAGATAGTTTTCCCCGCAAAGCAGTGTCACATGGGGGTCGTCGAGCTCGATACGGGCCTTGTCGGAGATGAGCAGCGGGCGGCCCGGGAAGTGCCCCCGCAGGAACGCATAGCTGGAGCGGCCCTCGCGCCCGAAACCCAGCAGGCCAATGCGCTTTTCGCCCAAAAACTCAAACAGCTGCGCTGACATAGGCGTGCATCCTTTCCGCCGCGGGCAAAAATTCCGCCGGGATGTTGTGCGCCGCGTTCCACGAGCGCAGCAGCGCTTGGGCGCGCTCTGGCCTGCCCTCCAGCAGGTTGAGGGCCGCGCGCGCCTCCTCCACCGTGCCGACACACTCGAAGGGTTTTTCGTGCGAGTTGCCCAACAAGGCCTGCAATTCGCCCTGCAATTCCGGCTTTTTCAGAAGGTTTTCGCCGAAAATTTCGATCATTTTGGCCTCTGGCAGGAAGGGCGCGAGCATCAGGTAGACAAACAGGCATTTCGCGCAGCGGCCGCACCAGGCATCGCTTTTGCTGCCCGCGTTGCAGCTTCGGAAGGCAAAGTGGTACTGCGGGAGCGCGGCGAACTGCCGGGCGATCTGCAGTTCGTGGAAGGGCCGCAGCAGGCTGAAATAGCGGATGGGCAAGCCCGGCCGCCGCGTGAGCCAATCGCCGCAATCGCGCTCAAATTGGAAGGACTTGGAGTATTGGTGGTTCACGTCGGTGCCGGGGACGCTGGCCTCGTTGGCGCTGGCCTCGTTGGAAAGCACCAGCTCCCCTGCGCCGACGAGGTAGGCGCAATACAGCCCCAGAAAGGCCACGATGGCCGAAAAGGGCGTGTGCCCGTTGAGAAAGCCCTCGGCGTTGCGCGCCAGCAGGGCCTGGTCGATGGCGCGGCGCGTGCGCAGCAGGCGCTCGGGCGCGAAGCCCGCCGCGGCGAAGGTTGCGGCGCGGGCATGCTGGTCATTCACGGTGAAGCCGTAAAGCGGCCGCCCCATCTCGCGGAGCAGCTGCAGCGTCACGCAGGAATCCTTCCCGCCGCCCACGGGCACCAGGCTCAGGCCCGCGCGTTCAAACTCGAGGCCCGGCAAGCTTTCGCGAGATGTTCCGTCACATTCTATCGCGAGAAAGCTGTCAAGATCGGTTTCGATGCCGTTGCGGTAGAAAAACTCGCCCAGGCCGTGATACCACAAGCGCTTCCACCAGGCGATTTCCTCCGCGCCCGGCGCGCCGCAGTGGATTTTCACCACGGGCGGGCAGGCGCATTTCCAATAGCTGACCAGCTCCACCAGGCCCAGCGCGAACACAAGCTCCCGGGCGGCGGGGCTGTCGCAGGCGTTGCGCAGGGGGATATCGCGCGTGTCGACAGTGGTCACGGGGTGAAACTCGCACAGGCCGTCGATGGAAAAATCATATTGCAGCCGGATGCAATCCGGCTCCCGCGCGATATGAAAGCCGTGGTAATGGAACACACCGTACCGTGTGCGTAAATCCTCGAATTGCCCCATCATTCGCTGGCGGAGTCGTCCGCGGGCGGGGCTTCAGGCGGCGCGGGCGGGGCCTGCCACTCCTGCTGCGG
>Ga0268262_10002937_pt1 | contig 19084 bp, 17 predicted proteins | sample TergutNc150P3_FD_190354 | JGI IMG/M metagenome (GOLD analysis project Ga0268262, IMG submission 190354) | Nasutitermes corniger P3 segment gut microbial community from laboratory colony in Florida, USA - Nc150 P3 (SPAdes) (version 2) | ecosystem: Host-associated > Arthropoda: Insects >...
TGCCGAGCGCACAGGTGCGCTGCTAGTCAAAGCATCTGAATTATTTGTGGATAACTCTATTCTGTATATGAAGGATTACCTCGGTGTAAAGACGAGAGTCGGTGCGGTGTATCGCCGCATCTCAGACGAGTACTTAGACCCCATGACTTTTTTGCCGGAGTCCGTCATTGGCGTACCGCACATCATGGATGCTTACCGTGCGGGGAATGTAGCTATAATCAACGCACCAGGCAACGGTGTTGCAGATGACAAGGGTATATATTATTTTGTACCAAAGATGATAAAATACTACTTAGGCGAAGAGCCAATTTTACAAAATGCGCCTACCTATCTGCCATACTATGAGCAAGACCTCAAATTCACGCTAGAGAACATAGAACGACTTGTAATAAAAGATGTATCGGAAGCTGGCGGATATGGTGTGGTGTTCGGTAGTGAGTTGTCAAAAGAGAAATTGGCTGAACTCAAGGCTCTTATAATAAAAGAGCCAAGGCGATTCATATCACAGGAAGTTATAGACTTTATAGACTTAGATATAATGGACGAACATGGCAATGCCGTTCCGCGAAAAGCCGACTTGAGAGCATTCGTATTAACGGACAATGCCACGCACATGTGGGCAAGCGGACTTACACGTTTCTCGCGTGTGGTTGGCTCGTTCATTGTCAATTCTTCACAAGGAGGAGGGTTTAAAGACACATGGGTACTATCTCGGTAGAATACAGCTCAAACTTGTATTGGCTTGGAAGGTATGCGGAGCGCGCATACACCACGCTTGGTACATTCTTCAACTATCACGACAAATCGCTAGATAAGGATAAAAATTCTTATAAGGAGTTTCTTGAAAATTTGGAAATAGAGGACAAGTACGGGAATCACCGCAATTTCATACAAGGATATCTGTACGATAATAAGGATTGCTTCACCATAAGTTCTACTCTGTGTTTAGCACACGACAACGCCCTTGTTTGCCGAAACGTGATAGGTAGCGAAGCACTTGCCTACATTCAACTAGCCATTGACGCATTCAACTCCAGCCGCAATGCCAAAAACCTTCGCTTGTCGTTGATGCCTGTAATTGATTACCTGCTAGCGTTCTGGGGCAGCATAGACGACAAAATCTCAAGCAGTGAGGCTCGCACAATTGTTAAGTGTGGTAAACTAATAGAACGCATAGACCTGTACTTTAGACTCTCGTACGACTACAAACGTATCAACAGCGAATACGAAAAATTGTGCCACGTACTTGCACGAGTACGCAAAGGTTTGTGCAACGCACAGCATTTGGCGGTACTAGCCTCTGCACTTTCTACAGAAGAAGGTCACAAGGCACACATAGATGAAGTACTTGAAAACCTGAATAAACTGTTTGAGGAGCAAGTCGCTTGAAGACCGTCCATTTCAAATATCAAACAGAACTGGTCTTTTCTTCGCCCGCATCCGAACACCGTTTTTTATTGCGAATATTGCCGCAGAGCGACAACAGACAGCGGATAAAAAATTTGACATGGTATATAGACCCCTCTCCTGCCGATTCGCTTTGGCAGACTGTTGACGGCTTTGGTAACGATGCACTTGCTGGCTACATCAGCGCACCACACAACCATTTTCGCTTTGGGATAGAGGGAACAGCAGAAGTATTGAACGAACCGTACACAGCAGCAGCTTTGCCACCGCACACATTGCTCTACCCAACAGAATTGACACGCGCACATAGTACCATTACCGATTTTTACAATGATATTAACAGTTCCGCTCCGGTTAAAGCATTAGACCGCATTCAACATTTTTCACACGCTGTTCACAGCCGTATGCGTTACGAGCGAGGCGCAACCACAAGTTCAACTTCGGCGGCAAAAGCATTTGATATAGGTACTGGTGTTTGCCAAGACTATGCGCAAATATTGCTAGCCATTCTGCGGCTTGACAAAATCCCATGCCGCTACATAGCTGGCATGGCATCCGACTACGGCGAAACCCATGCTTGGGTTGAAGCATGGACAGAAACCGAATACTGCGCCACAGACCCCACACGAGACAAACTTATAGACGAAGGTTACATTGCCATATCAAGAGGCCGTGATTCCGCCGACTGCTCCATAGAACGCGGAGTATTCAAAGGTCTAAACCGCGGAATGCAAACAGTGAGTTTGAGTATGGAAATTTTGTAAAAAGATTTTCTATCTTATTGCATTGAATTTTACTAAAAGGATATAAAAATGGAAAATGTAAATATAGTTCCTAATGATCATAGAGCAATCACTATTCATAGGTTTTTATGGGGACCTGCAGATGATGAGGACTCTCCGATGAACGATACAAAAATTTCAATTTATTATTTACCTAAAAATAGTTATAAATCAATTTATGATTCTAATGATTTTATTATAGAAGAGGGTTATATTATAGAAGCACGAGTAAAAATTGTGAGGCACTCAAAAATAGAATTTATTACAAAAGAAAATTTTGATGAAATATATAAAGAGTTTGAAAATATCAATATAAAAGCATTGGAACAAGAGGCATCTTGGGGTCATAATGGTAGTCAGTTAGAAGTAAAAATGGGTACGCTCAAGTACAATAATGCTGGTTCATTATTTGAACCTTTAACATATACTGGAAAAACTAAGAATATATCCCTTTGGTCTCCTCATGAAGATACAAAAAAACCTGAAATGTTAAAGCTACTTAAATTGATAAAATCTATAGAGGCTAAAATTGAATTCGATAAATGGTGGGAATATAATTATGAAGAATTGAAAAAATGTTACAACTCTCATTGGTACAGAATGTTTAAAATTGACATTAAAAAAGAAATTGACCTTGAGGCTCGTGATTGGTAAGTAATTTTCTATATTTTTGTTTGGAGAAATAGATTTAGGAGAGAATGCAATGAATAAAAAATATGCGGTTTTTATTGATGGCGATAATATTTCGTCTGATTATTTGGATGTAATAATGACTGAAATAGTAAAAGATAACGATGAAATATTGATTAAGAGAATATATGGAGATTGGACAACACCAAATATGAATTCGTGGAAAGAGAAAATATTAAATTTTCCAATTAGAGTATTTCAACAATTTCATAATGGTCCAAATGCAACTGATAATAGTATTATAATGGATGCAATAGAGCTAGCAATTCAAAATAAAGAAATTAATGCTTTTTGTATTGTTTCAACTGATGCTGATTATTATAGTTTAGCATTACGGTTGCGAGAGAACGGAAAATATGTTCTTGGCATTGGGAAGGAAAATTCAAAAATTATTTGGCAAGACTCATGTAATGAATTTGTAAAAATTGAAAATATTTTAAAAGGTAAAGAATTATTGAAGGAGCAGCCAAATGAGGCAGAAAATATTGTAAAACCAAAATTGGCATTGGAAAAAACTGCTGTAACAAATAATAAAGAACTTATAGCAATTTTTGAATATTCTTTAGCAAATTCAAGAATTTTGAATGATGGCTGGATAAATTTAAGTGATTATGGAACAACTATTAAATCAAAATATCCAAGTTTTGATCCACGTACTTATGGAGCAACAAAATTATTACCCCTAATAAAAACATTTGAAAGTATTATTGAAATAAAAAGTGATAATACTTTTCCACCAAATTATTTTCTGAGAAAAATTAAAAAAAATAAGTAAGGTAAATTTAAAATTGCCTCGCATTTTTCAGCATCAAATGTCTCAACGCTGTATTTATGCGAGTTTGATAACCTTTGCCACTTTTCTTAAACCAAGCAATAACATCTGAATCCAGACGGATTTGCAAAGTTTTTTTCACAGGCTTAAAATGTTCAGGGTGAACTGGTTTCATTTGAGCCAGTTGTTCATCGGTCAGTTCAGGAATATCTTCCAAATCCTTGTCCTGAAACGCCAAAATCTCGGCTAATCGCTTATTAGACAAAGGTTGCTTTTTAACCTTTGAAAGCGTTTTTGTAACACGCATAATACATTTTCTCCTCTTTGGGTGTGGCTTTCCTTGCGGAAATTAAACGAATATGTCCATTTCTATCCGTATATGATACACATAACACAACAACGTTACGGATAGTACCCAATGTTATGTAGCGGTCCTCTACTTGCGTTGAATGTTTCTTATCGTAATATTCTATGCGAAACAAATCCAAAAATACAGCAATGGCTTCTTCAAAAGAAAAACCGTGCTTTTGACGATTTAAATCATCTTTAAAATCGTCCCACTCAAATACGAGTTCATTATCTTTTGCTTCTGTATCCATAAAACTGTATATACATAAATATAAATACAAAATACAAAATTGTCAAGTAAAAATTTATGCTGAAACCTATTTTTTTGTTAAAAATCTTAATTTTTAATGTTTTTATGAAAATTTTTTACTAAATTCTAGTTTAGAAAAACAATGTATTTAGGAGAATAAAACATAATGGCTGTCTATGACCAAGTAATTGGTGTTTTTAGAAAATTAGGGCGATGGGCAACTTTCGATGAAATTTTAAAAAAACTTGAACAAAGGGGAGCTAAAATTCCCAAAAAATCTCTTCGTATGTATATCTCTTCTTATTATAAAAGAAGAAAATTAAAAAAAAATCCTATCAAAGTTAAAAAATATAATGGTAAGACATATTATATGCTTGCAGAATCAATACCACATTCAAATTCTCATAAAAATGTTGGCAATACAAAAAAGACCAATGATAATAAACTATCACCAGAAGATGATAAAAATGACAAAAGTATTGAAAATGGACTTTATCTTATTATTTTAAGTTCTGCTATAGCTAAGACAGTCGGAAATCCTGGAAGTTTATTTAAAATTGGTAGCTCAGAAAATATAACAAAGCGTATAAAGAACTATAATCAAGGTTTTCCAGTTGAGATAATTCGGCATATACATACTTTTCGAGTACCGATTAACATTAATCTAGAAAAAATTGAAAAGAAATTAAGGAAAAAATTACTTTCTTCAAATGATTTAAAAATAAATAAGTATATTAGTGGAAACCAAAATGAGTGGTTACAAACGACATCTTTTAACCTTAACGAAGAAACGCATCAACTTGTCTCAAAAATAGAAGACATATTTAACGATATTAAAGGAGAATTTTAAATGCGCCCAGTCTCACCCGAAAACGAATCCGAAGAAGAAGCCGCAACGGAGCAAAGCTTGCGACCGCAGTCGCTTGCGGATTTTACCGGACAAGAGGCGTTAAAAGAAAGCCTTTCCATAGCGATAGAAGCAGCGAGAAAAAGAAAAGATGCTTTGGATCATTGCTTGTTTTCCGGCCCGCCGGGCTTAGGAAAAACAACGCTTGCTGGCATAATAGCACAAGAAATGGACGTTCAAATTCACGTAACCAGCGGACCTGTTTTGGAAAAACCCAGCGATTTGGCAGGCTTGCTCACAAACTTGCAGCACGGCGATATATTGTTTATAGATGAAATTCATAGGCTGGGAAGAATTGTCGAGGAATATCTTTATCCGGCAATGGAGGATTTTCGCTTAGACATAATGCTGGATTCGGGTCCCGGAGCTAGGAGCGTTAATTTGCCGCTTCGCCCTTTCACCCTTGTTGGTGCAACCACAAGGAGCGGGCTTTTGACAAGCCCTTTAAGAGACCGTTTTGGGTTACTGTTTCGCTTGGAGCTTTATTCTCCGCAAGAACTTTTGACTATCATAAATAGGTCTGCGAAAATTTTGCAAGTGGAAATTGAAAACGATGCCGCCGTTCTTTTAGGCTCGCGTTGCCGTGGAACGCCGCGAGTTGCAAACAGAGTTTTGCGGAGGTGCAGAGATGTTGCGCAAGTTAGAGGCGGCGGCAAAATCACAGTTCAAATAGCGGAAAAAACACTGCAAATGCTAACCATAGATGCAGACGGCTTGGACTCAATGGACAGGCGAATTTTGGAGTGCATAATAGACAGCTTTAACGGCGGTCCCGTGGGGCTAACAACAATAGGGGCAGCTCTTGGCGAAGAGCCAGATACCATAGAAGAAGTTTATGAACCTTATTTAATACAAAAAGGATTTTTAGCCCGCACCCCAAGAGGCAGAACCGTAACCTTGAACGGCTACAAAAAATGCAACCGAATTCCCCCCGCAAAAATTGAATTGCAGCCGGAATTATTTGGGTAGAATATTATTCGCCAAGCAAGCAGCTAATTTTTGCTTTTGTTCCTCACAAGGATGCTCTTTTGCAAGCTCTGCCGCAAAAGAGTGGAGCAAAATTTTCTTTGCGTCTTCTAAATTCACGCCGCGAGATTGCAAATAAAACAGGGAATCTTCGTCCAAGCCACCGCAAGTGCTGCCGTGCGAACATTCAACTTCATCGCAGTATATTTTCAGTTCCGGCTTTGAAATGGCTTTTGCACCAGGAGAGAGAAGCATACTATTTACCAACTGCCTTGAACTTATATTTTTGCAATGCCTACCAGCTTCCACAACCCCATTGAAAACAGCTTTTGAATTATCGCTTAAAATATGCCGAGCAAATAAAAAACTCTTTGTATTCTCCGCCTTGTGCGCAACGCATATCTTTTGCTCAACCTGCTCATCTCTCTCAAAAACCGAAAGGCTCCTATACTCAAAACTCGCACCCTCACCGCAAAGCTCCACGCTAATGCTATTTTGCGAATTAAAAGACAAAATGCTCAAATGCTCGTTTTCTTTTAGGAAAAACCGCTCATTTCTGCTTTCGGAGAGGTAAAAGAGGTTGGTCATTACGAGTAATTTAAAAAATTGGACGGACTTGGGTGGTAAAAAAAAGATTTTCTACATTTAAAAAAATCTATGCGTAAAATTCTTTTGCTTTTCATACTATTAGCTGGCTGCGCCGCACCAAAAAAAGAGCCAGAACCCAAGAGCTTGCAACAAAGCACAGTTGCATCCATTCCCGAAAACTATAAAGACATAGTTTTTCCAGAATTTCACTATGTTGCACCATATCCGGGTGATTACCGCATAAATATAACCGATAGCATAACCCTTTATGCCGTGCGAGACACCAGCCTTCCACTCATAGATTTAACTTTTTATTTTAAAGAAAATGCAATTCCAAAAAACAGGGAAGAAGTAGCCGCTTTGCAACTGCTCTCTTCGCTATATTCAAAAGGCGGAACAGAAACCCTAAGCCCTGCGCAAGTTGACGACTCTTTGGAATTTTTGTCCGCAAAAATAGGCGGTAGTCTTGGAGGGACTCAAAGCGTAATTCATTTAAATTGCATTTCACGTGATTTTGACAAAATTTTGCCCCTTCTCTTTGCCATTTTCAACCAACCCCGTTTGGATTCCGCTCGGCTTGAATTGCAAAAAAGTGCGGCCATTCAAAGCTATTTGCACCGCTACGATTCACCAAGTTCGCAGTTGGGTGCTCTCTCTGCGCGGGTTGCATACAAAGACAATCCCAGATTATGGAGAGCAGATAGCGCGGCAATAGCAAAAGTTAAAAGAAAAGATTTGCTCGCATTGAAAGACGAGTTTTTTGCACCTCAAAGAGTTATAATAGCCGCTGCGGGAGATTTTAACACAGATTCCCTGAAAACCACTCTGACAAAATTATTTGCAAACTGGAAAAAACCAAAAAAAGGCTTGCGGCATTTTTCTGAGGTTGAATATAACAAGCACACTGGAATTTTTGTCAGCGAAAAAGATATCAGTCAAGCGAATATAACTATGGTTATGCCCTTTGTTAAACGCCCGCATCCCGACTATTACCAAACCGCCATCGCAAGCTATATTTTAGGCGGCAGTTCATTTTCTTCCAGACTAACAAACACCGTCAGAACCCAAAACGGCCTGGCATATTCCATTTACAGCTTTGCTAAATCCGATTATGAAGATGTTGCTCTCTCTGGAGTTAGTTTGCAAACAAAGATGGAATCTGCTAAAACAGCTTTGCAGTTGATAAGGGAAGAGGTGCTAAAACTTAGCAAAGAAGGACCAACTGATGAAGAACTTAATTTTGCAAAAAAATCTCTTATAGAATCCATGCCCGCTATGTTTGAAAATGCAGAAACAACAGCGAACACCTTTGCTGTATCTGAATTCAACGGTCGGAGTTTGGAGCATTATAGGGAATATCCCGAAAAAGTAAAGGCGGTTACCAAAGAACAAGTTCGGGCAATGACTGCAAAATATTTTAATCCAGATTCATTTAAAGTTAGCATAGTTGGAGCCGCTAACAAAATGGGTTTGGATAGCGTGACAACTATCCCTATTTCTGCACTTGAATTTTGAGTTATGCAAAAATTATCAATAGCCCCAATGCTGGATTCTACGAATAGGCATTTTAGGTATTTTGCGCGTATTTTAACAAAACAAACACTGCTTTATACAGAAATGGTATCTACTGGGGCTATTTTGCACAATAATCCGGCGAAGTTTTTGGAATTTAATGAGGTGGAACATCCGGTGGCTTTGCAGCTTGGCGGGAGTTCGCCGCGTGATTTGGCGGAGTGTGCGAAAATTGGCGAGGATTTTGGGTATGATGAGATAAATTTGAATTGCGGTTGCCCTAGCGAGCGTGTGCAGAGCGGCAGTTTTGGGGCTTGTTTGATGAGGGAAGCCAACTTGGTTGCGGAGTGCGTAGCGGCTATGCAGAATGCCGTGAAAGTTCCGGTTAGCGTTAAAACCAGAATAGGCATAGATAACGATGATAGCTGGGAATTTTTTTTGAATTTTGTGGAAAAAGTCGCTTGCAAAAATTTGATTATACATGCACGCAAAGCTTGGCTTAAAGGGCTTTCTCCAAAAGAAAACCGCACAATACCACCGCTGAATTACGAATGGGTTTTTAAATTAAAAGAAATTCACCCCGAATTTCAAATTTCATTAAATGGCGGAATTAAAAATTTAGCCGAGGCAAAAGAAATTTTGCTGAGCAAAAAAGCAGATAGCATTATGATTGGCCGTGCAGCCTACGATACACCTTGGATTTTAGCAAGTGCAGATTCAGAGATTTTTGGTGCAAATGTAATTTGCAAAGATATATTTGAAGCCATTGAAAAATACTTGCCTTATGCAGAAATACAACTAAAAAAAGGCACTCCGATTAACTTGCTGACAAAACATTTGATGGGACTTTTTCACGGAATGCCGGCAGCAAAAAAATATCGTGCAGCTTTAAATGAATTACCACTTTTTCACATTACCCACAAAAACAATATCGCCAAGAGCAGTAGTTAGAGCTGGGCAACCATCTCCGTTTAAAGCACAGGTTTCTATAACTTTTTGCTTATGTTTGGCAAATTCCTTTTTCGCTTTTGAAATATCCAAATCGCTTTTATTAAGGGCAACTATAAATTTTTTCTCTAGCAATTTTGGGTGAAATGCTTCCAATTCTTTTTTTAACATGCAATAAGATTTCCAAGCATTTTCTTCAAAACCATCTATAACAAAAAGCAAAGCTTTGGTTCTCTCTATATGCCTCAAAAAACGATGCCCCAAACCTTTGCCCTCACTTGCGCCTTCAATTAAGCCGGGGATATCTGCAATAACAAAACTCCGGTTTTTTATTCGCACAATGCCAAGCACAGGTTCTATTGTTGTGAAAGGATAATCCGCTACTTTGGGTTTTGCGCTTGAAATTTTGCGAACAAGAGAAGATTTTCCAGCATTTGGAAAACCTACCAAACCTACATCTGCCATCAGTTTAAGCTCTAAATTCAAAATTCGTTTTTCGCCAGGTTTTCCGCTGGTGTGCTGCCTTGGCGCTCTATTTGTTGCAGAAGAAAATCTGGAATTCCCAAGACCTCCTACCCCACCTCTTGCAGCCATCCAAGTTGCGCCAGCCTCTGTTAAATCCGTTAAAATTCTGCCTTCGCTATCACGAACTATTGTTCCCATTGGAACATCCACATAAATGCTTTTTCCGCTTTTTCCTGTTTTGTTTGCTGTCTCTCCTGTTGCTCCAGCTTCTGCTGCATATCTGTAAATATTTCCCATATCCAAAAGCGTGGTGTATTGCTCATTTACCCGCAAATAAATGCTGCCCCCATCACCGCCATCGCCGCCATCTGGCCCTCCTAGAGGAACGTGCTTTTCTCTGCGAAAACTGCTTATGCCTCCCCCACCCCTGCCAGAAACAACCTCAATTTTTTTTTCATCTAAAAACATTTTCCACTCTCAATTCTCAACTATTAATCAAGGACTAACTTCGCACTTAGAAGATTTCTCCACCAGCTTTCCCTGCTCCACTGATATTAACCCTGTATTTTTGTTTGCTCCGTTGTCTGCCCAAACTATTTTTCCATAAACTCCCTTATATTCTTTTTTCTGCAAAATTTCTGCGGGCAAAGATTGCGGAGTTTCGTTTTGAGCAAGGCTTTGCAAAGCCTGATTTACAATGCGTATTGCATCGTAGCTGAGGCCAGCAACCTTATTTTCGTCTGGGTCTCTTTGCCATCTGTTTTTAAATCTTTCGGTAAAAGATTTTAGTTCATTGCCATCTGAATAAAAGGCTATGCTAAAAACAGAACCTTCTGCCTGTTTTTTTGCATTAACCAAAAATTCTCTACCATACCATCCCGAAGTACCGAGCAAATTACCAACTCTCAATTTGTTAAAGGCAACTTGAGCAGCCATTAACCCTGCATCGGCAGGGTTTGAGCTGGGTATAAAAATTGCTGGAAAATGCATAGTGGAATCTCCCAGCCAAGAATCTCTTTTTGGAAGAAAAGAAACATTGCTGCTCCCTTTGTTCATATTTATACGGCGAGTATCCAAATTTAACTTGCGGTCTCTCAAAAGCTTGAATTCATTTTGATAATCTGGCAAGCCTTCCGCATAATTTTGTGTCATTATAATTGTTCCACCTTTGCGTTCCACAACTCGTTGAAATTCGTCTGACATCAAGGAGCCATAATCACCCAAAGGAGCCATTATAGCAAACTCGCTTATATTTAGGCAATTCATTGCATAGTCTGCTATGGTATAGGCAAGGCGAGCCGAGCTTATGTTCAACTGAAAAATATTTTTTCCCATTTCTGCAATGCCATCATCTGTGGCTGTTGGAGTTATCACTGGAATATATGGATATTTCTCGCTCATCCAGGCAGCCACAGTAGCAGCACTTGCCGAGAGTAAAGGCCCTATTACCGCTATAATGGAATCTTGATAAAGAGCTTGCTTAACTTTGGAAAGCGCAGTTGCCGGATCTGCTCTATCGTTTGCAATTTGAATTTTTACCCTGTTTTTCAAGCTGTCTGCATAAAGCAAAACCCCTTCCACCATATAATTTCCAAGTTCAGAGTGGCTTCCAGAAAGCGGAGCCAAAACCAAAATTACCGGATAGCCAGCACCCTTGCCTTCTAGCACACTTTTAAGCCTTTCGGCTTTTTCTGTTAAATCTGGATTATTTTTTTTAGCTTCGTTATACCAATAGTTAGAGGCTTTGTAACGGCCTTCTTTTTGCATTCTCTGCCCTAGGCTCAACTGCGCAAATCCTTTTGACATTTTATCACTTATGCCCCTGTCTAGCAGGCTTTGCAACTCATTTATAGATAGCAAATCAGCAGAAAAAATTTGCGAAAGCAAATCACGTGCTTGTACTACAGCAGCGGGATTTTTTGTGTAGGCTAAAACTCGGCGGAGCGTTTCTGCCCCCATATACGGGTTTCTTTCCAAAACACTTGAAATAGCCAAGGCAGTTTCAACACGAGCACGGTATTGGCTTTTGGGGAAAAAATCTAAAAACTGGTTAGCATAACGCACAACTTCACCGGTTTTGCCAAGGCGCAGGCTACTTTCAATATAGAGTACCACCGCTTTTTCTTGCTCGCCAGCTCGCCAGCGTTCCTTTACAAAAGTTTCAAGACCGGCATTTGCTCCCGCAAAATCGCCTGCTTGAATTTTTCTTAAAATTTCATTGTAACTCGGTGCTGCAAGCACAAAAGAGGCAAAAAACGATAAGAATACGATAACAATATACATTTAGGTGAAAAGTAGAAAATTTTTAATGAAATTTGACAATGGCATTACTTTTTTCTATATTTATGGGCATAAAAATTTAACAAAAGGAGTTTTTTATGAAAAAAGTTCTAGCAGCAGCCCTTATTTGCACTGCATCCAGTTTCGCCGCATGGGATTACTTTCCTGTAATTGAACATGGCAAAGGTGAGGCAAAAATTGGCTACATGGAAGGTCGCCAAGGAAATAGTGGCGGTCGTGGTTTAAGTGAATTTAAAACCCGTTACAGCCCTCTGGCAGGTTTAGAATTAATGTCTGAATTAGCTGGCGATGGACATGGTAACCATGTGCTTGGTGCACGTTATCAAATTTTGCCAATTTTAAGCGCAGGCTTAGACCTTGGTTTTCCTATTCCAAGTACCGCTTGGAGTTTTACCCCTAATGTTCAGTTCTCAATGAATTTATCAGATGCACTAGCACTGGGTAGCAATGTTGAAATAACCATTAATACCGAAGATGCTAGTAAAGACGCTGATGGTATGGATTTAAGTGCCGGAGTTGAGTTGGATTTGACTATGGGCAAAAGCACAGTATGGGTTAGCTGCGATTTTAACACAGGTTTAACCGTATCAAAACATGATGGCAAAGCACCAGATGGAGTAAAGGTGAAAGACGAAGGTAGAGGTCTTGAAATAGCTCCTTCTCTTGGCTATATAGCAACCGTTGGTAACCTAGCTTTGGGAACCAATGTCGGTATGCTGTTTGGCAAAGATGCTGGTCATGATAAATTCGCCACCATTATTGGCTTGGATTTCTCAGTTAAATTCTAATTCTTAAACACCACTGTAAATGTGCTCCCCTTTCCGGGGGAGCTTTTTAATATTATAGAGGCTTTGTGAGCATCTGCGGTACGTTTCACTATAGCAAGACCAAGGCCAGAGCCTTTTGTTTCTCTTGTGGATTCATCTCCAACCCTGTAAAAACCCTCAAATATATTCTTTTGCTCCTGTGCCGGAATGCCTTTACCAGTGTCTTCAACAGAAAGAGAAATTCCCTGAGAAACAGCTTGTAATCTAACAACAATATGCCCTTCTGCGGTATATTTAATGGCATTATCCACCAAGTTTTGAATAAGGCTGTAAATTGATGAATAGTCCCCTGTTATATTCAAGTTTTCTTCTATTTCCCTTTTTATTTCCAAACCCTTACTCTTTGCAATAACATCCAAAGAATCGCAAACCTTGTTAGCACACTCCGATAAATTCAAAGTTTCCCAACGAAAAACCTGCTTGCCGCTTTCCATTCTGGTATAATTCAAAATTGCATCTATAAGGCTTTCAAGGCGGGAAGTTTCTTTTAATATAACACTTGTGTGAGAAACTATTTTTTCGACCTTATTAACCCTGCCACTGTTCATAAGTTCGGAATACATTTTTATGGAAGTCAAAGGTGTTTTAAGTTCGTGCGAAATGGTGGAGAGAAAATTGTCTTTCATAAATCTGAGCCGCCTCTCCTGAGAAAATCCTCTATACACAACCACAACTCCAATAACTGGAATTATCAAGGAAAAAACGAGAATCAAAGAAAGGAGATTTATCCATTTTTTAGATTCCTTTCTAACAGAAGCCTTGTCTTCATCAATCAAAATTTCCCATTCACCAAAAGGATATTCTCCAGTGAGAAAATAGGGAATATAACTCCACTCCTTTGCTGTTTCTTTAATCAACTCGCTAATTCTCTCGGTATAATAAGCAGAATCAACTTTTGCTATTATTGCATTTTTAAGAGACATATCCAAATAAGAAATAACCAAAAAAAACTCGGATTTATCCCTAATAAAAAAATATTTCTCATTTGAATAAGAAGCATAATTCCCAAAAGCTAGCAAAAAATCCCTATGTTCCCTATAAGTGCTCAAATTTTGCAAAAGTCTCTCTGTTTCTTTCAATTTTTTCCAAAATTTTTCCCTCTCCGATTTACTCAAATTTTCTCCAGAAAGAATATCATTTAACATTCTTTCAAGAAAATAACCATTCCAATCCAAATTCTCAAGGGTAGGACTCTGCAAAAAAGAATCAACTCGCTGCAAAGCATATTCTCCTGCCTCTACAAACATTTTGGCTTTTTGCAAATCCAAAAATTCCTTTAGAGCAAGGGCATCATTTTTTTCTAACAAATAAATTTCATCTGCATTTTCTTCTTTTAGTTTTGGATAATGCAGGGTGCCATCTTCAAAAACATATATGGAAACTATTCCAGACGGTAAAGAATCTTGCAAAAAATCTTCGCCATTCACAAATATTTTAACTTTATCAACCAATTTTTCTTCTTCTTTTTTAAAAGTTTCCATAACAGAAATTTTAAGGTTTGTTTTTGCACTTTCGTAATTTTTTTCTGCTATCCATTCTTCGTTTTTAATGCGCCCGTAACCTATAAAAGCTAACGCCATAGTTGCAAGCAAAATGCCAGCTAAAAATAAAAGCAATTTGAGCGGAACCGCTAACGAAGCAATTCTGCGAACCATATACCAGCATCAGGAAAATTTAAAAACACAAGCACGCCGGCAAAAAGCATTGTACAGGCACATAGACCCAAGAAAAATAAAACAGACATTAAACGAAATAGTATAGAGTTTTTCACAGGATTACTTCACAGGTTGATGGGTTAAAGAAACAGGAGTTCCAATATCTATTCGCTGACTTGCATTATAAATTTCTCTTATCAAAACAGTTGAGCGATGGTCATCGGAATACACCACCAAACCCCTGCCCAAAAGTTTTGGCGGTAAAGTATAATCTCTTTTGTCAAAACTCCAAAAAGCCACTGCACTGCCAGGTACATAATTATGCCTTTTGCCTTCACTTATTAGAGCATAAGAATAAAGGCTGGCAACTATATTCTTATCCAAAATCAAACGAACCTCAGACATTTCTTCTGCTCTGGCCTGCTTAACAGGAGTATAAGAACTAACAGAAATGGTTTTAACTGGCATTTGCGGACGGCAATGAGCCGTTTCTAAAGAAAGTGCCTCAAAAGACTGCACTATGAGCGCCCTAGAATTAGTATTGCCCACACCAGTTATTTTTGCAAGAGCCGCTAGGCGATGCACAAAATATTCATCGGATGTTCCAGCGGAATTTGGAACTAAAATCTTTTCGTTTCTCCAAAGTTCTGCAATATCTCCTACTTTTAATTTTGGATAATCTCTTTTGCCATACCCAAGGAGTATTTCATGTTCTAAAGAGTAATAAATGGGTTTGTTTACCTCATCATTTAGTATGTCGTACCAGCTTAATTTACCGCCACTGCTGTTGCTGCTCACGGGTTCCAGTATAGGCATCAATCTTTGATAATAAGAGTTAAAAACACGTGGCTTTTCTTGCTGTCTGTATTCATTTTTACCCTCTTTATAATTATATTTTTCCACATTGCTTTTAAAGATTTTCTGACTTCTATCAAAATTTTTATCATAACCTCTATCATAATCATTGCTGGAATTTTGACTCCTTCCACTTCCTTTTCCAACAAGTTCTGGACAAGGGTCATCACCTGGTATGCAAATAGAATCACCGGGGTAAATCCAATGAGGGTCTTGAATATGCCTATTTACATTCCACAAATCCGGCCACAGAAATGGGTCTTTCAAAAACTCCTCGCTCAGGTCCCAAAGGGTATCTCCCTTTTGAACTCTGTAAGCAAGTGCAATCAAAACACAAGTGGCAATTAACAGAAAAGATTTGTACATTTCCTATCCTATTTTCACACTCGGTACATGCCAAATCTCATCGTTATATTGTTTTATGGTGCGGTCGGAACTGAATTCTCCCATACGTGCAACATTCAAAATGGCTTTGCGTGTCCAAATATTTTTGTTTGAATATTCGTTAGAAACCAAATCTTGAGTTTCTACGTAAGAGGGGAAATCTGCAAGTAGCAAATATTGGTCTCTGGAAAGCAAACTCTCAACTACTGGCGCAAACGGACATTCAGGATAATTAAGGGTGCGAATAAAATCCAAAACCTCACGAATATCGCTAGACGATTCGTAATATTCCCTTGGATTATAACCTTGCGAAACTATTCGTTGAACTTCCTCAACTGTTTTTCCAAATATGTACATATTTTCGTGCCCAACAGCCTCGCACATTTCAACATTTGCACCATCTAGCGTACCAATTGTGAGTGCTCCGTTAAGGGCAAACTTCATATTGCCAGTACCGCTTGCTTCTGTACCTGCAGTTGAAATTTGCTCAGAGAGGTCTGCTGCAGGAATTATTTTTTCTGCATAAGAAACACGGTAATTTTCAAGGAACAAAAGTTGCAAAATACCCTTTGCATGTGGCTCTTCCTTTATTCTGTCGGCTACAACATTTATAAGCCAAATTATCTGTTTTGCCATCCAATATCCTGGTGCAGATTTTCCGCCTATTAAAATTGTTCTGGGATGAACAGCCTGCCCTTTTTGAATTCGTTTGAGTAGATAAATTGCATGCATCACATTGAGAAGCTGCCTTTTGTATTCGTGAATGCGCTTTACCTGAACATCAAAAATGGAATCTGGATTTATTATCTCTATTCCCTGAACACTTTTTATGATGCTTATAAGTTTCTTTTTGTTCTCTACTTTGGCTTGAACAAAACTGTCTTGAAAGGCTGCATCGTTTATATAATTCTCTAATTTTTTTATCTTGTTCAAATCGCCAATCCACGAATCTCCTATTTTTTTGCTGATAACAAGAGACATAGCAGGATTTGCCTTTGCAACCCAGCGGCGCGGAGTTACTCCATTTGTTTTGTTGTTAAAGCGTTCTGGCCACAACTCGTAAAAATCTTTGAACAAGTTTGTTTTTAAAAGTTCGCTATGAAGAGCAGCAACTCCATTAACGCTGTGCGAGCCTATCACAGATAGATAACCCATACGAACCATTTTTTCATCGCCTTCTTGGATTATAGACATGCGGATAACGCGCTCGCTTTCGCCAGGCCATTTTGCCCAAACCGATTCAAGGAATTTCGCATTGATTTCGTAAATAATTTGCAAATGTCGGGGCAATAGTTCCTCAAATAGATGAACCGACCATTTTTCCAGAGCCTCTGGCATAAGGGTGTGATTAGTATAGGCAAAAATTTCATTGGTTATACTCCAAGAATCTGACCAAGAAAGTTTGTAAATATCAACCAATAAGCGCATAAGTTCTGGAATTGCTATTGCAGGATGGGTATCGTTTAACTGTATTGCAACTTTTTTTGGAAGATTGGCGAGGAGCTTTCTGCGTTCAGCATATTCAAGATTGAGCAGTGTTAAGCCAGAAGAAGAAACCTTGTTCACTTTTGCCAATTTTTCAATAGCCTCTTGGACATCATTGCCACGTTCATAGCGGCGAATAATATCTTGAAGAGAAGCCGCACATAGGAAATATTGCTGCTTTAAACGAAGTTTTTTTCCGTTCACAGAAGAATCATTTGGATATAGAACTTTTGTTATGGATTCCCATTCTTCCGTTTTGGCTGTTGCATCAACATATCTGCCTTCGTTGAAAGTTTCCAAATTGAATTTGTTTGATTGCGCACTCCACAAGCGAAGCGTATTTACCGTATTGTTTTTGTAGCCAGGAATTGGAGTATCGTAAGGCATGGCTTCCACGCTCTCGGCGGCATGCCAATAGTGGCGGGTTTCGCCATTTACGTTATAAGTTTCCACAGAGCCTCCGAACCTAACCTGCATAACGCCTGCTGTGCGGGCAAATTCCCAAGGGTTTGGATAGCGAAGCCATTCATCTGGGTATTCTTTTTGCTGACCGCTTTCAATTTTTTGATTGAACATTCCAAATTCATAGCGAAGCCCCATACCCATAGCTGGCAACTCCATAGAAGCCATTGAATCTAAAAAACAGGCAGCCAAACGCCCCAAGCCTCCATTGCCAAGCCCAGCATCGCGTTCAATATCTCTAACTTCCTCTAAATTCATGCCCAGTTCTTCAATAGCCTCAGCTACTTCTTTTTCCACATCTATGTTCAAAACGGCGTTGCCAAGCGAGCGCCCCATTAAAAATTCAAGTGATAAATAGTAAATGCGCTTTACATTCTGCTTGTAATACGTTTGCTGCGTTTTTATCCAGCGGTCAATAAGCCGGTCGCGCACCGCATAGGCTATTGCCTGAAATTTTTCGTAATCGGCAGCTTCATAACGGTCGCGAGCGAGCGTATGATGCAAATGCATATTGAAAGATTCTACGAATGCCTTTTTTGAGCTTTCCAAATCCGCAACATCACCGACAGATTCTTCCGTTGCTTGCTTTTTGGAAGCGGTACCTTTTGCTGCCATATTAGTCTCCTAAAAATGAGGTTAAAGGGAATATAGAAAATTTTCGCACGATAACCGCATTTATGGCTGAAGGGTGAATATTCGGTTAGTTTTGTATGCAACGGACACTGAACGAGTAGTCGTAGCCCTTACTGTCGTCGTCGGAAAAGCTGGTATTATTGAGGGACTGTCCCGAATCCATAGACCAATTGTATAGGATATTGTCATCGCTAGCACCCCACCAGTAGCCGTAGTAGCCGTTATTGTAGAAACTGCCATTGGAACTGGAAAAAGCACCGCTAGGCAGAGCCGAAAATCCATAGGCATCCGTACCATTGCTTGATTCTCCATCAGATGTGTTGCTCCAGCCATTCTTAGCCTTTAGCTTTGTTCCAGCAGTACAGCTATTGTTGTCACAGCTCGAATCGACAAATTTCCTCAAAACATTCCAATCTGCATTGCTTGGCAAATGCCAACCACTTGGGCAAGCTGTTTTAGCCGTTGCCCAATTATAGAGCCTGCCGTACTTACTACAGTTGGCTTGTATTTCTGCCTTCGATAATGTAGTAAAAGTATCTTCTTCTTCATATTGTATGATAGTTACTTTACCGCCTTCGCCATAGCATTTTGAACCTTTCGCCTCATAGTTCAAGTTCTCCGCCATCCAAACCTGCTCGCCGATTTTGACGATTTTGTAGGTTTTGTTGTCCCTGCTGTCGGTGAGTGTGGTTGGTGGCGGTGCTGCTGCCTCCCGCGGAGTTTCCTGAGTTTCCGCTGCCGCTTCTGTTTCGGTGGAGGTTGTGCTGTCTTGCTTTTTCTTTTCTTCGCAAGCGGTGAAGGTGAATGTTATGGCAAGCACTAAGGTTGCCGTGAGTGCGAACTTTGT
>Ga0268262_10002938_pt1 | contig 19084 bp, 22 predicted proteins | sample TergutNc150P3_FD_190354 | JGI IMG/M metagenome (GOLD analysis project Ga0268262, IMG submission 190354) | Nasutitermes corniger P3 segment gut microbial community from laboratory colony in Florida, USA - Nc150 P3 (SPAdes) (version 2) | ecosystem: Host-associated > Arthropoda: Insects >...
AAGGCTGCTCTATTTTAGCTTTAACATATTTAGGCGGTGAAAAGGTTGTTCAAAACTACAATGTTATGGGTGTTGCAAAGGCGGCTTTGGAATCCATAGTTCGCTACTTAGCCTACGACCTCGGCAAAGAAGGAATAAGGGTAAATGCGATTAGCGCAGGTCCGGTCAACACCCTTGCAGCCCGTGGCATCAGCGATTTTACCGACTTGGTGAAAATTCACCGCAAAATTGCCCCTCTGCACGAAACCACAACTCTTGAGCATATTGGTGGTGCAGCGTATTTCCTTTTAAGCGAGCTTTCTTCCGGAGTTACTTCGGAGATTATGTATGTGGACGGCGGCTACAATACCGTTGCAGTGGGACCGATGGCTGCTTACGATAAGGAATGAGTGATTCCTCTTATATTCACCTTTTTTGGCATAGTCACAGACCCCGACTTTGCAGCAAGTGATTCTTTGCAAATTGAGGTAGTTGAGACCGGTGCAGTTGTTGCTACAAATTTCAACAAGCAATTCAAACTAGAACTTCCAAGAGACACGGTTTGGAATATATGCGTATATTCTCAGTTGGAAAAATGTTATGAGTTAAAATATTTTGGCAAAGATTCCGTTTTTTCTGCGGAAATACAGGGCGTGGAGAATATCACTTGGTTTGATGATGGGACTGCTAGAATTGAGAATGGAGAATGGAGAATGGAGAATAATGAACACGGTGCTGATTCCATTCCTGAAATTCAAAAAAATGGCGAGCAGGTGACAGAACTTAGGAAAGTTGTGGTGCAACTGCGCAAAAAGCCTAAACGTAAACTTGGCGAATCTGTTGTTAGCGCGAAGAGCATAAAGAGGATGCCGGGGCTTGCGGAGGCAGATGTTATGCGTAGCATACAGGCTTTGCCGGGTGTGGTTGCTAGTTCTGATTTTAGCACAAAGATATATGTGCGAGGTGGGGCGAGTGACCAGAATTTATTTTTGCTAGACAATGGAATTGTCTATTCCCCTACCCATTTCTTTGGGCTATTTTCGACATTTTTGGTTGAAGCCGTTGATGATGTTAAATTTTACAAGAGCGGCTTCCCGGCTGAATATGGCAATCGCCTAAGTTCCGTTGCCGCCATAAACAGCAGACAGGGTGGGAACGATACTTTAGATGAATGGTTTAGCAAAAATTCCATAAAAATAAGCACCTTTGCCGCACAAGTTCACACAGAAGGGAAGCAAGGGGATGCGAGGTGGGTTATAGCTGCGCGTAGCACCTATATAAAGCAAATTTTAGATGCGCTAAAAGCCGCAGGGGCAACCGATTTTACGGTTGATTATAAATTCACCGATATTCAAGGTGCTTTTGATTACCAATTGAGCGAAGACAAAAAACTGCACTTTGCCATATATACTGGTGCGGATATCTTGAATTTCTCGCCTCTTTTTCTGGAATGGGGGAATACCGTTATTCCTGTGAATTTTCAGTGGAGTATAAATGATAAATGGAAATCTAACATTGGATTTTCTTACAGCGAATTTCATCAGGGGTTTGAGATAGAAGGTTTGTTTGGAATACAAAACAGCGTTAGTACATTTGCGATTCGCCAGTCGTTAGCATATTCTGGAATTGACAAGCATACTCCGGTCATTGGCTACGATATGGAATTTTCCGATATTTCTTTTGTGCAAGATATTGAAATGACTGGGCAAAGGATAGAAGACAAGCCGCAAGCAACTCATCATATTTTATATGTGCAGGACACGTGGCAACCGAATGATTGGGAATTGCAATACGGTTTGCGTTTAAATTACCACGAACTTTCAGAGCTTTTTGGAGCAGAACCGCGCTTTGCTGCTTCATGGAATTTTGCAGAAAATCAAAAACTGGAATTTCACACCGGTTATTACCTGCAATACTTGAATAGTCTTATGTTTTCCGACCAAGAAGCATTAAACGAATTTTACTACCCCGCCCGCAAAACGGCAAGAAACGGGACGGTAAAGCCATCAAGTTCAATACTTACCGCTATTGGCTATTCAAGGAGCAATATTTTTGAAATGTTCAACTTTAATGTGGAAGCCTATTACAAAACGCAGAACAATTTAACAGTCTATGACCAGCAGGCATACGTGGATGACGAGGAAACGGACAAAATTGAATCGCTGGGAGATATGATTATCAGAGGTGAAGGTTATTCATTTGGCTATGAAATGTCCTTGCAAAAGCCGGAAGGTTTTCTCAGCGGCAGCATAAACTGGAATCAAGGATTTTCCGTTTTGAAGGATGGTCCAAGCAGAGCATATTTTCCAAACTGGCATCAGCCTTATGCTTTAAAAGCAGATTTATCCATTAACTGGTTTGAGGAAAATTATTTTTTGCGTACATCTTTTCAATTAAAATGGGCAAGCGGAATGCCCTACACTCCATATTTAGGCCATCTTGCAACCTACGAAGTAGATAGGCAATTCCCAGGTTATGAAGTTATTTCACCGCTCGGCAGCCGCAACTCGGCTATGCAAACTCCTTATTTCCGTTTGGATGCAAAAGTCATAGATTGGGGCAAAAAGGACAAATGGAATTTTGGTTTTACAATTTTAAACTTGACCGACCATGAAAATTTATTTTTCATCTCCTACAATACCCGCCAAAATCCGCCGGAAGAGAATAAAATTTACCAATTCCCATTTTTCCCGTTGTTGCTCAATTGGGAGTATTATTTTTAAGCAATTTCACTGCTGAAAATATTTATTATACCAATCAATCGGGTCTAGCATATTATATTTTATAGTTCCAAAGTTTCGCTCTCCGTTTGGCGTTATTCTGCCCGCCGACAAATGCACATGAGGTCCGGTTGTGTGCCCGCTGGTTCCAACGGAAGCTACAGGGTCTCCTTCCATAACGGACTGCCCATTCAAATAAAATCTTTGGTCACAATGCATAAAGATTAAAATATCATCACCTTTTACAAGAGCTATCATAAGCCCGCCACGCTCGCTTTCCATTGTCCAGGCAATCCCGCTAAAAGGAGCTAAAATTCTTGTTCCCTTGTGGGCACCTATATCAATACCCTCATGTTTTCTTTTGGCAGGGGTTTCTTTTAAGTTGTAAAGTTCGGTTATATAAGCAATGCTGTCATTCAACAACCCTGTAAAATAAGTCCAGGCGGAGTGCATGGAATTATGTCGCGGATTGTTGAACTTGGGGAGGCTTAATCTCAAAGTATCGCCAGCTTTGATTTTGCTATCTATGGATAAATCGTTACTGTTCAGGTATTCCTTGACCATGCTTTCCGTGCTGACAAGGGAGTTGTATTTTCCTATTGCAAACCGTGCGATTTGCGTTAGGGTTTCATCTTCTTTAAGAACATGAATTATATCGCCTTTTTCCGAATATTTTTGAACATCATTTGCAAAATTCCGCAAATTGCTGACATGCTCTACAGACTTGCTTGGTATAAAAAACGGCAAAATACATAACAGTAAAGTAGGAAACCATGCGTATTTTGCTATAAAAAATAGAGGCGTTTTTGAGATATTTATCTCGGCGATTTTCAACTTGAGCAAGTCGTCAATTTTCGCTACCTGTAAATCTTTTTCGTTAAAAATAATAATGCAGGATTTCTCAATATCAGCAATACATTCCTTTTCCTCTTGCGGGAGAATAACTGCAATTCTTGCGAATTTTCTTTTTAACGAACTTATGTTCGCATAACAATTAACCCATTTTTCTTCTGCTTCAGGGTATTCAAAGCCATGTTCGTTCCGAATTATTTTCCATCCCTTTTTTTCATTGAAATCAGAAATGGCAGAAATATCGCTAAAAGCGTTTCGTTCAAAGAGCGCGTTATTCTCCAATTCTATTAAAAGTCCTTTTTTATTATCCTCTAGTTCAGGCAAAACGCGAGCCGCTATTGCGCTTTCAAATCCCCGCAACCCAAAAAAACACGCTTCATCTAAAATGGCTTCAAGCGTACTTCTCTGCATAGCAATGTTTACGCTATGGCTTTTGACTTTGGATGGATAAACGCAGGCTGGGCAGTTTCCAGCGAGTTCAATTTAGCAGAAGCATCATCTGCGCTGATGTTGCTATGAATAATAAATTCCTTGTTTTTCATAGCGGAGCGTCCCTTGAATTCAGTCTCGGAATTAGCAACAAAAGCTAAATTCTGTTTTTCCAAAAGCGGAAGTAAGCCAAAATAACGGAACAGACTAAAACTCTTTTGCCAAGTTCCGCGTTCAACTATAACTCCGGAAATTCCTTCGGGCAATTTTCCAGATTCTAAAAACTGATCCGCCGTCATGGTGATAATTTTATGGTTTGGAACCTCTCCATTGACCAAGGCGCTGGAGACTTTTTTCTGAAAATGCGTGTCGCAAATAAAAGCAAATGTCATAATCTATTCCCTATGTTGGCATTAATATACTAAATTCATTCCCAGTTCCAAAGATTTATCCCTCATCTCTTGTTCCAGCGGCAGATAATTATCTTGCGGAATGGTATTCACAAATGATAACCTGAAAACAACCCAAAAAACCACCACAGCGTAGTTATTTTCCTTGATTAGCGTTTTTACCGTATGCCTAAAATGAAGATAATCCAAAGCCTCGGCAAAGCGTGTGAATACTGTGCTTTTAAAGAATTCCGAATTATATGTTTTATAGCAATAAAGCGCAAGGGCAAAAAGCCTTAGGTTAATTTCTTTCTCCGAGGCATCCAATGCGTAAAGCTCTTTTTCGCAATCCGAAAAAATCGCATCTATGCTTGGGTGTTTGCAATCGCACGGTTCAGATAGTTTTTTAAGATTTTTTATGGCTAACCATATAACGTTATTCATGGAAATTTCCTTCATACCGAAACTCCTCCCAGTTTTGCAAGCATATTTTTTATAGCCTTGCCCCTATGGCTCAAAGCATTTTTCTCCGTTTCATTCATTTCTCCAAAACTCCTGTTATGAGCCTCAGGCAAAAAAACAGGGTCATAGCCAAAGCCGCCGTTGCCTCTAGCTTCCGTTAAAATGCTGCCCCTGCACTCACCCTCAAAAAACTCTGGCGAGTTGCCGGGTTTTATCAAGCAAAGGCAGCAGACAAATCTTGCATTTCTGTTGGTTTTGCCTTCCATCTCTTTGAGCAATTTTGTGTAGCGTTGCACTCCGGTAGCATTCTCGCCCGCATAGCGGGCGGAAAAAACGCCGGGCCTGCCATCCAGTGCCTCAACCTCCAGCCCGGAATCGTCTGCTATAACCCAATAACCGTCTTTGCCTTCAGAAACCATATAATCAGAAACTGCCTTTGCCTTAAGCTCGGCGTTGCCTTTAAAAGTTGTGGCATTTTCTTCAACTTCCCTTGAAAAGCCCAATTCTTTTGCTGCAAAAAAGGAAAATGCGCTACCTTTGAGGATAGCGCAAAATTCGTTTACTTTACCGGAATTACCGGTTGCGATAACTACAGCCTGAGGCATAAGCTCAAATTAACGAAGTTTCTTTTTGTGACGGTCGCGACGGCGGCGTTTTTTACGCTTATGGGTCGCGATCTTTCTCTTTTTTCTCTTTCTTCCGCAAGGCATTAAATACTCCGTTTATTCTATTGAGTTTATAAATATAGAAAATTTACCGGGAAATGTCAAGGAGATAAGAGATAAATGCGGCAAGCCCCAAAAAGGGGCCAAAGGGGATTTTTGACAGCATATTTTTTTTAGCGAAAAATCTGAACGGGAAAACCGTTATTAAAAGTAAGAGCAAACCCATAGCCAAGGCTATATACGCGAGTTTTACCCCCATAATAGCGCCAAATCCTGCAAAGAGTTTCACATCGCCAAAACCAATTCCCCATCTCTTGGCTATGTATAAGCCACCACCGCACGCAACAATGCCAATTATGGAATTTACCCAGCCTATGCCCCCTTCAAAAAAGGATAGCGAAAATCCCACTAGAATTCCGCCTACGGTTATGATGTCTGGCAAAACCAGATATTTAAAATCCATCACAAAAATCGGGATTAAAATTGCCGCCAGCCAAAACAAACTTATGCTTTTTACCAGATTTTGTTCCACTAAACAAATTCCGTGCTTTTGACGGCTGTTTTTTTCTTCTGCGCAAAATCTTCCTCTGCGAGCAGAGTTTTTTTAGCTTTGCTCCACAGCTCGTCAAGGGCAATTTCCTCTCTGCGGCTCTGTTCAAATAGATGAACCATTATATCGCCGGCGTCCAAAACTGCCCAGCGGGTTAGTTCTTTGTATTCAATTTTTGCAGGCTCGCCGCCAGATAGTTTGTAGGCTTTTTGCAGCTCGCTCAAAATAGCCTGCATCTGTGCGGTGCTCTCGCAGGTGCCAACCAAGTACCAATCCACAACGCTGGATAACTTTCGCAAATCCAAAAGCTCAACATTTTCCGTTTTAAGCTCAAATAGAACTTGCGCCCCAATTTGAATGCTTGCAGGAAATTTTTTCATAAATCGCCTCTCTTTATTTTTAACGCTTTTTTGTAGTCTTTGCCTAAAAAAACGGTTACATCTACGTTTCCACTCAAAGCGTCTTGTAAAATTATAAAATTCTCCGTGTCCATGTTTGCTTTCAGCTTGCTATATCCAGTCCAGTGAGGATTGCGAATAGCCACGATGGTCTCTTCGTAATTCAGCCATTGCGGGTCTGTTTGCGGAGTGAGAACATCAAAGCCATTGGCTCGCAGGGCATTTCTCGCCTCTGTTGCCGCATTCATAATTCCGCAGCTATTGAAAATCTCCACTTTGCCGGGTATAGGCTCTATTTTAGTCGGTTTTTCTACTTCTTCTTCGCAGGCAAGCGAAAATAGGCACACAGCCATCATTGCGATTTTGAATTGCAAGTTTTTCACGCCTCGCCCCAGGTTTGGACTATTATTGTAAGATAGTAAATTTCCCCGCCACAGCATTAAACTGCAAATCGTTTTTACCCTGCCTTCGGTTTACCGCCATTAAGCTATCTTCTTCGTCTGCGCCGTTTACCAAATTGAATTCAAAATAGCCATTTGGAACAAGAACGTGTTTTGTGCCTTTTAACTTTGCCATAGCCCAATACGCTATGTCGTCTGCTTGGGGTGCGAGTTCCATTATTTCGCTCATGTGCGTTAAATCCAATGATTGCGGCGGGTAAAGTACCCCGCCTATGCCGGTTGGGAAAAGTTGCTCCGCATCGTCTTTTTGGGTAGCACGCCATTTCCATTTGTTGTAGGGCAAACCTTTTTTAATTACATGCGCTCTGTGACAGCAAATTTTTTGCGGGTTTTCCCTATGCATTTGCAAAAGTTTTTCCAGCCAATCTTTGGGATAATACGCGTCATCATCCACGGTTATGAGAATATCGTTTGGAAATTCCTGCAATGTAAAATTCAGTTTTTTATAGGATTTTAAATCCTCGCAAAATTTTATTTCCAAGCCCATCTCAGTTTCTGTTTTCAAAAGACTTGGAATGTTGTTCAAATTCCAATTTTCCTTATCCAGCCAAAGGATTATTTTATCCGGTTTTACACTCTGTTCAAATAAAGACCATATAGCATAAGGGGCTGTGTCTTCCGTTCTTTTTCCGTAGCTTGTGAGTGTCACTATGAGCAAAGGGGATTTTTTTGTGGTGTTTTGCAACGGTTCAAATTTTTTTTGCTCAATTATATTTTTTAACTTTACTTTATGCCACAGAGCTATTTTTTTTTGAATAAAACGAATAGGCTTGAGGAAAAATTTTAGCATTATGGATAAAAATAGAAAAACGCTCCGCAGATTTGGGCAAAATTTTTTGGACGGCGAAATGTCAAAAAAAATCGCAGACGATTTGCCATGCTCATCGCGGGATTGCATTTTGGAAATAGGTCCTGGGCACGGTGCCTTGACCGAATGGCTGCTATCCAAATGCTCAAGTTTAACTGCAGTTGAAATAGACGATTTTTGCATCCCAAAATTGAAGGAAAAATTTAAAACCAGCGAAAACTTCAACCTTGTCCATAAAAATTTTTTGAAATTTGATATCGAAAAATGGATAGACGAACATCCTAACTCATGGATAGCAGGCAATCTGCCATATAATATGGCAACTGCGATAATAACACACATATTGCCGCATATATCAAAAATAAAAGGCTGCATGTTCATGACCCAACTTGAGGTAGCGCAGAGAATAACCGCACACGCAGGCTCAAAGAGCTACGGAAGCCTCTCCGTATTTTGCGCTTGCCATGCCAAAAGCCGTATAGCAAGGCTCATAAGCCCTGAGCATTTTAACCCTAAACCCAAAGTGAACAGCGCAACCATAATTCTTGAACCATTGGAAAAGCCCCTTCACCAAGATGGCAAATTTTTTGAATTTGTCAAAACGGCATTTTCGCAGAAGAGAAAAATTCTTGCAAATTCGCTTTCTGACTTTTACCCAAAAGAACAAGTTATAAATGCGCTTGAAAATTTGAGTTTTAAAGAAAATGCAAGAGCTGAAGAGTTATCGCCGGAGTGCTTCATTAAGATTTACTATATTCTACGCAGATGAGTTTTTTTAGTAAATTGATAAAATTTGCTGCAATAGCGGCTGTCATTGCGGCGGTTTATCTGTTTGTCAAAACAGAACGGCTGGATAAGCAGTTGACCGAAATAAAGCCAAAAGCAGAAGATAGTTTTTCTGAATGGCAGAAACAGAATAACTGCCTTGTGGATTCTTTGCCATGCACTGAATATTCAGCGCAATTTAAAAGTTGGTTGTCGCAATTTGAACTATACAAAGAGAAAAAGGAGAACTCTCCGCAATTTCGAGGTTATAGATTTTTGAAAGAATTGGATGGGCTGTATGCTCCGAATCTCAACTCCGGAGGAAAGGCGGCTCTTGCAGTATTATGTAGCGGGGTTCTGTTATGGTTTCTATTAGTAGCCCGCCTCTTAGGCGGAAAAAAAAAAAAGATAAGTTCTCCATCAATAAAAACTCGCTCAATCGCTACCCCTAAGCCAGACACTCAGCCAGATGCTCAAACTTTGCTCCGTAAAGCCGCGGAATGTGCAGAAAAAGAGCCAAAGAAAGCCATAGACTACTTTGAGCAAGCTCTTGAGAAGAGCCTCAGTGCCAAGCTCGCTGCTCCAGCTTTGCTCATGTGTGGCAGTTTGCGCTTGAAAAATAAAATCGGCAAAAGAAAAGGCAAAAAACAGCTCAATAAAATAATATCCGATTCGCCTCAAGGCCCGGAAGCCCAAAAAGCAAAAGATGTCCTTGAGACATTTAAATGACATCATAATTATCTATCTTTGACTATATGTATAACATTATTCGTTTATCAGAACAGCTTTCTGAAAAGCATATAATTGTTCACTCGGAATGTACCGATGCGGAAAGTATTTTGTGCGAAATGGTACAATTACTATCCGATGAGTTGGGACCCGAAGCTTGTAAAGACATTTCGGATGCTGTTTTAGCAAGGGAAAAAGCCAAAAGCACAGGCATAGGCTATGGCGTTGCTGTTCCGCATACAAGAACATCTTGGGTCAAGCAACTGTATTGCGTTGCGGCAACTTCGGAAAACGGCATAGAATTCAAAGCTATGGATGGCAAACTGACTAGTTTGTTCTTTTTGATAATAAGCCCTGATTTCACCGTTGGTCCGCATTTGAATATAATATCTGCCATAAGCCATTTGGTGGGCAAAAACGCGAATATGAGCGCAAAACTCAACAGCGCCCAGTCTCCAGAAGAATTTATGGATATATTAAAAACAGAAGAAGAAAAGTATATAACCTAAATCGGAATGAGTGGATTCGAACCACCGACCACTTGAACCCCATTCAAGTACTCTACCAGGCTGAGCTACATTCCGAGGCTTTTAGTTTACCTTGATGGTTTCTAAACCGGGCCTGCCTAGAGCAAAGAAAAAGTCAGCCGCTGCTTTCCAAGACATATCATAGTGCTTGTTGAATATCATTTCATAGCCCCCCTTTAAGCGAAGGCGAAAGAATTCTTCACGAAAAAATATAAGCCCGCCATTTAAACTGGTTGCAACGCCAAAGACATCGCCAAATTTAAGGTCTCTTTTGTCGTAACCCGGATTCTTAGCCCCTACTTGAACTTCAGCAAATGGCGTAATACTAGATTCAAGGAACTGCTGTTCCAAGCCAACCCAGCCACCAAATCCACCATCTGGCACCGTTATATCAAATTCAAGAGTCACAGCCGTCAGCTCCAAAAATTGAATACCTGCTAAAAGAGAGGGGTTAAAAAATTTCTCGCCTTGCTTTTTATAGCTAGGGCTGCTCACAGGACCTAAAGCACCAAGGCCTATGCCTAAATTGAGCCAAGGGGAATGCTTTTTTTCTTCGTTAGGCTTACCTAAACTCAGAGGTTGTGCCAGCGAAAAAGACGCGAAAACGAGAAGTAGTATTATATAACGCATGGGAATAATCTAGAAAAATTCCAAATGGTCAATAAGCCTTGTTTTGCCAAAATAACAGGCGAGTAAGATAACAGCGTTTTTTGAAATTTTTGTTTTTATAGGCAGCAAATCGTTTTTATTTGCTATTTCAACATATTGAATTTTGCCCCCCGCCTGTTTTATTTTTTTTTCAACGATACCCTTCAATTTTGCAACAGAATCAATTCCTTGCTCATACATTTTTTTTGCTTCCAAAAGTCCCGCATATATTGAACTCGCAGCATCACGTTCCTTTAAGCTCATATATTCATTGCGGCTAGACATGGCAAGCCCGCTTTTTTCTCTTATTGTCTTTACGCCTATAACTTGAACAGGGAAATTCAAATCAAAAGCCATTTTGCGAATTACATGGAGTTGCTGAAAATCCTTTTCTCCAAAATACGCCCTATTTGGGAGCGTTATGTTAAAGAGTTTTGCCACCACGCTGAGAACCCCGGCAAAATGCCCGGGACGCCACTTTCCGCAATACACGTTTTCAAGTTCTGCGTTGCGCACGTAAGTTTGCAATGGCTCTGGATACATCTCCTTGGGTTCTGGCGCAAAAACAATGCTTGCCCCAGCCTCAGCGCAAAGTTTTGCATCCATCTGCAATCTGCGGGGATATTTTGCAAAATCCTCATTTGCCCCAAATTGCGTTGGGTTGACAAAGATACTGACAATAGTCACATCATTGTTTTTTGCGGAAGTTTCAACCAAATGAATATGCCCTTTATGCAAAGCCCCCATAGTAGGCACAAGCCCAATGCTCTTCCCCTGCAAAAGCATTTTTTTTGAAAATTTTTGCAATTCTGAGGTTTTGCGAATTACTTTGATTTTTTTTGAATTTTTTCGCATGAACTTTCCAAAGGGCAGAATGATAGCAATGCAGCGGCAAAAAATGGCATCCACAGCACATAGCATATACATATGGCAAACGATTGTAGCAAACTTCCGGAAATGAGCATCGGCAGATTTAAGCAATAAAAAACTACATCCAAAACAATTAGCAAAATAATCGTGAGCAAACTAGCTGTAATGGTTTTTCTAACTCCATGCGCAATGGCACCTTCCAGAGTTTTTTTCTTTTTCGCGTTTTCGCTGATATGGTATCTGAGCAAAAAAATCAAATGGAATATATCCGCGAAAAAAACAGAGACAAAGCCAAACCACGCTAAATTTGAAACTCCCAAAAATAAAAACCAAGCGGAGAGTGCATAAGCTAAAAGTATGGCAGGAAGTATTGATTTTATAAATAAACTTCTTATAAAAATGAAACTGGTTATGACAAAAAAGAGAACGACTGCCGTAAAAATCGGCATTATATCTTTATATCTCGCAACGGCGAGCAAAAATAGAGCGTTGAGCAATAAAAAGAGAAACCAAAGGAGTCCGCATTTAAAACCGAAGTATTTCCATCTGAAAAGAAACAGCACTAAAACGGCAAAAACCGCCCCAAAATTCACAGTGAGCATTTTAAAATCGCCATAAATGAAATGGGTCACGGTTGCCGTTACTTGGTCTGAAAGCGGTTGTATAGAAACCAAAACCCCATCTATATTAAACAAGGCTATTATGCAAAACACACTCGCAACTAGAATCTCTATAAGCCTATAACGAATGGCATATTCCGAAACTCTTTGCACTAACAATGCTCTTTCTCTTAGATCCATTTGTAGAGGAGAATGTAGAAAAAGAGGGGAGGATTATAGAGTAAAATCACCACAAAATAATTGTCAATAAACGCTTTTTCGATGTTTTTTGTGATTATAATTTAAAAAAAGTATATATTTAATAAATGGAGTCGTTTTACTAGGAGAAGCATTCTATGGAAATTCGAAAATTTGCCCAAGTTTTATTTTCTCTAGTCTTTCTCTTATTATCATGTTCCGGTGAGAATCTGTCCGGTAACGATTCAGCAACTAGTAAGTTGGGAAAGATGCAGAAACTCAACAACCGTATTGATATGGAAGAAGCTATGAACCAAGTAGAAAAGGCAATTGCTTTTTTAGACAAAGAACACCCTTCGGAATTCAAATCAAGGAGGGTAGTGAATTCTGTTTCTATTCTGCGTTTCGGCGATATTAAATCTTCTACGATGAAATCCGGCAAATATGATACTCTTGAGATTTCAGACACTTTGGCTTATGTTTTCAATTTCAAAGATTCTTCGGGCTATGTAATAATTTCAAATGATATACGAGTTGATAGCCCGCTGCTGGCATTCACAAAAAAAGGCTCTTTGGTCAATGGCGAAACGGACAACCCTGGTTTGGCATTGTTTTTGGAAAGGCTGGAAGGCTATGTGCTGAAATCCGTTATAGAATTCGGCAAAACCGATGAACAGAGGGCAAGGGCTACAGCCCAAAGAGGACCCTACCTAGGCCCTATTGATACTATTTTAAAACCGCTTGTGCCTGTAGAATGGGGGCAGAGCAATCCTTTCAATGATAATTTAGAGTATAGGAACTGCCCAAAAACTGACAATGGCAGAGTCCCGGCTGGCTGCGTGGCAACAGCAACGGCACAAATTATGTCTTACTGGGAATATCCTACTAAAATAGACAACGTTACTTATAGATGGGCTGCTTTAAATATATACAAGCAGAAGTATGATTTTTACCCATCTCCAACAGATGAGTCATATGTACTAACGGCAAAAGCCTTCTCAAGAGCTATGGTAGCAAATTTATTTAAACAAATAGGTACAGGTGTTAATATGGAGTATGGTTGCGACGGTAGTGATGCTTCTACTGCGAAAGCCCTATCTTTTTTAGAATCTAAAGGGTTTTCTACCAAGAGTTTGACATCTTATAATTTAAATACGGTTAGAACTGCTTTATCATTCTATAAAAACCCTTTGATTGCACGTGGTTGCAATGCCGCCAAAGGCAAAAAATGTCATGCCTGGGTTATTGATGGATTGGCAAGAGATTCTGATTCTTTTTATATACATAATAATTGGGGTTTTGACGGAACAGACAATGGTTATTATCCAAGTGGCATTTTTGATCCTTTGTATTTTAATTTTCAAGGTGTAGAAATTGCTAGGGTATCTAGATAAAGAGGTTTTAATGAAATACCTATTCACAATTTTTTGCTTTGTTTTATGCTCCTGCTTTTCTGAAGAAAAACAACTATTGTTTGAGCTTGAGCCTTGTTCCAGTAGTTCAGTTGAGCCTAACCCGTTAATTCTTGAATGTCCTCCCGAGGACATAGCCCAATGTCCTCTTTTAAAATCTGTACCTAATAAACGATATCGGGGTGAGGGAGGAGGGTGGTACTTTGCATTATCAGTAGAAGAACTGTCGTTTGGCAAGCAAGGAATGGTTAGGTGCGTAACCGCGAGCGGCGATATTCTAGGTATAAGCGGTAATGCAGAGGCAGTTCTATTAGGCTGCCGTCATGAAAGCATAATCGTATCAGATAGTATTAATAATCCTCCACGTTTTATTGGCATTAATAGATTTAAGAGATTGGTATGCCCCTGGTTTACCGCAACGATACCAAATGACCTATATGACCGACACATATTGCATATTTTGGTAGAACAAAATGAAACGGGAAATGAAAGAGAAATGCCTATATTCGTGACATATATTAATAGTGCCAGTAGACTTACAATAACCCAATCGGCGGAATAATAAAAAGTCACTATTTCAGATTTTACTATAGTAAATTATTTACTAAATTGCTTTTGTGCTTGGCTTTTTTTTCTTTCTACTCTCCGCTTCGTTTTTATTTGCATCTACGCCGCAAACGGTGAAACGTGATATGAGCAAAAGAATTTTATTTGACAATCCCGATATCCAAACAGGTTATTCACCTTTGATGCTTGAAAAGAATTCGAGGGCAAACTCGCTTTTGCCTGCCCTTAATGGAGATATGGCTTTAAAAGAGCTTCTTGCTGCAAATCCCAATTTATGGAGTATAGAGAATTTGCGAAAAGAAAAAAAAATAAACACTAAATTGTATGTAAATATAATTTATGTAGATGGTACAAGAGAAGAAGCGTATTGCGATTTCTCAAAAACCACCAATGCGGAAAACTGGGTATTGACTATAGGAATAGACTTTGTATCTGGCAGCTCAAATACGGCAGGCATACACGTTCAGCAATGCATTGAATTTGTCAAAGACAGCATTGGCTATGCTATGCAAGATTCCACGGGAAAAAATCAAGTTATTCCGCCTAAAAGAATTTTGCAGGAAATTGAAAAAGTCCAAATACCAGATGTGATTCCCCTCGATTTGCAAATGAAATTATTAAATGCTCACAAAAGCGTTGAAAAAAGCGGTGATTGCCCCGGCGATATAGAAGCATATTTAATTCTTTTAGATGTTTGGAAGCAGGTTAAAAATATTGAAATGGATCTTTTCACTATAAGTGAAGCTCTGTACCACGAAACCGTCCGGAGCTGCGCATTCAATAGGGAATGGAATAAAAAATACAGCGAAACTGCAACCTTCCGTTGCGGCTCAAATGATATATGTGAATATAACCAAAGCGAAGATGGTAAAACCTTTTGGAGTTGGAACGCTTATGACAATCGCCTGGAATTTCAGAGAAAAAATTTTTTGTTTTTTTCTTATGGTAAAAAAAGCATCCATGATGGAGGAACTATGTTGGATTTGCGCATAGTACCGCTTTCTTCAAGGCTTTTTTTGGAGAGTTATCTGAACTTGAAAGGCGAGCCTGTGAGCCTAGGTCTTATAATACTCGGCAAAGACTAAATTTTTTTTCTTTTATCCAATTCTTTTTTCAACATTAGCCAGTAATCTTTTCCAAAAAAAATCAGATAATTTGCAAATAGCAAAATTATATATATCAATCGCTCAGGAGAGCCGAGGAACAACGGAACAACGAATAAAACCGCCGCTATAAAAAGCGCTATCCATCTAAAAGCCATAGGTAGTATAAAAAACAGATGTATTTCTCTGTTGGGATTAAGCGTTGCAAGGGCAAAAAAGAAAGAACATTCCGTGTAGGCAAAAGTTTTAATCGGGATTCCTGTTATGAGAGATGCTATAACCGTATTAAACCATGCAAATAAAAAGTAAACAGTAAAAAGAGTTGAACCCCATGCACTCTCAAGCCAAACCATTACATCGTAAAAAAACCAAAGTACAAAAAATACTAAAAAATTGCCAACAAGCGGAATAGCTACAAATGTGAAAATACGCCAAACTTCCCCATGAAAAATCGCGCTTGGCTCTAAAACGAGCTTAGATATGAACTCCGGTTTTTTCATTACCAAGAAAAAGCCCATCGCCTGTATTATGGTTAAAAATAATGGCAGTTTGGGTATAGACAGCCATTTAAAATTGTCGTCTATACGAACAAGCCAATTGGGAAGGTTTACATGCCGCATTTATTCTTCGGAAGAAGATTCAATTTTTTTTATCAAGTCTTCTAAAATTTTGCCACCGCTCTTTATGTTGCTCACCATTACTCTAGCGTCTTCGGAAAGCTCGCTGTTCGGGAATTTCTTGAGCATTTCTTCAAAGGCTAACAACGCAAGGGAATCTTTCTTTTCATATTCGCTTAACACAAAGCCTTGCATAAAATAGGCTTTATATGCATCCGGCTCATTTCCCCAAAGCCCTACTATAACTTTATATTCATTAACTGCTGCATCATATTGGCCTATATCCTGATAAATGCTTGCAAGCTCATAAGAAGCTACTTTTTGTATGGAATCGTTTTGCGGAAATAGTATTCTAACTTTTTCCCAAAGCTCTTTTGCTTTTTGCGGATTTTGGTTGTTGTATTGGCTTTTTGCATGCTCAGATAACTCCGCAAGATTATCCGACGTAAACTCCAAACCCCATGAGGTGTCTATAATCGCAACGGGAACGGATTTCCGCAAATTCGCCTGTTCTCGCTCCTGAATACCCGCAAATTCATTGTATCTTATGTTTTTATAAGCAGCTCTTCTAATTTTCTCCCAATTAGCAACTTCTCCATATTTTTGCCTATTGAGTACAAATTCCCTTCTGTAAGATATATCTGGAATGCGAAGCCAAACCGCTACGTCCAATTTGGAATCTTCAAAGCTCTTTGGCAAAAATAGGGAATCTTTTTCCGATTCATACGCTGTTTTTAAGGCTTCTTCTGGAATTCCCAATGTGGAGGTTAAAACCGAATCCATTAAAACCCGCACATAAAGCCGGTCCGCTATCTGGCGTGTCCAAGCGATATATTCACTGTATTTATCCAAGCCCTTTTCTTTTGCGGCTCTGGCATAAAGATTCTCTTCTATCAAATTGTTCAAGATAGCATTTCTGCGGAGCATTTGCTGCCGGGGACCTTGTTTTGCCTTGAATTCCAAAACCTCTTTTTCTGTTATGAAAGGTTTATTATCCATTGTCACCAAAACAACCGAGGAATCAAGCTGAAAGTCGCCTCTAGATTCCACTGCGGATTTTGCAAGATATTTAGATCTATCCCAAGGTTTTAACTGAGGCTCCACAATGGAATCTATGTAAAACACATAGTATGCATTAACATCTGGAGCAAGTAAAATCGGCGTAAATTTCTTTGCGCCGAGTTTTGAAACTTCTTCGTCAAGGGCAGGGAGCATTCCTATGTTCATAATGGCGTGTCCCTGTTTGACAAACGGTATTTCCTCAGCTATTTTTGCAAATTCCTCCCTTTTTGAAATTTTCTTTATTTTGCTCGCCAAAGCAGCGGAATCTTTGTCGGAAAGGGTCAATAATTTATACTCGGCTCTAGTTTGAAACTGTTCGGGATGTTCTTTATAATATTCTTCCAAACCGGATGGTTCTATTTTTACAAGTTCAACTTTGTAAAGTTTTTTTAACCTCTCCAATTCCGAGCCCATCAATGCACGGCGGCAACTATCTATTATGGCAGCTTTATTGTTATCATTTACTTGCGCTGCAAGTTCTGAATTTTCTTTCAAAAATAGGTCTGCAGCTATTTGCTCACGGAAATTCGCAATTGGCATGGAACTGGAAAGCATGGAAGAATCTATTACATAGCGGCTTTCATTTTTTTTGTAGTAATCCAGCAGAGCTTTATTGTTATAACCCATATTCGCCTGCACGTATAAATATATGTAAATTTGAGCAAGCCTGCTATTCTCGCTTTCTACAAGTTTTTTTTGGACCGAGCTTTGCTCGCCGGCAAATAAAAGACGTGCGACTTCTGCCATACGCCTTGTCTCTGCCACTTGTTGCAAGTCCGGTGCTATGGATTTTTTGTTGCGGGCGGTTTCTGGTCTTGTAGCGGCTAGAAATTCCACATCGGAAGTATATAGCGATGTGTTGCCAATTTTAGCTATAACCCTATCTTGCGGGAAGGGACTGCAGCCAAATAAAACGAAAGATGCCAAACTGGCAACGAGAATTAAAAAAGAATTACGCATAGCAAAGCTCCTTAACTTTTTAGAGACTCCAAGGCTTCTTCCTTGGTTTCATAAATTTTCAACAACCTATTAGCTCCAACTATTTCAATGACTTCAAAAACATTTTCATTTGGACCTACTATCCCAAAAGAACCTTTTTTTGAAAGAAGCATTTTTGATATTCTTAAAATCGCACCTAATCCCGTACTGTTTATATAGCGAAGTTCTGAAAAATCCGCAACTAAATGCAATAAACCATCCTTTTCAAACATATTCTGTACAAATTTTATTAGGTCTTGAGCATTGAAACTATCCAGATCTCCTTTCAACGCAAGTAAAAAACAATCTGGAATTTCAGGGACCGGAGAGAACTTTATTTGCATGGTTTCTTCTAGCATTTTATACCTCAACTATTTTGGTTACTTGTACAATCACTTCTGTTTGACTAATATTTACGTTGACTGAATCAGAGAGCATTTTAACCAAGGCTATACCCCTGCCTCTTGGAGCTTCTTCATCTATTATGGGGTTTTGATATTTGTTAAGAAGCACATCCATTGCGTCTTTGTCCATTTTACTATGTGAATTTTTAATAACCAAAACTATTTTTTTTCTGCTTATGGATATACTCGCAAAAAAACCTTCGCTAGACAGACTTGAATAGTCAACAGCATTGCTCGTCAATTCGTCTATTATGGTTTCTATATGGAAAATCAACTTCGGCTTAAAACCTTTTTTTGCGAGTACAGAGCAAATCAATCTTCTCAAAAGCGTGACGTTGGTGACGCGAGAAGGAAGAGAAAACGAAAACCGCTCTACCGAGCCTAAAAACCTAAAATCCGATATAGCAGCTTGCGGGTTGGAATAAAAATGAAACACCCTATCCAAACCAACTACGGACAAACGGTCTTGCAAGAACAGAGGCGCGGAGCTTATAGCTAAATCGCCACCTATTTGCTGAAGCATTTTGCGGCAACTCATAAGGGTACCCACAAATGGCGAACCTATAAATTTCACATTTTCCAAATTAACCACAACAAATACATTTTCGTTCTCTATGCACCTATTGATTGCGGTTTTGAAAGGAACAATGGCGGGAATATCCAAAGAACTCGTAACGCCTATGACCGCAAGCCCTGGTTCCATAGAAGAAATGGTCAACCCTTCCGATAAAAAATCCATCGCGTTGGAAAGCGTCATTTTTTACCCCCTGAACTTTGCAAATTCAAAGATGTTATGAACTCTTTTTTATCGGTTGTCTTTATTTGTACGGAAATAATATATCCAGTACTTTTACATGTAAAAGAAACTGTTGGTACAGCGTGCAAAAATTTT
>Ga0268262_10002939_pt1 | contig 19079 bp, 28 predicted proteins | sample TergutNc150P3_FD_190354 | JGI IMG/M metagenome (GOLD analysis project Ga0268262, IMG submission 190354) | Nasutitermes corniger P3 segment gut microbial community from laboratory colony in Florida, USA - Nc150 P3 (SPAdes) (version 2) | ecosystem: Host-associated > Arthropoda: Insects >...
ACAACGATTCTTACCCCGATTATTTCTCTGGAATGCCATCGACTTTTGCAGGAATTGTAAACGCCTTGGCTATAATTTTGCTCTGCAAATATAAGTTCTTTGATTATCACCCCGATATTCTCTACATTCCGCTGGTGATTATGCTGTTTACGGGGATACTCATGGTTAGCCCTCTGTTTCTCGCTAAACTTAAAAGGAGAAAAAGTCTCGCCATAAATATATTCCAATTGATAAACATAGCTGGGGCCTATATTGCCGGTTTTGCCATGATTTTTCCAGAGTATTTAATGGCTTTGGTTTTGATATATTTCATAATCGGTTTTGGTCATGGCATAATTAAACGGAACTCCATAATTAGCAGCCAAGAAAATAAAAACGCGGCAAAACGAGAAGAGGCATAATGGAAGTTCAAAATACAAGTGAAACGCTTTACTATATATGGTTCTTTGCAGTCATATTTCTTTTGGTTATTTTATTTTTAGCAAGATTGAAATTTGATGCTATGTTTAAAAGAAGGGAAGAGAGACGCAGAATGATATCTTATTCAAAGGTGAAATTAGTGCCAACCGAAGACGGGCAAAACAGAGCTTTGAAAATAAAAAGGATAAGATAAATGCTGAGCGAATTTGCTCCTGCCAAGGTGAATCTTTTTTTATCCATAATAAAAAAAAGAGAAGACGGTTATCACGATATTGGCACTATGTTCCACACAATCTCTTGCGGAGATGTCCTCTTTGGCGAATTGAGCACCGATGGAAAAATATCTATTTCTTATAACAATCCGCAGGAATATCCGCCGGAAAAGGACTTGATATACAAAGCCGCTGTTAAATTAAAAGAGGCATTTGGGGTTTCTAGCGGGGTTAATTTTTATTTGGAAAAAAATCTGCCATTGGGTGCGGGGCTGGGCGGGGGGAGTTCCGATGCCGCTGCGGCTCTTAGGCTTTTGAATAAGTTGTGGGGTTTAAATGCCAGCTCTTTGGAATTGGAAAAAATAGGTTCAGGTTTGGGAGCGGATATTGCGTTTTTTGTGAAAGGCGGTGCGGCTCTTGCAGAGGGCATCGGCGATATTTTAACACCGCGAAATTCAATAAGCAGCGAGAGCTGCGCGATTGTAGTGGCTACCCCAAAGTGCGTTGTTCCCACCGCCGAGGCGTATAGAGATGTTATCCCCGCTGGCAATATGCGTTGGCAGAACTTTATGAAAAACATGGACCCATTGAACGATTTATACAATCAATTTGAAGATACAGTGTTAAAAAAATATCCTCTTATAAATTTACTTAGGCAAAAATTAAATGCTTGCGGCGGAAAATCGCTGCTAGCGGGCAGCGGCGCAAGTGTTTTTTCGCTGTTCACTTCTTTGGAAAATGCGGCAAGGGCTTACGACTTGGTTAAAGATGAATGTAGATTTTTGCAAATTTGCCATTTTTGATAAATATATTTCATTCGGGATCTGGTTGTTTAGCAACCGTTGAGTCAGCTTTTACTTTAGAGTTTTTGCTCATATCATGGTAAATCCCCGATGCCAAATTTCCTCTCACTTTTACTTTGCTAACATGCGATGAGTCAAATGCGACAAAGATGGTATCTCCGCTCGATTCATTTTTGCCCTCTACTTTTCTGTTGTTGTTGACAGAAAACAGAAGGCTGCTCGCATTGCCTTTTACCTCTGCCAGTTTCATTTTCCCCACATCAAAGGAAATATCCATCCTGTCCCCGTTCATTTTATTCACATAATCTGGCAAATCTTCTTCGTAGAATAAACCTCTTGCGTTTATATTAACATAAAGGCTTTGCGCTTTGTTGTTTTTTACCGCCAAAAAAAGAGTATCCCCAAAAACATCTGAGTATTGTGCTGGTTTTCCTGATGTTGCTACCGTTTGCTGCGCTCCATGCGCATTTTCTATAACCAAAATAAATTCCACTTCATTTTTTTGCAATTTTACAAACATGGAATCCCCAGTGATGGTATAATCGTTTATTATGCATTTAGGATTTCCCTTTAGAGATAAGAACTCATCTTTTTGGTTGTAAAATGCGGTATCGCCAGTGATAACAAGGTCTTTTCTGGTGATCACAACAGAATTTGCGGCTATGGCTATTTGGTTACGTTGGCTATAAGTCATCGTTTGGGATTTGATGGAAAGGGTATCTAATTTTCCTTTTTCTTCAAAATAATAATGTGCAAGCGGTTGAGTTGGAATTTCCAAAAAATCTTCGTTTCGGTTATAAATTATTCTTTCGCCAAAAAACGCGCCCTTGCCCGCAGAATCGCGTGCCACGGCATTTTCTTCCGCGATGGCTATGCTGTTTTTTCTCGTGTAATTTCCTCTTTTTGCTTTCATGTTTCCTCTTGGGTATAGAAAATGAAAGCCCTGTTCGCTGTAAACCGCATCGGAATTTTTATCCCAGTGTGCGCGTTCCGTTCTGAACTCAACGGAGTCGTGCGTAAATTTTACATTTCCTTTCAAATATAAATGCCCCGCCTTTCGCATTGCGTCAAGCGAATCCGCACGTTCCATAATTAGCGGCATAGAGCCTTTTTCAATTCTAGCATTTGGCAGATGTTGAGTTTGGGAAAAAATAATTTGCGTGCATATCAGAACGCCTGCTATTTGCCATCTACTGTTTATCATTGCTCATCTTCCTGTGGAATGGGTTTGCTATCCTCTGGAACAAGTTTATTGTCCTCTTCTTGCAATCTTTTTGCAGCATCCTGAAAAATTCCAGTTACTTTTGAGAGTATGCGCCAGTTCTCCAGCCTTGAATCGGATATAAATCCAATGCCTTGCAAAACATCACCTGTTTCGCCAACAACCCTAACAGGACCATCTGTGCGAATTTTATCATCCTCTTTCAACCATAAAAGGGAGTCCGCTCTAACTGCCGCTCCTTTGGGTGAAAGCGCATAGACCCTGCCAAAAGCTCTGACATAAGTCATGCGCATATTCAGGTTCCCTGAATCTGCCCGCAAAAATGCGGCTTTGTTCCCCAGCGAATCGTAGATATCCGCCAAAATCGGCTTCACAAAAACGCTGTCCGAACCGCCCCATCTTTCCAAATAAGCAGTTTTCACTTTCCAAGACAGCCTATTTCCCTCGTATAAATCCAAAACCGTTGTATCAGAAAAAAGCATAACGGGATGTTCCTTGGGTTCCCAAGCCACATATTCGTCGTCTTTCGTTTTAGTACAAGAAATTAAACTCAGCACCAAAAGCAAAGCCAATAAAAATTTCAATTCTCCACTCTCCATTCTCAATTCTCCACTCTCCATTCTCAACTCTCCACTCTCAATTAAAAATAGTCACATTCAAATCCAATCCGTCTTTTGTTATCTTTTTCATCAACTGTTCCGCATCTTTGGAAATTTTTAGCATTTCGCGCCTCAAATCCCCATCCTGTCTTTTGTCCAAAGCAAGGGAAATGGTATTATCACCGCTTTCCAAAAGGTCTGCTATTAAAGTGATGCTGTTTTCAATTTTTTTCAGAGAACTTTTCAAAGTTATAAAATTTGCCTGAAGCAAATCTAAGTTATCAGATATTCCGTCAAAGTGCGGTTTCATATTATCTATAATTTCTATAATTTTATCTTTTGCATCAACCAAAGAATCTATTGAAGCTACAGCAGAGCGTTCTGCTGAACTTACCATGCGCGAAGTTTTATTTCCGAGCGTGTTCGCTTTATGTTTAAGTATTTTATAGTCCTTTATTCTCTCTTCAGAGAATAAAGTATCTAAGGTATTTCCCAAAATATCGGCAATAGCTTTGGCTTCTTCTAAAACGCCTACTACAAGTATGCCCATGCTTGTGCTTCCCATATCGAAAGACCCTGTGAAATGCGCTCCATTTTGATAGTAAGCATTTGAATTTCCAAGCGTTATCTCAATGACTCTATCACCCATCAAACCGATGTTTGCAACATGCAATTTGGAATTCACAGGGATTTTTATTTTGGAAAGTACGGCAATTTTTGCCCAAACACATGAATCCGTCAATACAAATTCCTTTACGCTGCCCCTTGTCAATCCGTTCACATTAACGGCGTCATTGATTTTCAAATTGCCTATTTCGTTAAAATCTATATAATAATAATTTCTGGCGTGCCAAGGGCTATTGGGATGCAAAAAGAACCACAGAGAAACCGGGAGCAAAATTATTGATGCGATAATGGAATAAAATGCCCAAGGCGGGCTTTTAGACAATTTTTTAATTCTTCGCCTTTTCGCCCATATCCTAAAGAGAATTATCGGATATCGCCACCAATAATCGGTTCTGTTTTCTACGCGCATTACCTTCTGCTCCCCATTTTTTGCCTTATCTTGTTGAGTAGAATATCATTTATATTTTTAGAGCTGTTTAACCCATCTTTTTTTAATAGATGATCCAGAGCAACAACTTCGGATATAACGGCTATATTTTTGCCTGGCAAAATTGGAATTACAACATGGGGAATATCAAGATCAAGAACACTGTTGGTGATGGTATCCAATCCCGTGCGGTTATACTGCTCCTGATAATCCCATTTTTGAAGCTCTAAAATAATATCCAACCGTTTTTCGTGCCTAACCGCTTTTATGCCAAACATCGAGCGTACATCTACAATGCCAATGCCCCTGATTTCAATATAATTGTTAAAGCCTGGTTTTCCTGTTCCAAAAATAAAATCTCCAATACGCCTCAAATCTATAGCATCATCGGAAATCAAACAATGCCCACGTTCAATTAAATCCAAAACACATTCGGATTTTCCAATCCCAGATTCTCCTATGAACAAAACCCCAACTCCAAAAATATCTACCATGCTTCCGTGCAAAAAGATTTTACGTGCAAAATAATTTTCCAAGTGCCTTTGCAAAGGTCTTGCAAAATTTATGGTTGGCAATTCTGTTACAACAAGAGAGGAGCCTACTGCCGAGCACATGTCCATAAATTCTTTATGAGGTTTTAATCCATGCGTTAAAATCCAGAGCGGAGATTTATATTTCGCGAGTTTTGAAAAAATTATCTTTCTCTGCTCTTCGCCTACAGATTCCAGATAATTCCATTCCGTATGCCCTAAAAGCTGTATGTGTTCGCAGGCATAGTCTCCAAAAAAACCTGTTAAGGCAAGCCCTGGGCGATGCAAGTCTACGCTTGTTATTTTTGAATCGAAAAACTTGTTTTTCAATGAGAATTTGAGTTCTGCCCCATGCAGCTCAAGCAAATCCCTAACGCTAAAATGTTTATGCGTTTGTTCCTGAACTTGTGATAAGTCGCGGTAATTCATTTTGCAACCTCGCTCGCTTTGTTAAAAGGTTTTGAGAGTCCCAATTCATTAAAAACCGATGCGCTTCTCGTAGCGTAATCTTTATTGCCAGTTATCTCTGCCAAGCGTAGCAAAATCATCGCTGATATAAAATATTGTTTTTTTTCAATGGAGATTTGCAAGGCGTCTTCGTAAAGTTTTGTTGAATTTTCACCTATTAAATCTGCGACTTTCGCCTTGTAAAGAGCAAATTGCCCTGGAGAATCGCGCTTGCTTATCTGTTTTAAATAGGAAGAAGCCTCGTCCGCTTTTTTGCTGCCAGCAGCGGCTGTGGCGGCTTCTCCAAAAAATACCGCAGATGCTTTTTTGAACGAATGTTTGCTTGCAAATTCAAAGGCTTGCTTGTATTCGCCCTGCGAGTTGTAAAGCTCCATATATGCTTTGTAAAAATTCTCCTTGCTCTTTTCGTCTAGAGCGTAAACCCGTACCAAATCTAAAAGTCTTTTTGCCTCTTCGTATTCCATAGCGTGAGTTGCCAATGTTGCCATTGATGTTAAAATTCTCCCTTCGGATATAAGGTCTGCTTCCTTGCGGGCCTCGGTCAGGGCTAATTCGTATTGAGCGTAAGCCAAGCCATAACGCCCCTGTGAAAAATATTTTTTTGCCTGGTAAGCATAATCTCCCGAAGCGGCATAAGAGGTCTGAACCCCAATTGTTAGGATTAACAGGATTGATAAGATTTTTACCATGCGTCCTCCAAGAGAGGGATGGAATCTTTTTGCGGAATTTTGTTGCGTATAAACCAGAATTTAGACATTCCGCCTATAAAATCGTCTGCCTTATTGATAGTATGCGACCCGTCTGAAACTAGGCTACCGATGTCGCGGACGGTGGTGTCCAGCGAATTGATTAAAGTCCCAGCTCTTTCCGTTAAATTATCCAGGCTTCCCATTAAACCCATAACTCCAGAAGTTAGAGTATCTGCAAAGGATTTGGCTGCTGGCATACCGTCATTTATGGTTTTGAATAAGTTGTTAGCTCCAGACATCAGTTTGCCCCCGCCTCCGAGCAATCTATTCAAACTAATAGTTGCGGTATCTAGGCGATCATATAAAAGGCGCGAACCGAGCAACATTCCAACGGTGGTATTTGTATCCACAATTAGGTTCAAAAGAGAATCTACCGCTGAAACTAGATTGCCTATGTTGCTTACAAGTTCATTGGCTGTTTTCAAAACGGTTTCAATGTCTTGCGCCGTGCCAGCTTTTATAAATTCCTCTTCCTCCAAAATTCTGCCGCCTTTAACAGAGACATCGATGTTTACAACGCGCTCGGAAATTATGTTCTGGTCACGCGTGGCATATAAAACAGATTCATTGGTTATATGGTCCTTATATTTGGAATCAAGTACTAGCGTTAGCCTAACAAAGCCCGTGTTAGTCAGGGTAATGTCTCCAATGCTTCCTATATCAACGCCGTTTATCTGCACGGTTGTGCCTTTGCGAAGGCCTTGCCCTGAAGTCATATCGCAATAAAGATTGTATTCGTTTTTCCCTAAAAAACCATCTTGTTGCAGCCATTTAACCACGATAATAGTCACAATGCATATAGAAATAGCGAGTACGGCTCCAACCATCAAGCCGGAAAGCTCAGACCAATTTATGTACCGCAACGTTTTAAACATTCACATTTTAATTTAGAAATTTCTAACTTCCTATTGTGCTTGTTGATTCCGCTCCCCGTTATCCGTATTTGGCAAAACTTATAGCGTTTATAATAGCTCCGCAAAATTCATTTGAAAGTGCTTGGATTTCCGCGATTCAAGATAAATTCGGGGTTTTGGAGCATAAGGGTGAATTTTTTCCTTTTTGCAAAACCGACTATTACAAAACTGAGATGGGGGAGAATTTGCATAGGTGCGTGGTCTCTTTTGACGGGTTGGTTGAGCCGGAAAATATAGGCACGTACAAAGCTAAATCCATTGAATTGGAAAACGGTTTAAAAAACAAAATCGGATGCCGAACATTGAATATAGATACGGGTTACATGGATTCCGACAAAATAGTTCTCCCATCGACAAAGCGCGGCCCGTTTAAACTCTACGCTGGCGATGGAATTTGGCTGGATATGGTTTTAACCTACGCAAAAGGGGATTTTAAACCAACCGAGTGGGCCTTTGCGGATTTTAAGGAAAACCCTTACAAGCGAGATTTATTGCTGATAAGGGAAAAATATAAGAAGGCATTGCATGGAAAAACATAGATTAAAGCCCAATAGGCAAAGCCTGGACATATTGCTCCGCCGCCACGGAATTGAATTGAAAAAGGAAACCTTGGATAAGCTGTGGCTCTTTCACGGCTTGCTCAGGGAAAATAATAAAGACCAAGACTTGACTCGCCTTAACGCTTTTGAAACCATAGTGGAGCGGCATTATGCGGACTGCATAATAATAAATTCCTTTGTCAAAAAATGGCCAGACAAAATGCTGGACATAGGCTCTGGCGCGGGTTTCCCTGGCATACCGCTTAAATTGACGAACCCGCAGATAAATCTGATTTTATGCGAGCCGCGCCCCAACAGAATTAATTTTTTGGAAATGGTTATAGAGGAATTAAATTTGCAGGGCATAAGCATTTTTGGGCATAAAGTCACTAGCTCCTCCATGAAAGAACCAGTTGGCGGCATTATCTGCCGTGCTTTTGGCAGCATTGCAGAAACATTGCCTCGCTTGGGCTGTTGTTTAAAAAAAGGCGGGAAAGCCTATTTTATGAAAGGCCCTGCCGTTAAAGATGAACTGCGCGATTTTAAATCCGATGAATACAAAATCTCGGAAACGCATTTTTACACCATACCTGGTGGCGTTCAGCAAAGAGCCTTGATAATTTTAGAGAGGTTATAAAAAAATTACTATATTCTATCTATGCTTATTTTGCTGATATTAGTTTCTTTGGCTGGGTTTTACCTAAGTGCTAGATATTTTTTGAAGAATTTAAAAGTCATAGAGCTAAGAAACAAGAATGAGAAATCCGCTTGGAAAAGAGCTTTGAACTATCCTTTCACCGTTATATGGTATAGCTACCTGTTGATATTTTTTATCTGCTTAACGGTGAATAATTTATGATATTTATCTCTCGGCAATTTTTTTTCCTTTTGCTTTTTTGCATAACCGCGTTTTCAATGCAAAACGCCGAGCAAGCTGCCAAGCGCAATGCTTTTGAATTTGAAGCGGTGGATTTGGGAGTTTTGCAGCAGGGGATTAGGAAAAATGTTGAGATTAACGGAAAAAATGTATCTTCGCGAACAATAGAATTGGAAAATGTTTTTAACCAAATGGTAGGTGGCGAAAACTTTATTTATCCAAAAAAAATAGCCGCAGGGCAAAAGTTTAAAATCAGCTTTACGCTTAACACAGCCTATATGGAAGGCCCTTTTCTTCACAACATAGTTTTAGTGGATACCAGCGGTTTTGCGTGGACAGCTTTGGTACAGGGGCGTGTGGATAACCCCATTGTATTCAACGAGAGAATTTTGGATTTGGGTTATTATAAAAAGGGCGTAAAAAAAACTTGGGTATTTTACGCTTGGAGCACGGAGAGCAAGCCTTTGAAGTTTAGGCTTGCCCCTTCTTCTCAAAAGGAATTTAAAGCGGAATTTTCAAATGTAAAATTGGACATCAAGGATTTTGAAAACATAAAAGAGGGCGGAACAACGCCGGGTGTTAAGATAAGCCTATCGGTTATAGATTTGGAACCCCCAAAGAACGGGCAAAAGAGCATACGCAAAATAGTTTCCTTTATCTGCGATGATTTCCCAAACTCAACCCCCGAACTTTTAGTCACAGGCTATTGGGAGTAGACTTGTATTTTTCGGACTATCTGGCATTGCTCAATATACCTAGGAATCTGTTTTTTATCATATAGTCAGCGGCTTCTTTGAATGCCGGGGTTAGTTGCTCTACGGTTGTTTCGGCTTTATTTGCTGGGAGAAGCCTTAAGCGACCGTTTTCAATTGTTTTAGTAAATCTAGATGTTTTGTTTGCCATAATGTGCTACTCCTACTTATGGTTTTCATAGTAATATAGCAAAAAAATTACCACGAGCTTACGGGTTAGGCTCGGCAAAGAAAGTTCTTTACATATTCGTGTGATTTTGTATATTTCTCCCAAGTTTTTAAAATATAGGATTTTATGACAAAACTTTTCCCTCTCGCTCTTTTGCTCTTTACTTTCGCTCTGTTCTTTGCTTGCTCTACAGATGATGAAAAGGAGAATACACCATCTTGCACTGCCGCCAATAACACTTCAACACAATATTGTTCCAATGGTGTTATGAAACAGTATGGCTTTGTAACTGACGAAATTGACGGTAAAACCTATAAAACGGTTGTAATCGGTACGCAAACTTGGATGGCGGAGAATCTTAGCTTTAATCAGACGGGTAGTAGATGCTACGGCGACAACACAGCCAACTGCACTAAATACGGCAGGCTGTATGATTGGTCAATGGCTAAGGTGGTATGCCCTACTGGTTGGCATTTGCCGAGCTACCCAGAGTGGAATGAATTGCTGAATAGAGTTGGTGGAGAAGCAATCGCAGGACCTTTGCTGAAAGCGGCTAGCGGCTGGAACAACTATTATGGTAAATCTGGCAATGGAACAGATAATTACGGCTTTGCGGCTCTGCCAGGCGGCGGTTATGGCTACGGTAGTGGCTTTTTAAATTTAGACGGTTTCAGAGACATTGGCGAAATGGGCTATTGGTGGACAACCACAGAAAGCAGTGCTAATCTTGCTTATCACCAGCGTACGTTTTATGACCGCAATAACATTGGCTTAGTTGATTATCTCTATAAGAACACCATGCTCAGTGTCCGTTGTGTTAAGAACTAACCTCAAACTGCATTTTTTAAAGTATATAGTTGTTTTGCACGACTTATCCTTTCCACTTGAATAGTGGGAAATCGTCATAAATATTCTCAAGTTTTTCATTGATAACAGAGTATATATCGGGGTCTAGCGAAGCCTCAATTTTTTTGCTCGGAAATAAAAACAAAGATTTATCCAGTTCTTTATTATCTGTCAAACCTTCGTATAAAATTTTGATTTTCTTATTGAATATTCGGCAAATTGGTGGGTCTAACGATTTTTCAATTTCGTTATTTGACAATAGCAAAGTTGATAAATCTTTGCCTTCTTCTGGCGTGGTAGATAAAATTGTGTGCAAGTTTTTGAGTTTCTCGCTGATAATCCTGTTTGTTTCTGGGTCTAGACTTTCTTCTATTTGTTCTTCCGATAGCCAAAACTCCGGCGGCGGTTCATCTGGTTCTTCGTTTTTTTCTTCCAGTTCTATTTTTTCAGTAGGTTCTTGTAATTCTCTAAGCGTTTTTAATTGCTTTTCTAATTCGTTGCGGTTATCTATCAATTTTTTTAATTCGGTTTCTTCTGGCGACTCTGGCAATGAAGCTAAACTAAATTTTATATCACTTATTACTTCTTTGTCGCTTGTTTGCGTTTTTCTAGCGGTTGGTTTTGGTTGCTTTAAACGTTCCAATTCTTTTATTCTACCTGTTATTTTTTTTAGTTCTTTTTCTATGCTTTTAATCTTTTCGTCATTTTGCACATTAACAGTAATTTCAGTTTTGTTGTTATTTTGGTTTTTGTTGATATTTTCATTCCTATTGATTTCTTCTTTTATTTTCTCGCATTCGTTTTTTAATTCTTTTGATTTACTGGCAGAGATAGCAGAAATTATTGCGGCTATAATGGAGCCGCCGGCACTGATAATAGCTATTGTTATATCACCATTCATATAATTATATTCTTTTTTCCAAACTATGGGAACATATATTCAGTTCCTGATGGGATTGTATGTCGCTTTTTTTGTGAATTTTGCGTTTCCCTACTAGATTCTTCTTTTTTCATTATTTTCTTGGATTCCTTTAATACTTTATCTAGGTCTAAAAAACACATAGTTTTTGAGCTTATAAAGCTAGTTATTTTGTCGTACATTTTTTTAATATCGAAATCTCCTTCTTCTTGTATCCAAAAATTCTGGCAGCTATGAAGATGAAATTCTATATAGATATTATTATAATAAGTATTAGTATTAATATGAGGATAGCTTCGATTTTCAATATCAAATTTAATAATATACCTAGTATTTATAACTTCTATACGATTTGTTTCATCTGGATGTTTCTTAAAGTAAGTAATAAACTTATCCATTTTTCAATCCTCTTTTCTCAGTTTAAAAAATCCTTTGTTTAATAATTCTACAAGTACGCTTTTGCCTTTTGTCTTTAAGCTACTTGTTTCTTTCCTTAATTCCGTACTTTTCCTAATAAAATTTATCATATTGGTAATATAGATAATTTTACAATAGGCTGTATTAAGAGCTTACGGGTTAGGCAGAGCACAAGACGTCCTTTACATATTCGTGTGATTTTTATTTAAATAAACCAAATCCGTATTGGCCTCCAGCAAACAAAATATATTTGCAAGCGTAATAGGGTTTAATTGCTTGTTCTTTTGGGCATAGCATAATCCTTTGATGGTTTGGACCATATAAGATTCGCTAGAATCGGAATTTTTGACTGGTGGATATTGCAAACCAGAGCTTTGCAAAAACTGCGAATATGCCGCATCGGTGCAATCAGCCATAAAAGAGAGAAGAACGCTTGAAGCCACATAGAAAGCCAAACAAGCGTTGACAAACACGTCTTTTTCGTTAGTCCCGCCAAGAACTTTTATTAACGGAGCGTTGACCATAGCGATATAAATACAAGCAGGGACTTTATGCCTATCAAGAAACCTTGCCGCATCTTTCATATAATACGCTTTTATAGTAGCTCTTGCCACATCATACAAGGACTCTATATCCCGCCTAGCTTTTGAGCTATTTCCCGTTATGTCCAAAGACTGAAAAGAGTTATCCGAGGATAATTCTGCATTTAGGTATGGTTTTATTACTGTATCCCAGATTTCATTAAATTTAGCTTCTTTCATAAGATTTTAAAGGCTGCGCTATAATTTTTACGTCATCTATGCTTTTGTCGCTGTTCTCTGAACGCATAGCTTCCTCAAATTTTTCATTCGGCAGTGCAAGCGCGTAACGCTTGAACTCGCCAAGGCTAATGGGCGTTTTGCTGATTTCTGACATAGTGAACCTCTGTGTTGTTCTACTCATAATGTAGTAAAAATGTCTAGCTGTGCCTAGTATATCTATACATTTTCCGCTCAAAAAACGCCAAAAACATAGAGTCGCGGGTGGAGGGTTAGCCAGCGAGTTTCATTTTTTTTGCGTTTTCACTCGTTTAATTGCTCGAATTTTCAAATGGATTTGAACAGTTTTTGCACATTTTCATAACGCTGGTTTTGGCGTAAGTCGTTATAATATATAGAGTTACATAATATAAATGTAATAAGATTTATACCCACAGCAAGACTCGAACTTGCGACCCACTGCTTAGAAGGCAGTTGCTCTATCCAGCTGAGCTATGCGGGCTAACGCTGTAAAAGTAGAAAATTTAAGGCATAAACACATAATTAGTTTAAGCTATTTTTGGTTTTTACCTCCTAGCACAGGGGGTAACTTGCCACGACACCCATTAGGTATGCCTCTAAGTTTACTACAAAGAATAACCTTACCAGTACGCAGCCTTTCTGCGGCTTGTTGCTTTTCTAAATGGAGTTCTTGCATTTAATTATTTATCAGAGAGCAAGTTCAATTTCCCCCAAAATCTTTCAAATAGGCAAAAAATGCCCTTTTTATAGCAAAAAAGCTGTTTTTTGGATTAAAGTGGCCAAATTTTATTCAGCGGCACTAGAAAAAAAAGCCTCAGGTGTAGGCTACATTAGCGAAATTTTTTATTATATTACTATTGATGGGTGAGCTAGTTGCGGGGTTCGAGGCAACGCCCAATGCAGTAATGCTTGATGTGTCTTCGTTCAGATAACCTTCTAGCTTGCCCATCATTGTTTCCTCATTTCTATAAGTTCAACCGAGTATATCCTTTTTCCATGTTCAGTAGCCTCTTTTACTGTTATATATGCCGCATTATCACCAAATAGCGGAGCTACGAACCTGTGCATAGCCTTAATGTTTGGATCGTTGTTTCTTGCTCTCTTTTGAAGCCATTATTTACAGATTTTTTAATAGCATCTTCCGATACTAATTTTTGTATAGAGTTCTTGCTTAGTTTAGCTTCTTCACCGTCCTTACTTCTTATTACAATCGGTTGGTTGTTGTTGCTTTTAATTAGATTTTCTAGCCTCGTTACCGCACTGCTACGGTCTGTTCCTTTTTGGTACATATCAGTCTTTTCACTTTCTAATTTATCTGGTCGTTCCATTTTTAAAACCCCTCCAATCCCTCCAACACCTCACGAATGGAAATGCCTTTTTCCTGTGCGATTTTTGCGAGGTCTTCGTATTCGGGTTTGGATTTTGTTGTGCCATAACCGCTGGCGGTTTTTATCCTTACGGGGCCGAATTTTGTTTGGATTTCTCTTTGCTCCCTCTGCAAAGCGTGTCTATGGCAAACATACTCCCTAATGCCAAGCGTGCTCGTGTGCTTAAAAATGAGCGATAGCATTTTGTCTTTTGACTCCGCGTTGCATATACAGGTGAAAAGCAAACCTGGGCGTCCTTTTTTCATAATCGTTGGAGTAGCGTAAACATCAAGCGCGCCTTCCTTGAACAAAAACTGCTGTGCGTAGGCAACGGTTTCCGGTGTCATATCGTCTAGGTTGCAGGCAAGCTCTATAATTTCTTCGCTAATATCGCTGGTGTTCCCCATATAAGCGCGTAGGCAGTTCGCTTTTTCAAAATCTTTTTTCCCCATGCCGTACCCAAGTTTAGAAACCGTTAGCATAGGCATTTTGCAAAATTCCTTGGCAAAATATTTCAACAACGCCGCTCCGGTGGGCGTGCATAGCTCGCTTTTTATATCATCGTTGTATATGGGTATGCCTTGCAGAATAAGCGCGGTGGCGGGTGCGGGAACGGGCAAAATGCCGTGAGCGCAGCGAACTTGCCCGCTGCCAACATTGATAGGGGAGGCCAAAACTAATTCGGGGGCAAGTTCTTCCATAAGCATACAGACGCCCGTAATATCGGCAACCGCATCCATTTCCCCAACTTCGTGAAAATGAATTTTATCCACCGGAACACCGTGAACCTTGCTTTCTGCCTCTGCTATTATTTTATAAACCTCAAGCACATTTTTTTTCACAGAATCTGAAATTTTTAGATGCCCCATTAAATGCTCAATGCCGTGGTAATCGCTGTGGTTGTGGTGTTCGTGGTGATGTTCGCGTACTTCAACATTTATGTGCGTTCCTTTTATTCCGCATTTCACAACTGCCTCGGCTGTTGCAGTCACATTGGGAATGCCAACATCATTCAACCTTTTCAAAAAATCTTCGGGGCTGCTGTGCAGCTCCAGCAGGGCAGCCATCAGCATATCACCTGCCGCGCCCATATTACATTCAAGGTAGAGGGTTTTCATAATTTTCTATGATTTATAATGCTCGCCAAATAACCCGCTCCAAACCCATTGTCTATATTCACAACGCTCACTCCGCTCGCGCACGAGTTGAGCATAGAGAGCAAAGCCGCTATGCCACCAAATGATGCGCCGTAGCCCACGCTGGTCGGGACGCCTATGACGGGGCAGTCGGTTAAGCCGCCTATGACGCTGGTCAACGCGCCTTCCATTCCTGCGATTGAAATTATAACTTGGGCATTCATAATGGTATCAAACTGGGAGAGCAGCCTGTGAAAACCAGAAACGCCAACGTCGTATAAGCGGACAACTTCGTTGCCGAGTGCCTCTGCGGTTAGCGCGGCTTCTTCCGCGACTGGTATATCGCTTGTGCCGCCTGTTGCTATTACAATTTTGCCAATGCCGTTTGGCTTTGGTATTTCGCCTATTACGCCTATTTTCGCCGTTTGGTGGTATTGCATTAATTGTGCGTAGGGGCTGGCACGTAGGCCAGCCCCTACTTGTTCGGCGATGTCTGATGTTAATCTGGTTATCAAAATCAATTGTTGCCCTTTATCCAACATTGTGGTTGCAATGCCAATTATCTGCTCCGCTGTTTTTCCTGCTCCGTATATCACTTCGGGAACGCCTTTCCTCAATTCGCGGTGGTGGTCAACTTTTGCGTAGCCCAAATTTTCAAAAGGCTCGGTGCATAATTTCAGCAAAGCGTCTTGTGGCGAAATGCTCCCGCTTTTCACTTTTTCCAAAATGCTCAGAGTTTCCTGTTTGTTCATATCTCAATGGTTAATATAGAATAATCCTGCTCGCTTATTAAACACAGGCAACCACAAACAAACGCACGATGTTCGCATTTAGGGTAAACGCGGTTAAAACTCGTAATGAGACCATAGGCTTATGATTTTTATTATTTTTTCGGCTTCAAATACTTGATATACTAATCTATGTTTGGCGTTTATTTTTCTGGATAGTTTGCCGAGAATTTGAGTTTTTGAATATCCTGTACGGCTTTTTTGCTATACTTTATTTGGAACATTACCAATTGACCTCGCTAGCATCTATACATTCTTCTAGCGGTTCATTTATGGCGGACTTTAATTGCTCATAAAACTTTGGGTCTGCCGAGAGTTCCAAAGTTGCTATTAAGCCTCTGTAAAGCTCTTCGCTCAAAACAACGGCATTGCCACTTTCTGTTGTGACGATTATCGGCTCTTTGAACTGAACCGCTTGCTCAAAATAATCCGAGCATTTTTGTCTAAAATTCATAACCGTTGTAGATGTCATAGAATACCTCTTGGGGTTAATATAGAAAAAAGGCAACCGCAACGGTTGCCTTCTGTTTGCTGAATAATTTGCGTTTATTTATTGTAGAAAATAATCTGGCTGCTGCCTGCTCCGCTTGCGCGGACGTTGCTTGATGGGCTGTAATATACATTATAGGAACTTTCGTCAGTGGTGTTGTAGTTGTAGTGGGGGTATTCGCCGCTGCCGCTGTATGCCGATAATGTTTTTTTCGTTTCTTTTGTGCCAGATATTCTTATATTGACTTCGTATCTGCTGTTGTTTGCGAAACGAATTGTTGGATAACCTGCCGCTGTGATTTTTGCTTCGTCTTCGCCGAGGTCGTCGTTGGAGCAGCCAAAGGAGAGGGAAAGGGCAAGCCCAAGGGTTGCCACTTTTGCGAGCTTTGCTAGTTTGCTGTTCATTGTCTTTTCTCCTTTCTCAAATTGTTATGTAGGTATAAACATTTGTGTATTCACTATCTTTTACATAATTGCCTGATTGCAATTTATAACTTGTTGATTTCGTTCTATTTCCTTTGGCATCATACTCATATTCACTTTTTGAGCCACCACCATTGGTATTTTCACGTATATAGCTTGCTATAACTTTTTTTGAATTTATCGTAATGAATGTATATGTAGCAGTATATGACACAACTCCTTCCGTACTGTTTCCTTCATAATCGTATTTGGTCATAGTTCCAATACTACCATCGCCGTTCCAACTCCATTCGTTTTTGTATTCGTATCTAGTTTCGCTCTCATTGTTAGGATTTACTATGTAGGAAACTTCTAGCGTAACATCGTTTTTGTTGTTGTATTCGGCTTCGTATCTACCTGTTATTTTTCCTGCGGCGTTGTAGGTAACTGCTTTTATTTGGTTGCCATTGCTATCGTATTCGTATTCGTTTCTACCTGTTGTGTTTCCAGCGGCATTATAGCGAACTCTTTTTATTTGGTTACCTTTGCTGTCGTATTCATATTCGTATCTATTACTTACGCTTCCGTCAGCATCGTAGATAACTTCTTTTATCATATTGCCCTTGTTATCGTATTCATATTCGTAGGTGGCTGATAATCCGCCATTGTAGTATTCTTTTTTCGTTGATACAACTTCTATCGGACCACCGCCTCCACTTGCAACAGACGAGCTGGAAGCATCGCCGCCGCCTACAGAGGAAGACGAACCGCCGCTTGTTGCGGAACTGCTGCTGCCGCCACCGCCGCTGTCGCCTACGCTGGACGAGGATAGGTCGCCGTTGCCGCTTGGCGAAGATGTGCCGCCGCCGTTGTCATCGCTGCCCGATGAGCAGGAAAAAGTTAATGCCATAGCAAGCATAATGCCTGCCACCTGTGCGAACTTTGTTAAGTTGCTTTTCATTTGCTACCTCACTATTGTTTGTGTTGTTTGAGAGCCAATTTTCACTATATACATTCCTTTTGTCTGAACCAAAATTACCAGAGAAGTAGAGCCGTCCACAGCGGAATGCTCTACCAAGTGTCTGTTATCCTTATTTCTCAGAATTTGTGAATTTACAGAATTGCTGGAATATATACGCTTGCCTTGCAAATTATATACTTCAATTTTCGCGGCTTTTGGCAGATTTTCAAGCACAATGGCATTGCCTATCGCTCTCACTTGGATATTGCCATTTGCGATTTGCGGCAAAAGAATAGGAGTTTCTGCACTTACCGTTACATCTTCAATAGCGATAAAACCGGTATTCGCGCCATTGGCGTAGTCAATACCAGCCTTGCCGTCTTTGTTGAGCCATACCGCCGTTGCCGTTACTGGCAGTATGAAAATATCCTCATTTGTATTTGCCGTATATTCGGTTTTTCCTGCCGCTTTATTCCACGCCAATATCAAACCATCGCCGCTTGGCGCAAAGCTAGGACCGCCAATGTATAATACATCATTAATACTAGTGCCGTAAGCAAATGCAACCCCACCCGTTAAAGTTAGGCTTCTATAAACTGCTCTGCCGTCTTTTGCCAAAACCTTGCCGCCGCTTATGGTCACAACTCCTTCGTCTGGATTAGTATAAATCGCTCCTTTGGTAGCTGTGTTTTCAACCGTTCCGCCTGTGATTTCTATATCGCCTTTGGATTTAATCGTGGCGATATTATCTGTGTTTGCCGATGTAACTTTCGCGTTGCCCGACACAGTGATTTTGCCAGTGCCGTCGTTTTCAATAGCACTGGTTTTGTCACCAGTTCCCAAGACCGTTCCGCCACTGATAGTTATTGTGCCTGTGCTTTTGTTTACAATAGCTCCATTAGACGCAGTCCCAGAATTAGCAGAGACAGTTCCACCGCTTATGATTACCGCCCCTATGCTAGTGTTTCTAACCGCAGCTCCATTTGTAGCCGAAACAACGCCGCCGTTTATAGTTATAGACCCGGCACCGCCGTTGGAAAGCGCATCGCCGCCGCTATTGGCAATATCCGCCGTGCTTTCTATGGAAGCTGTGAACTCATAGTATGTTCCTTCAACAAGATTTCCAGAAAAACTTATGGTGGGGTTGCTATAAGAAGAGGTGATTTTTCCCGTAAGGGTAATCAAGCCCCAGTTTGGGTCAGTGAAATCATTGAAATAACGGCGAAAAGAGATCCACTTCGTACCGATGTCCAGCACATTATCGCCGCCGCTGCCAAATTGTATTGTGCAAGGGCTGCCAGCCGCATTGGTTTGAATGGCGTTGATGACATCTTGTATCGGCTTGTTAGACGATACCGCTGTCGAGCCGTCTTTGGTAGCGGTAAATGATGTGCCGCTGCCAGTGATGACATAAGTTGCGGCGTGGGTTGTTAGTGCCATAGCAAGCATAATGCTTGCCACCTGTGCGAATTTTGAGATTTGTGTTCTCATTGTGTTACCTCATTGTTGGTTGGTTGGGGTGAAAAAAATGAAATTTTGAAGTTCCCCTCTTCTAGAGGGGTGGCAAGCCCCTTGTGGGCTTGACGGGGCGTGGCCGCCAAAGGCGGCGAGAATGTAAGTTTGCAAAAGAGCGATGTTGGGGCAGGTTGACCCTGCCCGTACATTAA
>Ga0268262_10002940_pt1 | contig 19073 bp, 15 predicted proteins | sample TergutNc150P3_FD_190354 | JGI IMG/M metagenome (GOLD analysis project Ga0268262, IMG submission 190354) | Nasutitermes corniger P3 segment gut microbial community from laboratory colony in Florida, USA - Nc150 P3 (SPAdes) (version 2) | ecosystem: Host-associated > Arthropoda: Insects >...
CCTCAGTCCAAACGAGTTCTCTCTGGATTACTGGTAAGACAAACTTTTCATCTTCTATTTCAGCTATTGCATCAGCTATACGCTTTGGGTCCCAATTTGCCATAGATAGTTTTATAATCTCCTAATGGTATTTTATAGGGAAATTAGAAAATTTTTCGCCACCCCAAACCCCACTACGACACAACAACCCCCCAATGCTTTATACCCTTTAATCTGTTTCTCATACATCCTCAATAACGCTGGCACTTTTTCATCAACAATAATCTGTCCATAGTCCGATATCCAGATAGAACACAGAGGTAAGTTATCCACTCTTCCAATCCACAACATTCTTCTTTTTGCTACAAAACTTAACACCAACCTTAACAATCTTTCTCGCTTTGCTGCCCTTGCTTAAACTCTTATATGGAACAGCATAGCTCTTTTCTTCAATCTGCTTCAACGCACTTATTGCACTTCTGTCTTTTTTAAACTCCATTATGTAAACATAATCACTAAGTTCAATAACAGCATCCACGCTACCTAAAGCACTACGCACCTCAACATTGCACCGCACTCCAAGCATATTCAAAATATTAGCTACCGCAAACTCAAAATAATATTCCTTTATTTTGGATATCAAAGAATAATCCACCTTTTGCAAATAAATTTTCAATGCTTCCATAAATCCTTTTACATTGCCTGTTTTCAAGGCATCTGTTAATTCCAGTCCATAATTAGCGTTTTCAGCTACGGATGATTCTCCAAAATAGCTTGCCAGAAATTTTGCAAAGGAACTTTTAATCTCACCGTTGGGATAGTCAAGCGTGTACAGAATATTCTCTTTGTCATAGCTAGATATGGTCAAATAACCCGCCTGGTAAAGCAATGGAATTAAAGTTAATTTCTCTTTATCGTATTTTGCAAAGTCCTCTGCGCCGATTTTTTGGTTTTTCAAATTTAATAACTTGTCTGGCTGTTTTTTTATATAATCAATCAAGAAACTCGGAGTTCCTGTTTCTGACCAGAATGGCTTGAAGGCAAATCTATTTATAAAATGCTTTATTACGCTCGTTGGGTTATATACGGAATCACTATCGTTGGAAAAATGATAGCCGTTGTAATAAGATTTCAATTTGGCGAGATATTCTTCTTTTGATTTCAATTCCAAATATTTGAAACCTTCCTCAATTTCAACATCAAAATTCTTTTCCAGTTCCTCTTGCGTTATTCCGCACAGAGAGCAAAAATCAGGATTCATGGAAATGTCTTCGGGCTGGTTCATTCCGCTGAACAGGCTCACCTGCGAAAATTTTGTGACTCCGGTTATGAATACAAATTTCAAATACTGGTCGCACCCTTTGAGAACTTTGTAAAATCCCTGCAATTCTTTGCGAATAGCTTCGTGATTTTTAGGAAAGTTCAAATTATCCAATAAGGGACAGTCATATTCATCTACTATAACAACAACCGAACCCTTTTTTTCATAAAGCGTTTTGATTAGAGTAGAAAATTTTCTGCTAACGCTACTTTTATTTAACTTTACTTTATAATTTTTAGCACAATCTTCCAAATCTTCGTTTATTAAATCTCTTAGATTTTTCAATCCGTCTTTGCTCATAAAATTTGCAGCACTCATATCCAAGCGAATAACTGGATACTCTCCCCATTTCCAATCGGTTTTTTCAATAGCTAAATCTTTAAATAATTTCTTTTCATTAGCGAAAAGCGATTCCAGAGTTGAGCAGGTTAAACTTTTACCAAATCTACGAGGGCGGCTTAGGAAAACAACATTGTAATTTTTTATCATATTGTAAATATGGAGAGTTTTATCCACATAAATGTCATAATCTTCTCGTACTTTGCGAAAAGTTTGAATTCCAGAGGGCAGTTTGCGAATTGGCATATAGATAATTTAGAAATTTATTTTTGATGACAACCGTTATTACTATTATTACTCCCATTCTCCCCATCTATACCAGAAGAAATACACAAAGGAAAGTTTTTTGGGGATTCTTTTTTTGAAATAGCGAACCCGCCGATGAATCCAATAAAAATTCCTAAAGCAAATAAGAGTGCAAGCGAAATGGTTTTAATCGTTCTAATCATTTTATGCTTATCTCCATATTCTGAATAGCCGCTCCGCTGGCTCCTTTGCCTAAATTATCCAGAACAACGGTTATTTGCCCGTGTTCTTCGCGACCGAATACAAAAATTTTTGCATTGTTGGTGTTGTTGCATATTGTTGGGTCTAAAATAGAGGGATTTTCGCCTGAGGGAACAACGTTTACATACTCACCGTTTTTATAATAATCGGTTAAAAAATTTCTCAACTCATCAAAAGAGTTTATACCGTTCAGCATATTTGGAAACAAACTCACCGTCACTGCCATGCCTTGATAATATGGCCCAAGAATGGGATTAAACAGAGGCGGATTTTTTAGTCCGGCTATTTTTTGCATTTCGGGCAAGTGTTTGTGGCAAAGACCAAGGGCATAAGGTTTTACAGAGGGGTCAAATTTTTCTTTGTATTCCGCAATCATTTTTTTTCCACCGCCGCTATAACCGGTTACGCTGTAGCAACTTAAATTCTCATCTGTTTTTATTATGCCTTTTGCCAAAAGCGGGTAAACAGCTAGCAAAAATCCTGTGGCGTGGCAACCAGGGTTTGCTATTCGCTTTGATTTTTGTATGGCTTCTCTGTGACTTTGCGAAAGTTCTGGCAAGCCATAAGCCCACTGCGTATTGGTGCGGTGAGCGGTGCTTGTGTCTATGATAATGGTATTTGTATTTTCCACAAGTGACACCGATTCTTTTGCGGCATCATCTGGCAAGCATAAAAAAGCTATGTCGGATGAATTTAAAAGTTCTGCTCTGCGTTTTGTGTCTTTGCGAAGTTCTGGTTCAATTTCCAAAAGTTCTATATCTTTGCGAGTGAGCAGTTTTTCCCTGAGCTGCAAACCGGTTGTGCCTTCTTGGCCATCCACAAAAACTTTTTTCATTTTGCGTTCAAAAAGTGCAAAGCACCAGAAAGATAAACTAAGGGGCTGTTCCAATTTATGGCAACTTCATTGGTTGCATAGCTGCAATCGTGGTCCAAATAGGAGAGGGCGGGTTTGCCTTTTTGCACATAGTTTTCGCAACGCCCATTTGGTTTAACATCTTGCCCACCCTCGTGCGGACCGCCAACAAGCATACCTGGTACCGGTTCTGTGATACCATCTCCTTCGGAAGGTCTGTGGTGCGGAGACATTGGTGTTCTGTTGCCGTGCCCAGTTACATAACTTATGTCAATGGGGTTTGCTCCCAAAAGATAATCCAAGGCTCTTTGAGCGGCATCTAAATAGCTTTTGTTTTTTGTTAAATAATATGCGTGCAAAAGCAAAATTCCATTATTTGCAACAGCAGAATTTGAACCCCAAACAAAATTCCATTTATTTACTGGTATTCCATAAGCGGAATTTTCTGCTATATCTTTGAGCGTATTTGCAGCCGATACAAGGGTGTCTTGGGCTTTTTTACTCAAATCTTTTTTAAATCCGTTTTTGACATCGGAAATTCTGTACACAGCCAAAAAATTCACATTGCCCCACCAAGGTGTGGGACCGTCAAAGGGAACGCTATCAATTATATTCTCATAAGATTTTTTCTTTGTGCTTATGTAAAGTTCTGCCGCTGCCCATAGTTTTTCGTCTTGAACGGTTTCGTCGCTAGGGGCGTATTGCCCTGTGTTCATGCCTTCGGGTTGTTTAAATAAAATTGATGGATTTTTTGTTGCCCATTCAAAGGCTTTTTCTGCGGCGGCAATGGCTGTAGTTGAGAATTTTGCATCAAAGGGTTTGTAAACACGGCTTGCTTGTGCCATAACAGCGGCAAAATTCAAAGCGGCTGTGCTCGTTTTCATAACCACATATCTTTTTGCAAGGTCGCCTTCTGGCAATTCGTGACCGCTGAATCTCGCGGTGGTTAATTTGTGATAAACTCCGCCATCTTCTGGGGCTTGCATGGTTAGCATCCAGTCTAGGTTCCAACGTACTTCTTCTAAAATATCCGGTGTTTTGCTTTTGCTTTCGGGAATGTTCAAAGAAACTTTTTTGAGTTCTTTTTCAAAATGCTCATATAGTTCCAAAAGAGTGAAAACAGAAATTCCACTATTCACAACATATTTGCCATAATCGCCTGCATCGTACCAGCCCTTTGGGCTGGTAATTTTCCAGCCTGCTGGCTTTTCGGATTCTGGGTAAAAGCTAACACTTGTGTCTGGGTGGCCGGCTGCCCGCATCCATTTGCCAGCAAATTCGGGCAGTAGGGCAGTGCTAGCTCTTTGATAATAAAACCATTTCAAAGCGGCTTTGAATACATTTTCATAAACATCGTTTTGCACAATTATATTGTCGGAAATTCTAACTCCATTTACATAAGCTGCATAAACTCCTTTTTTCGTAATCCCAGAAAAATCTGCCTTGCGCACAGACTCTCCGCTATATTCCCAAGTTGCTGGAGCAGATAAGGGTACATTCAATACGGTTTTGCCGTTTGCCAAATCTTTAAATTCAATAGAGGTAGCTCCTGCATCTTTAAAAACCAAGATTTTTTTAGCCTGTTCTCCATAGCCAATTTGGTTTATTTTTGCCCCGAATCCATGAGTTTGTGCATTTACAAGTGTTACCATAAAAATAATTGCGAAAAATGATTTCATGGAGAGAATATAGAAAATTTGCTTTACTATATTATAGTTGCTATGAAATTATTTCCCCTTAAAATAGCTTTCTGCATTTTTGTGCTTGCCTTGCCTGAGTTAGCTAGTTCTTATACTTTAACAAATGGTAATTTATATGAAGGTGAGTTGAAAAACAACCTCCCTCATGGAAAAGGAAAGATTACTTCGAAAGACTGGGTTTACGAAGGTGAATTGAAAAACGGCATGGCAGATGGAAAAGGCAAGCTCACTGCTTTTGATGGCAGTTCTTACGAAGGTGAATTTAAAAATGATAAATATAATGGAAAAGGCAGGCTTAATTATGGAAATGGCAGTTTTTATGAAGGTGAATTTAAAGACGGCCAATTTAATGGAAAAGGCAAGATTGTTGGCGCAAACGGCATTGTTTACGAAGGCGATTTTAAAGAAGGAAAGGCAGATGGAAAGGGAAAGTATGTTAAAGCAAATGGCGATGTTTATGTAGGTGAAATGAAAAACGATAAGATTCATGGAAGGGGCAAGCTTGTTTATGCAAATGGCAGTGTTTATGAGGGTGATTTTGTGGAAAACTTGCGTGAAGGAATGGGAAAGTATATTACCGATGGAGGTGACTATATTTATGAAGGTGAATGGAAAGACGATGAGGGAGAGGGAAAAGGCAAGCTCACCATAAGTGGCTACGTTGTAGAAGGTGAATTTAAAAATGGATTATTGCTTCTTGATGAGAACGAATGTCAACAAGCTCAAAACAAAAAATTCGATGACGATGCTTCTCGTTCTAGAGAAGAGGTTATGCATATTATAACTGCTTGTAATCCAGAGTTAAGGAAAATATACAATTCTTACTTAAAGAAAAAGCCAGATTTTGCTGGCAAAGTTACGCTCAAATTTACCATTACCGCTAATGGTAGCGTTACCAATGCCAATATAGTATCTAGCACTACAGGTTATCCAGATTTTGACAATGCTATTAAAAATGCGGTTGCCAAATGGAAGTGGAGAGCCATAAAGAGTGGCAACACTACACCTACCATTCCGTTTAACTTTTCGGAGTGATAATCAAATTTTTTCTATATTTAACCAAAACCCAACCTCTGGAGAAAAATGATGAAAAAGTCCATGCTTACACCCGCAATTTTAATCTGCTCAATGATGATGCTTCCAGTTAACGCCAATGCGCTCTGGTTTGATATTGTCAAGGAATTTGTTACTGGTGGAATCAAAATGATAACGATGCCCAAGTCCGTCACAAACCCAGCACCTGCACCTACGCCTGCTGCCAAGACCCCTACACCTGAGGCTCCCAAAGCCACTGCAGACCCAACACCGCAAGATATTTTCGAAGCCTTGGGCAGATTGGAAAGTGTATGCCGACAGTTGGCTAATAATATTCCATGTAGCATGGGTATAGGAAAAGCCCAAGACCAAGGGATGGCCCTCAACAAAGCCAGAGCTAATGCCCGCATTGAACTAGCTAGTACTATGGGAACTTATGTAAAAAGTAATGTAAAGAAAGATGGTTCATCAGACGAGGTAGATGGCATATTTAAAGAGGTGTTAAATTATATGGAAAAAGGAGAGCTTAATACCGAGCAGTTTGTTGTTGGTTCGCAGCAATATATGAGCTACACATATATAGATGAGGCTGCCACGGAAATACAGCCAAACAAAAGGTCGGTATATGTAACTACAGTGGTTATGGTTATGAATCCAGAGCTTTTTGGGAAAGCCATTGAAGAGGTGTCTAAAGATAAGCCTTTGAGCCAGCAGATAATCAATGAATCCAAAAAGGGCATAGTAGCCGTTTTGAAAACCGCAATAAAGAAGATATAAGAATATGAAAAATGCCCTGATAAAATCGCTGCTTTTTTGCACCTTTGCTCTTGTAGCTCCTGTTTTTGCCAATTTCACATCGGCAGATTCTGCAAATATAAAAGCCTATTGCCAAGGCTTATTCACAGGAACCACAGTCTATGTAGAAGACCCAAACCAAGCAGGCGATGTGGCAAGAGCCGAAATAATGAGCATTATAGTTTCTCAAGTGGAAACCAAAATGACAGGCAGTGCCAATGGCATTTTTGAGGAATTTAGCCGTTTTTCAATTACGAAACAAATAATGAATGATTTGATTTCCTTCCTTGTTGTTCAATCAATGGAACGTCCAAAGAAGCTTGAAGACGGCTCGTATGAATTCAAGGGCTATGTGTGCAACCTCAATGCTGCAAAACCTTATTTAGATTCTTTGAATAGATATTTATATTATTTTGAAGCTTCTTTGCAGCACGAAATTAGCGAAGATGTTTGCATAAATGCAAACAGATCCAAATCTAAAATGCTTGGTTGGCAAAGTGTTTTGGAAGTTTTGAAAGAAAACACTATGCAATTGAGATATGAAACTGCCAATGGAAAAATAAAAAAGGTATGCGATGAAATAAAAAAAACAAAAACAAGTAAACTTCCGGGTATTTGCGGAGCTATGGATATAGGCGATGTTTATGAAGGAGAATGTAAAAATAGTTTGCGTGAGGGAAAAGGTAAGTTAACTTACACAAACGGCAATATTTATGAAGGAGACTGGAAAGCAGATAAATATAACGGAAAAGGCAGACTCACATCGCCTTCAGGATATGTTTATGAAGGTGAATTTAAAAATGGTATAGCAGATGGCAAAGGTAAGTTCATATCTCCAAGTGGATATGTTTATGAAGGTGACTATAAAGCAAACAAGTATCACGGAAAAGGCAAGGTTACCTTTGCAAATGGCAATACTTATGAAGGTGAATTAAAAAATGGCCTAGCAGATGGCAAAGGGAAATTCATATCACCAAACAATTTTGTTTATGAAGGTGACTATAAAGCAGACAAATTTCACGGCAAAGGCAAGCTTGCCTTTGCCAATGGCAATATTTATGAAGGTGAAATTAAAAACGGCTTGGCAGATGGCAAAGGTAAGTTCATATCATCAACTGGCGATGTTTATGAAGGTGAATTTAAAAACGACAAATATGAAGGCAAAGGCAAGCTGGTTAGTGCAAATGGCGAAGTTTATGAAGGTGGATTTAAAGAGGGTTTACCTCATGGCAAAGGTAAGCTAATTACCACAAGCGGCGATGTTTATGAAGGTGAACTGAAAAACGGCATGGCAGATGGCAAAGGTAAACTTACCTATGCAAACGGCGATATTTATGAAGGTGAATTTCAAAACGGCAATCCTACAGGAGATGGCAAGGTTGCCAATAAGGCTCCTAAAAAAGGTATTACTTTTAAAGATACTCGTGATGGAAAAGAATACAAAACAGAAAAGATAGGGAATTTTATCTGGATGTTGGAAAACCTTAAATTCAATGCCAATGGCAGCAAATGCTATGAAAACAAATCTGCCAACTGTGACAAGTACGGGAAATTATATAATTGGGATATGGCTAAAACAGTTTGCCCAAGCGGTTGGCATTTGCCAAACAATGCAGAGTGGGATGCTCTGTATCATATTGCAGATAACACAAGCGGAACAGAAAGTCCTTATTATAGCAAAGTGGCGGGCAAATATTTGAAAGCTACTGTGGGCTGGAATAATCACGACGGAAAATCTGGTAATGGTACAGATGCTCTCGGTTTTGCAGCTTTGCCGGGCGGTCTTGGTGCTTCCGATAAAGATGGTCAAAGTGGCACCACTGGTATTTGGTGGAGTTCTAGTGACAAAGGTAGTTCTGCTTATGTCCGGTTTATGAATTACGAAAACGATCACGCAGATGGAGCCAACCTTGATAAGAGTTTCTTTCTAAGTGTTCGTTGTGTGAAAGATTTAGAACCTTCTGTTGCACCGCCAGCTCCAGTACCTGAACCTACACCCGCGCCCGCGCCCGAACCAGCTCCTGCTCCGGCACCAGCACCCGTGCCCGAACCAGCTCCTGCTCCGGCACCAGTACCAGAACCACCTGCACCAGTACCCACTCCCGAACCAGCTCCTACTCCAGCACCAGTACCCGCACCCGAACCTCCTGCACCAGCACCTGTTACCGCAGAGCCTATTGTTGTTCCTCCAGCAAGTACTGCTACAGTTCCCGCCTCAGTTCCAACAAACACGCCAGATAATTCAGCAAAACCAGCCAGTGTAGAAAAAAGTTCAGTTTTGGGTTATGTACTAGGTACGCTTATGCTCGTTGGAAGTGGTGTACTTCTTTACAATGCTTATGCCCAACATGCAAAAGCAAACGATTATATGGATGAATATAAGGGTTTAGATAGCGGAAAACCTTTGGAATATGAAAGGCTTAAGAAAAAGATAAAGGAAACTGATGATAAAGTACCTCCATTTTTGATTTCTGGTGGAGTTTTGGGCATTTCAGCAATAGGAGTGTATATATGGTTTTAAGGCTTGTTTTTATCGCCTTTTTGTTGTTCTTGGTAACTTGCGGAGACCGTGAATTTAACAACCCTACAGACCCCGGCAATGTTTCGCCTCCGGGCGGCATTGATTATAAGTCTGTCACCGATGATAGGGATGGAAAAACTTATAGAACAGTTAAAATAGGTTCACAAGAATGGATGGCTGAGAATTTGAACTACCAAGACCAAGACCCCAGCAGCTCCATCAGTTTTTGCATTGATAATGAAGATGGTGAAGACAAATATATTCTTGTGAACAATGGCGGTTATTGCAATATTTACGGCAGGCTTTACAGCTATGATGCGGCAAAAAATATTTGCCCAAACGGTTGGCACTTGCCTAGCAGAGCGGAGTGGGAAGATTTATTAGATTTTGCTACTTGGCAAAACTTAAAATCACAAAAAGGCTGGAAGACTTATTTGCAGGGTACAGATATTGGTACGGATAGTTACGGCTTTACCGCTTTACCAGGTGGTTATAACGGTGAAGATGTTGGTTCAAATGGTTATTGGTGGAGTGCCACAAAAAGTGGAGCTAGCAACGCATATTATGCTAGTACTATTATGGAAAACATTACAACCATAGGTACTGGCAATTTACTTTCAGTTCGTTGCTTGAAGGGTATTGCATCACCAAGCAGTTCTTCGGCATTTGCAGTTTCAAGCTCAAGTTCTGTTGGTAGTTCTTCTGCTTCTTCCAACCAATGCGGTGGCAAAACATATAATCAATCAACTCAATACTGTTCCAATGGCACAGTGAAAGAATATGGCTCTGTTAGAGATAAAGGTGGCAAAACCTATAAAACCGTAGTTATAGGTTCACAAGAATGGATGGCAGAAAACCTTAACTACGACATCCCAAATAGTAAATGCTACAACAATTTAGCCACCAACTGTACAAAATATGGCAAGTTGTATGACTGGGCAGCGGCTATGAATTTTTCCTCTGGTTGCAATTCAACGGTTTGCGGAGATGAAAGCGAGAGTTATGAAGGCATTTGCCCTATAGACTGGCATATCCCAAGTGTCAATGAATTCCTAACTCTAATGAATTATGTAGAAAGTCAAAAATCCTGCTCAAAATGCGCAGGAAAATACTTAAAAGCCAGAAGTGGATGGAACGATAATGGCAATGGAGAGGATGCCTTTGGTTTTGCTGCTTTACCGGGTGGCTTGGGCGATTCTGATGGCGATTTCTATGATGGTAGTTATACTAGTGATTGGTGGACCAGCTCTGAGCGCAATGATGAACAAGCTCGCTTACGGGAATTGGGTTCTGACAATGATAGCATTGGTCTATACTATTCTGCTAAAACGGACCTTCTTAGCATACGTTGCATCAAGGGTAAAGCTACGGCAACCAGCAGTTCCTCATCATCAGTATCCAGTTCAAGCACTGCGAAAAGTTCAAGTTCTGCGGCGGCTGTCTCTTCGTCAAGCTTTGCGAAAAGTTCAAGCTCTGCTGCTGCTGTATCTTCGTCAAGTTTAACGCCTAGTTCAAGCTCTGCTGCTGCGGCAGTATCTTCGTCAAGTTTAACACCAAGTTCAAGCTCTGCTGCGTCTGTATCTTCGTCAAGTTTAACGCCAAGTTCAAGCTCTGCTGCGGCATCCTCGTCTAGTTCTGCGGCGGTATCTTCATCTAGTTTAACTCCAAGTTCAAGCTCTGACTCGCCGCCACCTCCGCCGCCACCGTCTTCGGCTTGCGAAGGCGAGGAGTGCGCCGATAATTCAGGAGTACCTTTCCGCTACATGAAAGGGAAAAAGATAACTTATATTGACAACTTGTATTGACATATCATTATACCGAAAAAGTCTTTTTGTTCTGTCCCAAGCATCTGCTTGGGTTTTAATTCTCAATTTACCCCTTGACAAAGTAAAAATAATTTTCTATCTTTAAGATTATGTCTCAATCTCAAACTCTCTCATCGATGAAGTCTGGTAGCAGGGCTAGAATAGCTGGTTATGTAAAAAACTGCAAAAACTCCTATAAAATGAAGCTTTTGGCACTTGGTTTAACAAAGGGAACCGAGGTTTTTAAAATAAAAACCGCCCCTCTTGGAGACCCAATGGAAATTGAACTCCGTAGCTATCGCCTTTCTTTGAGAAAAGCCGAAGCAGATGTGGTTTTAATGGAAGGGGAGGAATTATGATAATAGCAATAGCTGGCAACCCAAACTGCGGAAAAAGTACCGTTTTCAACCTATTAACGGGCGGGCGGCAAAGAGTGGGCAATTGGCCTGGTGTTACGGTGGATAAAAAAATGGGCGAAATCAAGCACCCAAAATTAAAAGCAACACTTGTGGATTTGCCCGGCACTTATGATTTGGGCACTTGGAGCGAAGACGAGCGCGTTGCTAGGGATTATCTGTTTTCTGGAGAGCCGCAATTTTTGATAAATGTTCTAGATAGTACAAACATCGAGCGCAACTTGTATTTAACAACCATTTTGCAAGAAAAGGGCATAAAAATGCTTGTTGTGCTGAATATGATTGATGTTGCCAATAAAGACGGAATTTCCATAAATACCGAGCAATTGGAAAAAGAACTAGGCGTTCCAGTAATGGCGGTTTCGGCTCTTCAAAGCGGAAGTAAAAATAAAATAATAAGCAAAATAGCAGAGGCATTATCTCAGGAACAAAAGCCGCTATTGCCGAATCCACCGCCTATTGAAAACGAAGAAGAAAAAGACGAAATCCTTGCCGAATGGCGTTATAGTCGTATAGAAAACATAGTTGCAAAATCCGTTGTAAAAGGAATTTCGCCATACAAGGCAGGTGATAAAATAGACAGATTCATTATGAACAAATATATAGGCTTGCCAATTTTTTTATTTGTAATGTATTTGCTCTTTTGGTTAGCTGTTCATGTGGGTGGGGTGTTTATAGACTTTTTTGATATAGCCTTTGGTGCAATTTTTGTGGACGGCTTAAAATATGTTTTAACAAGTATAAACGCTCCAGAAGCGGTGGTTTCCATTTTGGCAGATGGAGTGGGTTCTGGAATTCAAGCTCTTTCCACATTTTTTCCCATAATATTTTCATTGTTCTTTTTTATGGGACTTTTGGAAAATTCGGGATATATATCGCGAGCAGCTTTTGTTGTGGATAGAATAATGCGTTCTATGGGATTGCCGGGCAAGGCCTTTATTCCAATGCTCATAGGCTTTGGCTGTTCAGTTCCCGCCATTATGGCAACAAGAAGTTTGGAAAATAAAAGGGATAAAATTTTAAGCGTATTTATGGTTCCTTTTATGAGCTGCGGCGCAAGGCTTCCGGTATATATAGTTATCACATCGGCATTTTTTCCGCATAACGCTCAAAATATGATTTTTGCGCTTTACATGATTGGCATTTTCCTAGCTCTGGTAACCGGACTTTTGCTAAAAGGCACTGTGTATAAAGGGAATTTAGCTCCCTTTGTGATGGAGCTTCCACAATACCACAGGCCCAAAATAGGAGCTGCTGCACGAAATGCTCTTTTTAGAATAAGAGCCTTTATCAAAAAAGCTGGCAGGATTTTAATTCCAATAATGGCAATTTTGGGTGTGCTTAATTCCGTGAGCATAACAGGCGAATTTGGCGTGAGCGAAGAAGATTCCGTGCTTTCCACAACTGGCAAAGTCATTACCCCTATATTCTCGCCAATGGGAATAAGCGAAAATAATTGGCAGGCGTCAGTGTCGCTTTTTTCGGGTTTGTTTGCCAAAGAAAGTATAGTGGGCGTGATGAGTACCCTTTATTCTCAAAACGCAGAAGCAGAGCCAGAAGAGGAGAAGGAATTTTCCTTAACCGAGCAATTTGGCGAGGCATTTGCCTCCATTGCAAGCAACGCAAAAAAACTCGGTCAAAAAATCACAGACCCTTTGGGTTTAGGAGATTCTGATATAATTGATGAATCTGCATCTATGTTTGAGCAAATGCAAAAGGCTTTCAACAACAGTTCGGCTGCTGCTTTTGCTTTTTTGATTTTTGTGCTTTTATATGTGCCTTGTGTTTCTGCGGTTTCGGTGGCTGTGAGAGAAGTGGGTTTTGCTTTGGTTATTTTGCAATCCATATATTCCACAATGCTCGGTTGGTGTTTGGCGGTGATTTTTTTCCAGACAACCGAAGGACATTCACTACCATTTATTGCAATGTCAGTGCTACTTTTATTTGCAACGGTTTTTGGAGTTATTTTTTATGCCAAAAAATCTGGAAGGTTTGAGGTGTGAGCATTATCTAAAATGCTTTCTTCCCAATATCCTTTCTAAAATAGGCACCGTCAAATTTTATTTCATTTACTCCAGAGTATGCAATATCAAGGGCGGCTTTTAATGAGTCGCTTTTTCCTACCACTCCAAAAACTCTTCCCCATGCTGTTTGCAACTCGCCGTTTTGGAGTTTTGTTCCAGCATGTAAAACTACGGCTCCTTTTTTTTCCGCTGCATCAATGCCGCTTATAGCCTTTCCGCTTTCGTATTTGCCTGGGTAGCCTTTGCTTGCTATAACAACAACAGCGGCATAGCCTTGCGGCTCTGTTTCTGCAATTTCTTTTAGTTTTCCTATTGAGGCTTTGTGAAATAAATCAAATAAATCTCCTTTGTACACCGCCAAAACCGCTTGGGTTTCGGGGTCGCCTAGTCTGCAGTTGTATTCCACTACTTTTGGTCCCTGTTTTGTTGCCATTATGCCTATGAACAAAACGCCTGTGTATGGATTTCCTTCTTTTGACATTCCTTGCAAAGTCGGTTCAACAATTTCTTTTTTTATTTTGGAAAGCATTTCTTTGTTCACAAGTGGGGCAGGGGCGTAGGCACCCATTCCACCTGTATTTGGGCCTTTGTCATCGTCAAAAATTCTTTTGTGGTCTTGGGCTGGTGCTAGCAAAATATAATCTTTGCCATCGCATACTGCAAAAATAGATGCTTCTTCGCCATCCATAAATTCTTCTATAACAACGGTTTTTCCAGATTCTCCAAATACCGCTTTTTCACCCAGCATTTCTTCTACCGCATTCAACGCCTCTTCATCACTTGCGCAAACAATGGCTCCTTTACCCGCTGCCAAGCCCGATGCTTTCACAACAATGGGTGCCGGATGTTCTTTGAGATAATTTTTTGCTTTTTGCAAATCCGTAAAAGTTTCGTAAGCAGCTGTTGGAATTTTATGCCGTTTCATAAATTCTTTGCTGAAAGCCTTGCTGCCTTCAAGCTGGGCAGCGGCGGCGGTTGGACCAAAAATTTTCATTCCTTGTTTTTTAAATTCATCAACCACGCCTGCCACAAGCGGAATTTCGGGACCTATAACGGTGAAATCCGCTTTTTCGTTTTTTGCTATTTCCGCTATGGCTTTGGGATTTGCCACCTCAACGGGCAAGCATTTTCCAAGATTTGCCATGCCTGGGTTCCCCGGTGCGCAAACGAGTTCTGTGCAAAGCGGAGATTTTTTTATGCTAAGTGCAATGGAGTGTTCTCTACCGCCGCTGCCTATTAGGAGAATTTTCATTTTGAAAATGTAGAAAAAGATGCAGCAACCGCAAAAGCACAAGACACGTTGAGGCTAGCTTTTCGCCCTTTCATTTGAATGGATATTTTATGTTCGCTCAATGCAAGGAGTTCTTTTGCTATTCCAAGTTCCTCGTTTCCAACCATAAGCAAAAATTTTCGAGGAAATTTAAAATTATTTATGCTTTCGCCTCCCGTTTCCAAAGCTATTATAGAATAATTCTGTTCTTTGTAAGAATTTATGCAGTCAAGCGGGCTTTCCCATCTATGGCTTTTCAACCAAGTTTCGCACCCTCTGGCTGCACTCTTTAAGGCAGGATGTTCTATGTCGGGCGTGTAGCCAGATAAATTTATTTCCGAAAAACCAAAACAATCCGCTGTGCGAAAAATTGAACCGACATTATAGGCAGAGCGCAAATTGTGAACTAAAACAGCATAAGGCTTAGGCTTGCAAATAGGAGCCTCTCTATCGCTCTCTTCCTTGCCTGCGAGCATATCACGCTCAGGCCCAAGCCCTGCAACTTGCCTCCAATGCAAATAAAGGTCTAAAATTCTTTTGTGTTGTGTGGAATTTCCTATTAAAAGACTAGGTTCAAAATCTTCTCTCAAAGAAACTCTATTATCATAAATTTCAGCAGCCTGCCGCCAATCTTTGCCTGTTCGCAAAATATAGTTGCGAAGTAAATCTGCAAGTGATTTTGGAGAAGGTGGTTTCATGGTTTGTGGGAAAATAGAAAATTTGGTGGTAAATCATTTTTCTACCTTATAATAGTGCCCATACCGAATAACCTAATCTATCTCCTCTTTGCCCTTTCCGGCATATCCGGTTTAATCTACGAAGGCACGTGGGCGCGCTATCTCAAATTATTTTTGGGACATTCCAGCTATGGGCAAATTTTAACGCTTTGCGTTTATATGGGCGGGCTTGCGCTGGGGAGTTTCATTGCAGGCAAATTAAGCGCTCGCATAAAAAAACCATTATTAGCTTATGGCATAACAGAAGCATTCATAGGGCTTGGTGGAATGTTTTACCACCCGCTTTATGTTTTTGCAACAAATTTGTTTTACGACTCCGCTTGGAGCAGAACGCTTGGCACAAGTGGGGCAGAGGCGATTAAAATCGCAATAGCCACATTCTCAACACTGCCCGTTGCAATACTCTTGGGAATGACCTTCCCATTCATAGCAGCAGGTCTTTCCAGACGAGATGGCGACAGCGGAAAAACCAGCTTGCCACTTCTATATTTCACAAATAGCCTCGGTGCGTGTTTTGGGATTTTATTCGCGAGCTATATTTTAATTCCAACGCTTGGGAACGCAAACACACTCCGCATAGCTGGCATAATAAATTTCATATTATTCATATTCTTTTGGAAAATATCCAAGAACGACAATGTAGTTAAAGAAACACAGCAACCCACAACTCCAAACTCCCAAACCATAAATTTATGGCTCTTATTTTCCGCCTTAACCGGTTTAAGTTCATTCATATACGAAATTGTTTGGATTCGTTTGCTCTCGCTTTTGATGGGTTCAAGTTCGCATAGTTTTGACCAAATGCTCTCGGCTTTTATTCTGGGTCTAGCTCTTGGCGGGCTTGCTTGCAAAAAACTTTTGGCTAAAGATTTTGAGCCTATGAAACTTCTCGCTTTTTCGCAAATTTTAATGGCTTTTTTTGCGGTGTGTACTCTTTATTTTCATGTTCCATTTTTTGCTGCGATGAACGAGGCGCACCAGATTTTCAACCAAACTTCAACGGGTTATATTTTTTGGAGTGTGTTCAAATATGCTCTTGCCGTTTTGTGGATGGTTCCAACGAGTTTTTTTGCAGGTATGACTCTTCCGGTTTTGACTTATTCATTGGTGAAAAAAACAGGTTCGGAAAGTTTTGTCGGTAGCGTTTATGGCTGGAACACGATAGGGGCGATTATAGGCTCGGTTGGAACGGGGCTTTTGCTGCTTCCGCTTTTTCAACTTAAAGGTGCATTGCTGATTGGCGTGTTTATAGATTTGATTTTGGGTTTAATTGTTTTATTCAAATTCTTTCCGAGTTACAGAAAAGATTTTGCTTTTTTGGCAATTTGCCTTTTAGCTTTTTTGCCCTGCTTATTTATCAATTTCAGTCCAGACAGAATCACAAGCGGAATTTTCCGTTCTTATAGGCTCTTGAATGAAAATGAGAAAATAGATGTTCGCAATGGAAAAACTGCGACCATAAGTTTGCACGAGGGCGAAGGGAATTTTTACGTAAAAACAAATGGCAAGGCAGATGCGAGTTTGGTGAAGAACCGCGACAAACCCATAGAAGGCGATGAATTAACGCAGGCTGCAACGGCGTTTATGCCAATGGCAATGCGAAACGCACCTTATGTTGCCGCAATGGTTGGGCTTGGCAGTGGAATGGGTTCTCACTATCTTTTGGCAGACCCTCTTTTGGAGCGACTAGACTGCATAGAGATAGAAGAAGAAATGGTTAAACTTGCGAAAAAAGGATTTTATCCATATAACCATCGCAGTTTTGACGACCCAAGAATGTTCCTCCACATTGGCGATGCCCGAACATTTTTCCACACCCAAAACCTCTCTTACGATTTGATAATAAGCGTTCCCAGCAACCCTTGGGTTAGTGGGGTAGCCAGCCTTTTCAGTTTGGAATTTTATCATCACGTAAAACGCTATTTGAAACCGGGCGGGCAAATTGTGCAATGGCTTCAGCTTTATGAGTTTAACAATGAACTATTGCTTCACATAATAAGAGCCTTGGGAGAATCGTTTAAATATGTGAGTGTTTATCACGCTCCCGAAGAACCAGATGTAATAATGATTGCAAGTGATGAGCCTGTATTTCAAAAGTACATAGACCGTTTCAAAACAGATAGCGTTTTGGTTAAGGAATTTGAGACCATTCACCGCCCGTGGTATTTTTTCAGCGAAAAAAATTTCTTGTTCAATGCGAATAGCATTAAGCCTGTGTTGAAAATGGTTGAGTCTAACAGCGAATATATTCCCCTTGTGGATAACAAGGCAGAGTCTGCTCGTTTTGTGAATACCTATGTTGGTTTTATGACTGCTTTTGATTCCTGCCAAGTTTGCTGGCCTGCTCTTTTGGATTCCGCAGACTACGCGCCCAGAAAAGCTTTTATGGACAGCCTTGCGCCACAACTTCCGAGGAATATGTATTTGGAAAATCATTTGCTTTTATCGCTAAAAAACAGAGGCGAGAATTTTGACTGGGAAAATTTTTGGATGGATTATCGCAACTGGTCTGTTAAAGCACCTTTTTCCGAAGCACGTGACAGCATTCCTCTTTATGCGGAATTGATGCCTATCGTGATATCTGGAGACCTTCCTGTTTCAATAGCCTTGGAAGCGAAATTTATGGATTTGGCTATGCACAAAAAATACAGAGAGGCTGCGAAATTAATCCCTTTGATAGACGAATTTCTTGAACTGAGAGGAGCAGACGAATTTTTCTTGAGGCATTTATTCATAGTTGGAATGTTAGGCGGCGAAAAAGATTATATGCGGCGCATTTTCCTAAAAATCTATATGCCGAATTTGTTTTTTGACCGAGCGGAAAAATATATGATGAAGACTGTTTCAGGAGTTCCAGACAGGGTTAGGAAGGCTGTTTTGCAGGACAGGGCAGTGGTTGAAAATTGAGTTGAAACTAATCCCAAGGATTCCAAATTAACAAATTTTCAATATTTTTAAAATCAGCAATATTTCTGGTTGCTAGAGTTAAGTTGTGAACAATTGCAGTGGAAGCAATTATAATGTCTGGTAATTTCTTTTTATGTTTACGCCTTAATTCTATGGTTTTATTTACAACTTCATCATTTAATGTAAGCACATTGGCACAAGAAACAAAATCTTCCAAGTTTTGCTCTACGCTGGAAAAACCTAGTAGTTCAATCTTTGTTATTAAAGATATACTTATTTCTTCGTCTATGATTTCAGCAATGACATTTTGGATATTTTCAGAAAAATTTTTTCCCATAAAATCCAATATAACATTGGTATCTAAAATGTATCTCGTTCCCACTCGTTCCTCATATTGCTTAGTTCTTTTTGCATTTTGCTTACATTTTCTTTTGAGATAGAACCTGCAAATTTTTCTGAGAGTTTTTGACCTGCAATAGCAGGCTTGGTGTTTAGCATTCGCAACATTCCAATATTCTCTAGGTGTTGCAATAAATCGAGAGCAATGCTATTCTTAATCTCAATAGTGGCTGTAGTCATATATGTAATATAGTAAACGCAATAAAATGCCATTACGAAAACTGCGAATTTAACTTGTATTTGCGGTTTTAAAGTGTCCAAAAAGTGTTTAAACAGTGTTTAGACGAGTTTTGGACGGTGGACTACCTACAATTTCTATTTTAGCCTCAAAAGGAGAAATACTATAGTAAATGCTGATTAAGTTCTACCGTTTTATCTAGAAATAAATTATATTAGAGATATGGAAAAAACACTTACATTTTCGGATTTGGAAACGCAAAACAAGAAGAAGCGCACACGCCGCGA
>Ga0268262_10002941_pt1 | contig 19071 bp, 17 predicted proteins | sample TergutNc150P3_FD_190354 | JGI IMG/M metagenome (GOLD analysis project Ga0268262, IMG submission 190354) | Nasutitermes corniger P3 segment gut microbial community from laboratory colony in Florida, USA - Nc150 P3 (SPAdes) (version 2) | ecosystem: Host-associated > Arthropoda: Insects >...
TGATGGAAGCCGAACACGAAGCCTCTTTGGCTGCTTTCAGGCAGGAAGCGGCAACGCTTGTCATTTTGGCAAGCGGCCGCCTTGTGGGGCGTGAAATAAAAAGCGAAGACAACAGGCTCTATGCCGCTATGCTTTTAAAAGAGGCTTCGGCTACTAATCTGGCAGGCGAAAAGTAAGATGTTTGTCAGCAAACAATGGGCTGCCGCTTTCGTTAATTCCCTGGAAAGAGAAGGCGGCGATTTTGAAAGCGGCATTAACACGCTCAAGATCCTTGCTGATTTCGCGGCTTCCCTTCAGGGCCTGGTCTTTGGCAAAGCCGCCGCTGCGGCGCTGGAGCCGCTTGTAAGGGACACAATGGCAAAAGCCGGGCTAACGCAGGAAACAACGGTCAGGTTTTTTCTTTTGATGGTTAAAAAAAACGCAATCCGCCATGCCGACTCGGTAATCGGCGATATAAGGAAAATACTGGACAAGAGGAACGGCGCGATTAAAGTTTCCGCGGAATATGCCTTTGAGCCGGAGAAGGATTTACTTTCCGAAATTAACGCGATTATCAAAAAGACGACCGGGGCAGCCAGCGTGGAATTAACCGGGCAGATTAACAAAGAGCTTATCGGCGGATACAGGCTGCGCGTTGGGGATGAAATAATCGATGCCAGCGTTCGACGTCAATTACAGAAAATGGAAGCCTGCCTGGCTACCGGGGATGGAGGAAGCTAATGGCTAATTACGGGGACTTAACCAGAGTTCTGGAAGAACAAATAAAAAACTGGAATGGCAAAGCCATCACCGAATCTTCGGGGTTTGTGGTGCAGGCAGGCGACGGAGTTGTAAGCATACACGGGCTTTCCAGGGCCATTTACGGGGAGCTGTTGGATTTTGCATCGGGAGCTTCCGGCATCGCGCTTAACCTTGAAGAAGACGGCGTAGGATGCGTGCTGCTTTCCGGAGAATCCGGCGTAAAGGACGGGGAAGAAGTAAAGGGCACAGGCAGGGTAGTTTCCGTGCCGTCAGGCGATTCGCTTATCGGCAGGGTGCTAAACCCGCTTGGCAAACCCATTGACGGCAAAGGGCCTGTCCAGGCGGAAGAATGGCTGCCCGTGGAAGCCCCGGCCGCGCCTGTAATAGAACGCGGCAGCGTGGAGACCCCCATGCAGACCGGTATCCTTTCGGTGGACTCCATGATCCCCATAGGCCGCGGCCAGAGGGAGCTAATCATAGGCGACAGGCAAACCGGTAAAACAGCCCTCGCAGTTGACGCCATTGCCAACCAGAAGGGCAAGGGCATGTATTGCGTTTACTGCGCCATCGGCCAAAAGTCGTCGTCGGTTGCCGCGATTATCAAAAACCTGGAAAAAGCCGGCGCCATGGATTACACCTTTGTGGTGCTTGCTTCGGCTTCGGATTCGGCGGCCCTTCAATACCTTGCCCCATATTCCGCTGTAGCAATGGCCGAACATTTTATGCACAAAGGCAAGGACGTGCTTGTCATTTACGACGATCTTTCAAAGCACGCCGTGGCGTACCGAACCATAAGCCTCCTTTTGCGAAGGCCGCCGGGCAGGGAAGCTTTTCCCGGCGATGTGTTCTACCTGCACTCCCGGTTATTGGAACGGGCGGCAAAGCTATCGGAGTCGCGTGGAGGCGGTTCCATTACCGCACTGCCAATCGTTGAAACCCAGGCAGGGGATATTTCGTCATATATTCCAACCAATGTAATTTCCATAACCGATGGTCAGATTTTTCTGGACACGGAGCTTTTCAATTCAGGCTTTCGCCCTGCCATTGACGTGGGGCTTTCGGTCAGCCGTGTTGGAGGTTCCGCGCAGTTCAAAGCCATCCGCAAAATAGCCGGGCGGCTCAGGCTGGATTTGGCGCAATACCGCGAAATGGCGGCATTTGCTCAATTCGGAAGCGATCTGGACAAGGCAACCCAAACAAAACTTGCCCAGGGCGAACGGCTAATGGAAGTGCTCAAGCAGGCCCAGTTCAATCCTTACAGCACGGCCGAGCAATACGTAATTCTCTTCATTGCCGTGAACGGCCATCTGATGGATGTGGAAACAAAAAATATCTCAACATTCATCAAGGGCTTTCTGGATCATCTTGCCATAAATAACCAGGCAATTTTAACTAACCTGAACAAAACCGGCGAATCAAATGTCGATACAGATCAGATCATTATCGATGCTCTTGAAAGCTACAAACAATTGAACCAGGGGAAATAGGTTAGAATGGCGAATTTAAGGGATGTTCGCCTCAGGATGCGGGCCATAAGGCAAACCCTGCAGGTAACAAAAGCGATGAACCTAATCTCAACCGCCAAGCTGCGCAAGGGACGCCGCATACTGCTGGACGTTGAGCCTTTCTTTACCAGAGTCCAGAAATCCATGTTTGACATACTCGCGGGAGCGCCGTTGGAAAAAAGTAAATACCTCACGTCACCCGAAAAAGAAAAGACCTCCCACACCGCGATAATCGCGATAACAAGCGACAAGGGCCTTGCGGGCGGTTACAACGCGAATATTTTCAGGCAGGTAAACCTGCTCTGCGAAAAGGTAAAGAACCCCATCCTCATTCTGGTAGGTTCGGTCGGGTACAGGTACTTCATCCATTCGCCCTGGCTTGTCATGGAAAATTTTTCATTTAAATCCAGGCTTCCGGAACTGGATGAAGCGAAGGAAATCGCGGAGTATATTATCTCACAATACCAATGGGGATTATTTGACGAAGTCCATCTTGTATACACGCATATGTACAGTTCCATCAAACTTGTTCCGAGGGAAAGGCAGTTGTTACCTCTTGACCTGGAAAGTATGCAGAAAGAATTTGAAAGGCTCGGGGGGAAGCGGGAGAAACTCAGTTTTGAATACTCGCCTTCGAAAGAAGAGGTGTTTGACGCCCTTGTTCCCATGTACGTAAAAGGGGTAATTTACGGCTCCCTTGTGGAAGCTTATGTAAGCGAGCAAAGCGCCCGTATGTCCGCGATGGACGAAGCCAGCAAGAACGCGGAAGAGATGCTCGGCGATTTGCAGATTAACTATAACCGCGCCAGGCAGTCAGGCATCACCCAGGAAATGACAGAAATTGTCGGCGGCGCGGAAGCATTAAGTAACTAAGAGGAAAAAAATGGCAAAAACAGGGTCGATTATCCAGGTTGTGGGTCCCGTCGTGGACGTGAGTTTCAGCGCAAGCGCCGCAGAGCCAATTCCGGGAATTCTTAACGCCCTGGAAGTAAACGTGGATCGCGGATCCAACAGCAAAAGAAAAGTTGTGCTGGAAGTCTTGCAGCACATCGGGGATAACCGTGTCCGCTGCGTTGCCATGGAAGCGACGGAAGGCCTCTGCCGGGGCATGGAAGTCAGCGACACAGGGCACGCGATTCAGGTTCCGGTAGGCGATGAAATTCTGGGAAGGATGTTCAGCGTTACAGGCAGATCCATTGACGACAAAGGGCCATTCAGCGCCAAGGAATACGCGTCCATTCACCGCAAAGCCCCGGACTTTTCCGATCAGAAGCCGGCTACCGAGGTTTTTGAAACCGGTATAAAGGTCATAGACCTCATAGCCCCATATGCCAAGGGCGGCAAGATTGGGCTATTCGGAGGCGCCGGGGTCGGGAAAACGGTACTCATCATGGAGCTGATCCGCAACATCGCGACAGAGCACTCAGGCTATTCGGTTTTTTCCGGCGTTGGCGAAAGATCCCGCGAGGGGGCCGACCTCTGGAAAGAAATGAACGAGTCCGGGGTCATATCAAAAACAGCGCTGGTCTTTGGCCAGATGAACGAGCCGCCCGGCGCCAGAATGCGCGTAGCCCTTGCCGGGCTTACAATGGCGGAACATTTCCGCGACAGCGAAGGCCAGGATGTGCTACTCTTTATCGATAACATATTCCGCTTTATACAGGCCGGCGCTGAGGTTTCCGCCCTTCTGGGGCGCATCCCGAGCGCCGTAGGCTATCAGCCTACATTAGCCAACGAAATGGGCTCCCTGCAGGAAAGGATCGCCAGCACTTCCAAGGGATCCATCACCAGCATTCAGGCTGTGTACGTCCCCGCTGACGACCTTACCGATCCGGCGCCGGCAACAACCTTTGCCCACCTGGACGCTACCACCACCCTTTCCCGCAAGATTGTGGAGCTGGGCATCTACCCTTCCGTTGACCCGCTTGCTTCCAGCTCGCGAATCCTGAACCCCGATGTGGTCGGCGAGGAGCATTACCGCACAGCCATGCAGGTACAGCAAACCCTTCAGCGCTACAAGGAGCTGCAGGATATCATCGCTATTCTCGGTATGGACGAGCTCTCGCCCGAGGACAAAATCACCGTAGCCAGGGCGAGAAAGGTGCAGCGCTTTTTCAGCCAGCCTTTCTTTGTCGCGGAAAAATTCTCGGGCACCCCGGGCTGCTATGTGCCGGTAAAAGAAACCGTCCGAGGTTTCAGAATGATCCTGGACGGAGAATGTGATTCCATAAACGAGCAGGCTTTCTTTATGGCCGGTTCCATCGACGATGTCTTATCGAGGGCAGGAACCTAAGAAAAATGGCTGCCAATTTTATTTTTGAAGTTTATACGCCCCGCCGCGTTTTTTTTTCTGATTCGGTAGAAGCGATCGTCATTACCCTGATCGACGGGGAAGCTGCGGTATATGCCAATCACGAGCATTTTACCGCGCCGGTTACCCCCTGCCTTTTTAAAATAAAAGACAAAAACGGCGCCTGGAAAACCGCGTTTACTTCGGAAGGGCTGTTGGAAGTAACCAGCCACAAAACCATCCTGCTCTCCGACACCGCCGAATGGCCGTCGGAAATTGACTATGAACGCGCAAAGGAAGCCAAAGAAAGGGCGGAAGAGGCAATGAAATCGGCTATGTTGAAATTCGAAACTGAAGCCGCTGCCGCTTCCCTTAAAAGGGCAAACATGCGGCTCAAAGTCAGAGACGAGAGCTTAAAGTAATACATTTATCACAAATAATTTGTTTGTTAGAATTCCTTGCGCCTGCGGACTTTAGTCCGCGGACTTTAGTCCGATGCGCCTTGGCGAGAGTTTAATTTTTTAATATTCTGATTTTAATGAGTGTGCAAAGCGAAGCCGCTGCGGCTTTAATTGGCGGGGCGGAACGGGTAATAAAAGGAAAACGCGAATTCCTTGAGCTGCTTACAGCAGGAATTCTGGCGGGCGGGCATGTGCTTCTGGAGGACAATCCGGGGCTGGGCAAAACCACGGTGGCAAAAACTTTTGCCGCCCTAATTGCAAGCCAGGATGGCACCCCTCTTCTCTTCAAACGAATTCAGTTCACTCCAGATCTGCTTCCTTACGATATTACCGGTGTAGATGTGTTCGATCCTGAAACCCGTTCTTTTCGTTTTGTACCCGGCCCTGTGCTTGCGAATATCGTTCTGGCGGATGAAATAAACCGCACCACTCCCAAGGTACAGTCCGCGCTGCTGGAAGTAATGGCCGAGCGGCAGGTTACCGTCGGGTCCGCTGTCCACAGGCCGCCTGAGCCTTTCTTTGTTATCGCTACCGAAAACCCAATCGAAAGCGAAGGTACCTTTCCGCTGCCGGCGGCGCAGCTCGACAGGTTTATGATGCGCCTTTCTCTTGGCTATCCGGACAGGGAGTCGGAACTTGCCATTCTGGATGAAAACCCGGCGGTGAAAGCCCTCGCGGAGTTAAAGCCTGTTTTGACCGAGGCGGAGTTTCTTTCTGCCCGCGCCACCGCCTCAGAAGTTTACTGCCATCAAAGCCTGAAAGAAGCTGTAGCGGACATTGTCAGGGAAACCCGCAGCCACCGGAGCTTCGCGCTTGGCGCGTCGCCAAGGGCGGCTTTGCACTTTCTTGGGGCTGTCAAAGCCCTGGCACTGGTACGGGGCAGGGACTACGTTATCGATGAAGATCTCCTGGTTTTAGTCGCCCCTGTTTTAAGCCACCGTATACGACTACGTGACGTAAAAGCCCATGGTGACAAACTCATCAGAGAAATTTGCCTGTCAATGCTCAATGGACTCAAATCCTAAAAAAACAGCTTTTGCCACATTCACCGCTATGCTTCCAAGACTGCGGAGCATGGGTTCCTTTGTTATTTTATTGACAGTAATGACATTCACGGCAGGCCGGATCAGAAATGAGCCTGCGCTGATTTTACTGGGAACAATTTTTCTTGTTGTCCTGGCTTATTGTTTTGCCGCTGTCCTTTTTTCGGGTATCCTTAACCGCCGTAAAGCTCTGTCCCTTTCGATGGTAATCGCTTCCAAAACCGTGCCTGTTGGCGCTGAAGGAGAACTCGCCATCGCGTCCGGAGCGCTATCTAATCGGAAACGATTTTTGAATATCCCTGCCGTGCTTATCCGTTGCGAGCTTTGCATAGAAACCAGGGACGGTCGCGTTATACGCCATTTCGCAAATCCGGCTGTTGAAAGCCATAGCAGCTTTACCGTGAAGGAGAGGGGCGCTTATTCAGGCAAATGCGACAGGCTCGTCATTTTTGACGCGCCCGGCTTTTTCTCCCTTGGCTTTTCAATCCTCCAAAACGAGAACCCTCGCCTTCTGGCGCTTCCGCACCCAACTGAAGAAGCCATTCCGCTTTTTTTAAGATCCGGCGGAACGGAAGAGCGCAACGAACCCCACTACCGCAAGAGCAATGAATTGATAAACCACCGGCCTTACGTTCCCGGCGATGACCCACGGCGCATCAACTGGAAGCTTTACAGCCATGTCGCGTCAGGGGAGCTTTTTGTGCGCGAGGGCGAAAGCGAGCCGCCACCCTGTTCCCGCCTTCTCATCCTGATTGACACCGAAGCCGACAGCTCGCTTTATTCGCCGGACGAAGGACGCCTGGCAGTAGACCTGTTATGCGAAAACGCTTTGGCGGCTGCGCTGGAATTTTCTTCCAAAGCCATGGATGTGCTCATCGGCTACACCGGCGGCGGGATCATTGGCGGCGGCGAAGAAAGCGCTCCTCTGGATTCAAGCCAGCTTGCCGCCGCGTTGGCATGGCCCGCCGCGATAAGCTGGCCTGCTTCTTCAGGCGAGCTGCCCCAGGCGTCCGGCGAAACAGGCGTCCTTGTCCTTGCCCTTCCAAGAAAAGTCGCGGGCGAAGCATCCGCTTCACAATCCGCTTTGAGCAAGTTTCTTAAAAACCGCCAGCAGGAAACGGACATTGTTTTTATTTATAACGCTGAGTACAGAAAGGCGAAGGAAATAGAACAGGAAGCCGCTCGCTGTATCAGTTTTTATTCCGGTAAATCCGGTGTACACGCTGCCGGGGTATCGAAATGATCAGCGTTACCGAAAATCGCAAATCCCATTCCGTGGCAATTATTTTGCGGACTCTGGCGCTTCTGATTTTTCTTTACCAGATCCGGCTTCTTGCCACAGATGTTGCGGACACTTCATTTTTTATTTTATCTCTGGCCGGGGCGTTGGCGACTGCTTTTTTTCTTAACCAGGAAAAAGTATTTGGCTATTCTGTTCGGCCTTTCCAGGCTGTCATTGTCATTGCCCTTGTCCCATGGGCAATCAGGCTTTTTATTGCCCTGCCCCGCTGGTTTACTCCCGGCGTTTCAGGCGTGACTATAATACTCGACTCACTTCTATTAAACCTTGACCGCAATTATTTTTCATCTCTGTTTCCGTTTTATTGGGTCGCGTTTACAACCTGTTTTTCAATCAGGAGCAGGCAGTTTCTAAGGGCGGATATAATTGCCGCTGATACCTTCTTTCTGGTTCTCTTTAGCATCGTGTCTCCTTTCTCAATTGAAGCATACCGCTGGCCTGTTTTAATGATCGGGCTTTTTGCCCTTGCGTTCTTTTTTCAAATGCTTGCACTGGTTTTTTCCGCGCCGCCGGAATTCAGGCTGCGAAAAAAGGAAGGGGCCTTTGCGGTTATCGCTATTTTTTTGTTGGTGTTCATTGGCGGGGCGCTATTTGTCCGGCCGTTTCAGGAAAGGGCAGTGGACAAAGGCGGCGGCCTTCTTGAGCCAAAACTTTTCCGCTTTGATTTTTCCCAGGTTATCAGGCTGGAAAGCGAAATCAGTGTAAACGATGACCTTGTGCTGATTGTCAAAAAAGACCCCTACGATTCCCACATCCTGCTGCGCCGTTATACGCTATCCGCTTACAATCCGAAGCAGGGGTTCTTCCGGCTTGGCGATGTGGACGAAGCCGCCCATCCGCAGAACCTGCCGGGCAGGCGTACTTTATTGCATACTGAAGAAATAAAAAATTACAGCGAAAGCGGGCAGGAGTATTACATAGTCAACTTTGATTCTTCCGCTTTTATCGGGATGAATATGCCTGTGGAAATAATCCCATTTGAGACCTGGGACGCTTCTTCTTTTAACTCGGCTTACGCTGTCATAAGCCATACCAGCGAAGCAGTCCCTTACGAGCTCATAAATTCTGTGCGCGGCAGCGACTGGTCCGAAAGCCTCGGCTTGAAACCGGAAGAGTACGCCCTGTATACCGAGTACGGCGGCGATGAGGCAATAGCGGCTTTTGCCAGGGAAATAATTGCCGGCTCGGTGTCGAGGTTTTCAGGAAGGGGAGGAGAAAATTTTTCATCGTATTGGCAACAGGTTCAGATGGTTTACGACAGGCTCAAGTTCGGTGAATATCGCTACAGCCTTAAGCCCGGGATTGCCGCCGATGGAGATCAGCTCAAGCATTTTCTTTTTAATTCCAAAAAGGGCTACTGCTCCTACTATGCTTTTGCCTTTACGCTGATGCTCCGTTCACTGGGAATTCCCTGCCGCCTTGCCGCCGGCTTTTTTGTTGATTCATCAACCGAGGCGTTTGGTTATTACCCTGTCAGAGCGGATATGGCCCATGCATGGGCGGAGGTTTGGTTTCCCGGATATGGCTGGATTGAATACGACCCTACTTCCGAAAATTTGGCTGAAGGAGAGGAGTTCCGTTTCTCAAGCGGGACGCCGCCTGAGCTTTTTGAACGCCTGATGAAAGAGATATTGGACAACCGTTCGCGCCTGAAGGCTAAAGAAGGGGAAGAATCTGAAAGCGAGAGAGGTAATTTGGCTTCTCTCGGCAAGTCTGCCTTAAATTTCTTAAGCAAGAAAGGGCCCATCCTCGCCGTGACGCTGCTTGTAATTTTATTTATAATTATTCGTTTTGGTTTCTTTTGGCTTTACACGATCAGAAAAGAGTCCAGGAAAAAAGCTCTGTGCCTCTGGGCTCACGTAAAAAGGCGCATGGCTCTTGCAGGCTTCAGGAAGTCCGATATTGAAGGCGAAGCGGAATGGGCAAAGGCCGACTCTGGCGTTATGCGCAATCTCTATCCTCTTTATCTGGATGCCGCCGCAGCCCGCTTTGCCCCCGTTTTTTCTTTTGACCATAAAAAAGAAATGGAAGCGCGTTACAGCCTTTTTAGTGATGAATACAAAAAGACCGTTACGCTTTGGCGGCGGATTTTAGCTTGCCTCTTGCCGCCTCTGGCACTGGTTATAGGGCAGGCTAAGCGGCGGCCTGCTTCTGCCTCAAAAATCCTAAGCGCTGTTCTCATAGTCATCTTCATTTTCCTGTTCCGCATGGATACCATGGCGCAGGCTGATCCGGATTCCTTGCCATTGGGCAGAACTGCAGATTCCATTTACGAAAGCGCGACAGCAGCGCAAAGGGCTGAAAATTGGGAACGGGCTATAGAGCTTTTAAATGAAGGGGCCAAAACCTATCCTGACGATTTCCGTTTCCCATGGTCGCTGGGAAACCTTTATTATAACCGCAGGCTTTACAATCTGGCCTGGGATGAATATCGTAAAACGGAAAAAATAATCCCCTGGGAAACGGATTTACTTTGGCAGCTTGCAAATACCGCAGGCTACCTTAACAGAAACGAAGCTTCCGCTTCTTATTATGAACGCCTTCTGGCTCTTGATCCTGACAACAGGGAAGCTGTGAGCAGCCTTGCGTGGATGTACTTTAAGCTCCACCGCCTTCGGGAGGGAGAACGGCTTCTACTTGACGCGATGGAATACATGGGCGCTGATATGGATTTCGCCATGACCCTGGGAACCATTTACTCGGGGATGTTCCGTTATGCGGAATCCAAAGACTCGTACCTAAAAGCCATTCAGGGGGCAAAAGCCGTCGGGGACAGGATTTATACGGCTTTATCCTATTACAACCTCTCAATTCTTGAAACCAGGTTTTACCAGTTCGCGCTGGCTTTCGATTGCACTAACGCCTCGCTTGAAGCAATGGACCGCGCTTCAGGCAAGCTTGCCAGGGGCGAGCTTTTCCTTACGCGGCTGGAATTATCCCGCGCCCTCGCCGATTATCAGGAAGCGTACAAAACGGACAGCTCTCCCCTTTCCAAACTGAACCTTGCCCAGGCGTTTCAGATTGGCGGGCGCTTGCTCGATGCGGCTGCTTACGCCAATGACTGTTTAAAAGCGGGCGACGATTCCTGGATGATGAACTACGGCATTGATCCTGTCCGTTACAAACGGGACATCCATGAAATTCTGAAAGACACCTATAAGGGTCTTTGGAAAGCCGAAACCTTTTCATGCCCAGGCAGCTTAAAGGAGAAGGTGCAGAGCCTATTCCGTAAAATCACATATCGATTCCGTTTTTCCCTGCACACGCATTTATTCCATAAATACTGCCTTCTTTCGGCGGACGCCTTTGATTGGCCCGGTGCAACCTCTGACCAAAACGATGTCTCCCGGCTGGAGCAGCTGGATCAGTATTACAACGCTTTTGAAAATTACCCGCGCCGCGCACTGACTTATCTAAGGCAGTCCAGAAGTTATGAGGAGCCTCTCATTCCGCTCTCGGTTCCTACCTATGATTTTGAGGAAGGCCGACTCTTTAAGGACAGAAAAACCCTTGTGCAAAGCCTTGGCGGATTTGATCCCCTTTGGGAACGGGACATGATCGCCAATGTTTACGCGGAATTGTCTTCGATGGGAAAAAAGGCTGAAAGGCAGGACGCGGCTGAAAGGCTTTTTGCCGTAAACCGAGGTGCTTTGCTTCAGAACGGCATCGCCCTTCCGGTTCAGCTTCGCATCAATTCACAGGGGAACCGCCTTTTTGGAATCGAAGGAATTCTTAAAGAAGCGGCCAGGTCGGTGGGGCTGGAAACCGCCCGTACGGAATCGCCACGCTATACTCTTACCTTTGACCCATCAGGTGAAGAAGGTTTCATTTTATGTAAGCTTTATGATAACGGGAGGGGCATTGCGGTATGGGAGAAAAATTTAAGCCTTTCCGCCAGCCCTTCGTCATCGCAGAAAACGGACTTCAAGAAGGCTCTGAGAGATGGAATTTTTGACGGGTTTTAATTTCTGGAAATGATCAAAAATGTTCATTTTCTTTTTTGATAATTTGATATGCTCCCGTAAAGGAGTATCAACATGCTTTATACACAGGGAAAAACAGATTGCAAGCCAGGCGAGGTTGGCTATGATGAACAACGGCTTGACGTGCTAAACCGCCACCTGCAGCGCGTCATTGATGACGGCGAAATCCAATGCGCTACCTACTGTGTATCCCGCAAGGGCAAAGTTTTCGCGCACGGCGCAGTAGGGAAAAAATCGTTCCGTAAAGATGACAACACTCCGGTTCAGCCGGATTCAATGCGATATATAGCCTCGATTACCAAAGTATTTACCGCCGTGGCGATAATGAAACTGGTCGAGGACGGCTTTACCCGGCTTGACGTGCCGGTGGGCGAAATCCTGCCGCAGTTCAACACGCCGCCGTATAACGGTGTTACGCTGTTTCAGCTTTTAACGCACACCTCCGGAATGTACACTGACGACGGATGTTTTGATAACAAATACCAGACCAGTTACTGGAAAATGATTGATGACGCGTACAAGCTTTGCAACCCTGACAAGAAAAATGAATTTGACTGGTTAGCCGCCGCGTTAGGCACAATAGGAAACGGCTTCCGCGTTAAGCCGGACACCGAGTGGGCATACTGCAGTTTTGGCTTTGTAGTTCTTGGCGCGGTTATCGAAAAGCTGACTGGTATTCACGCTCATAAGTATATCGAAGATAATATCTGTATACCATTGAAGATGAAGGACACGATATTTGACATAACAGTTGAAATGGCAAAACGCTATATCGTATCGGACGAGGGAATGGAAAAAGACCTTAACAATATGATAAACGGTATTACCCACGAAGAAGACGGCCCCTGGGGGAAATTTAAAATTCCTTCGACTGCAGGCGGTTTGAATTCGACAGTCTATGACCTTAGCCGTTTTGGGAATATGGCGTTATTCGGCGGAACTTTCGAAGGAACGCGTGTTTTGGGCAGAAAAGCCATGGAAAAAATGACAACAATAGCCAGCGCCCTTCCTAATTTTTGCTGGAACGCCAAGGAAAAAGAACGATACTACGGCGTAGGCTTTGATATGCGAAACGGCCCCGCATTTACATTTTCCCAGGGCACTTTCATGCATGAAGGCTCCGGAGCGTGTTCGCTGTACATTGATCCTAAAGAAGAGCTTGTCGCGGCGTGGATTGTCCCGTTTGCAAAAGAAGGCTGGTTTTCAAGGGCGCTATACAATGTGCAGAATATAATCTGGTCCGGCATTAAGTGATATACAGCGCAATTGCGAAGGCAAGCAATTGAAAAAACTAAAACAAAGACTTGACGTGTGCGTGGCGATAGCGTTTGCTACCATTAAGGAGTACATTGTCTACCGCACACACATGTTGGTGTCGGTCTTTGTCGGTCCCGTGTACTTTATTGTGCAGTACTTTATCTGGACTGCCGTCTACGGCGGCGGCGGAACAATAAAGGGAATTGAGTACTTACAGATGATCCGCTATTACGGCATCTTGACGCTGATTGGTTATATCACCTGGGATTCGGCGGACTGGAATTTATCCATGCTAATACGCACCGGCAAGTTTCTAGCATTCGCGCTTCGCCCTGTCCATCACCCTTTCTTTGCGCTTTCCCAAAAAATAGGTCACCGCCTGCTTGGAACTCTTGTTGAAGCTTTGCCATGCGCCATAATATTTACCCTGCTTTTCAAAATTGACATGAGACCGGCGAACATACCCTGGACTATTCTTTCCATAATACTTGCGCTGCTAATTTTCTTTTACGTAAGTTATATCATCGGCATAGCGTCATTCTGGGTTGTCGAGTCTCAGGGAATACGCGCCTTTTACAACCTGCTTTCAGGGGTATTTTCCGGTTCGTTTATTCCCCTTGTTTTCTTTCCAAAACCATTGCAGACAATTCAGTTTTTTCTGCCTTTCCAGTACACCTCGTATGTTCCCGCAATGGTATTTATCGGGAAATACACATTAGGCGGCGTTCAATTATCTATCCCCGCGATAGTAGGCATACAGGCTTTGGCGCTTTTATGCTTATTTTTAATCTCCGAGTTATTGTACAGTTCGGCGATGAAACGGTTTACTGCGGTAGGGGCTTAGCTAAAGTCTGTATTTTATTAACAATAAGGGTAATAATGAACGACTATATAAAATCGATAAGAAAATACATTGGACATGAACGTTTATTGCTGGCAGGTGCTGGTGTATTAATTTATAAAGACGGCAAAATTTTACTGCAAAAAAGGCGTGATAATGGATTATGGGCTGATCATGGCGGATGCGTTGAGATAGGTGAAACTGTTGAAGAAACGGCAAAAAGGGAATTATTTGAAGAAACAGGATTGACAGCAAATAAACTTGATTTTTTTAACATTTATTCCGGGAAAGATATGTTATTTACATATCCTAATGGTGATAAAGTATATTTAATAATAACATTATTTATATGCGAGGATTTTTCCGGAGAAATAAAACTAGATACAACTGAAGTTATTGAACTAAAATGGTTTAATTTAAATGAAATGCCAAGTGAAATTACTCCCACACTGAAGAAGCCATTTGAGGATTTTGTGAAATTTATAAAAGAAAGAGATAAATTATAGGAATATTGTATAGGAGAATATATATGAAAAAAGACTTTATTGAACTACCAGAATCAATGAAAAACATTAATTTTTATGGATTTTCATGGATTGATTTTTTAACATCAATCCCCTCGCCATTATTTGTGGTATCAACCTATAAATCAAATGGAAAACCAAACGCTTGTCTACAGTCATGGGTAACATTTACGGGAGTTGATGAAGAGAATTTTGTAGCTATAATGGCATCTGTAAATAAAAACGGACATATGTATAAATCAATAAAAGAAGCCGGTGAAATGGTTCTAAATTTTCCGTCAGCAGAAATATATCCAAAATGTATGGAAACAATAAAAAATAATGATTTTGGGGACGATGAAATTACCAAGTCCGGATTAACCGTTGAAAAGGCAAAAATGGTAAACGCGCCAAAGATAAAAGAATGTTTTTTGAATCTTGAATGTAAGTATTTATGGGAAAAAGAACTTATGGAAGGTCATAATGTTGTTATGTGCGTAAAAGTTGTAAATGTATCAATGGATAACGAATATTATGATGAAAAAATAAAAGGGCGCTATGGAAAGACAGGGTATATTTATAATATTCATAATCCAATAAATCCTGAAACCGGAATAATGGAAGGCGATTCAATAGGAATAATAGAAAAAATAAAATAGTTGACATAACGCCTTTTTTGCAATACAAATAACCAATAAGGAGTAAATCCATGCCAAATTTAATAAAAGATATAAAAAACACAATGGTCAAAAAAGGAATATCGGAGGATATATTCACTCAATTTGATTTTTCTGAAATAGATTATAATCAGCCTGAAAGAATTTTAGCACTTATAAACCAAATGAATAAACTGCTTTCAAAAGAGCAATGCCTATCAATTATGGAAGAGCAGGGTTGTTGCACAACCGGTAAACCGGCAAAAGCACATAGCGATTTTGGCAAAAAATATGCCGAAAAAACAGTTGAAGAAAAGATCGCATTATTTGACAAGCTGGATACACCTCATAAACCATCGTGTAAATTAAACGAAGACGGCACATTGTCTGTTTTTTGGGGAACAGGAAGCGAAGGGGACTATAAATGTGTGTGCGGATTCATGAAAAAATTATCACAGCCTGTCAATGTTACAAAAACATTTTGTGGTTGTTGTGGCGGCCATGCACGAAAAAATCTGCAAAGATCGCTTGGAGTAAAATTACAGTTAAAGAAAATTGTATCTTCGGCAATTAGTTCAAAAGGAAAAAAGCATTGTGAATTTATTTTTATGATAAATTAAAGACAAGCGCATGATTATAAACATTTATAAAACCTGCGTAGCAACCGCAATGTCCAGGGCGTTAAGCTACAGGCTTAATTTTGTTCTTTCAATGCTAATAACTCTATGCTTTAATTTGTTTTTCCTTTTAACGACAATACTTATCTACAATTCAGGCGCAAGCTTTCCTGGCTGGGGTTTTTACGAAGTGCTGCTAATACAATCAATTTTTACTTTGTCGCTCGCTCTGGCATACGTTTTATTCAGCAATGTGCTGTGGTCGACAATGCAGTACATACGCGAAGGCAGCTTTGAGGTAGTCCTTTTGCGCCCGGTGAACCCGCTCTTTTTTTTAATCGCAACCAATTTTGACACCGGAAGTTTCGGGCTTTTAATAGGGGGCGGCGCAATGTTTGGCATTGCGATAGCGCATACAGGCGTTGCCTCGCTTGCCGCTCTCGCGCAGTTTTTTCTTTTATTCGTAGCAGGGTTTGCGGTAATGACTGGCTTTCAAATGATCATGGCGGCGACATCGTTCAAATGGGTGGGGAATTCACGCTTGCCTGACATTTTAGACAGCATACTTTCATTCGGGAAATACCCTGTGTCAATATTTCCTCAGGCGATAAAAACGCTCGCGTCATATATAATTCCGGTAGGCATGATCGGCTTTTATCCGGCAAGCGCGCTGTTGGGAAGGCTTAATCCTATGGTATTAATTTCAGTTTTCCCCTGTATACTGTTCATGCTTTTCGGGATATGGCTGTATCACTATATGGTTAAATTATACGAAGGCGTAGGCGGCTGACATGAAAATAATAAAAGTTGATAGCCTTGTAAAAACCTACACTACCTTCAGGCGCGGAAGCGGCATGAAGGAAGCCTTGCAGAGTTTTTTTAAGCGGGAAAAAGTAATTGTCAACGCCGTAGACCATGTATCGTTTACTGTTGAAAGAGGTAGCATCTGCGGCGTACTCGGCCCTAACGGCGCGGGTAAGTCTACCACGATAAAAATGCTTTGCGGTGCGCTCTACCCTACTTCCGGAGAAATTGACATTATGGGATATTCGCCCAGCAAAGATCGCAAACGGTATGTGCGTGAAATTGGCGCGGTATTCGGCCAGCGTTCGCAGTTAATCTGGGATATTCCGCCGATTGACAGCTTTATTATGAACCGCGCCATTTACGGGATAACGCAGACGGAATACAAATCGCGCCTTGACGAACTGGCCGGAATGTTTGGGGTTCAGGAGGATATGCACAAACCGACAAGGGTGCTGTCGCTTGGCGAACGCATGAAGTGCGAATTTATAATGGCAATGCTCCACAAGCCAAAGATCGTCTTTCTTGACGAGCCTACAATCGGGCTTGACGTTATCGCAAAGGCAAAAATACGCGAGTTCATTCTGAACGTAAACAAAATGGGCACGACTTTCATCCTTACGACCCACGATTTGGAAGATGTAAAACAGCTCGCGGACAATGTGATAATAATCAACCACGGCGTAAAGGTTTTTGACAACACGCTGGAAAATTTACAGCTCAATCTTGGCGAGAAAAAAATTGTTGAGCTGACACTGGAACAACCATTTGACACCGGGACGGCGCTTCCCGGCAGTGTAAGGGTGCTTGAGCAAAAATCACCGCTGGAGATAAACCTGGAGGTAGACGCTTCAAAAATCGCAATCGGCGACTTTATTAAATTTCTATCAAGTAAATTTTCACTCTCTGATATTGCGGTAAAGGAACTGCCAATGGAAGAAATAATTACGCAGATCTATCGCGAAACAGGGAATTCTTGATTGGTATAAGGGAATCATTAATAAAGATTGACAGAAAAGAATGAAACTGTTATACAACAATTATAGGGGAAAAAATGGAAGGTGTTAATTATCCGAAATTAAAGAACGCAATACTTTTATGTCTTTTGCTTTTGGGCATTCAGATAGCGGCTGGGCTGGTATTTGGAATTATAATAGCTTTGTTTGGAATAGGAAATGACTCAATAATTTATGGAACAGGAATAATTTTTCTAAATTTATTATCTTTTGGATTGGTTATTTTTCTGGGGTTCAAAAAAACACATAAAAATTTCAATGAAGTATTTATGTTTAATAATGTCTCACTGAAATATTGGGTGTCAATAATTGTATTTATGCTTGGATTTGTTATCGTATCATCTGAATTAGACAATATACTGCACTATATCCTGCCAATGCCATCATTTTTCCAGGATTTGTTTGAGTCAATGCTGGTTAATAAATATATCATTGTATCAATATTACTTGTAGGCATAATACCGGCATTTGTTGAGGAAATGCTATTTAGGGGAATAATTCTTAACGGTTTCAGGGGAAATTACTCTGTTAGAAAAACCATAATATTAAGTTCTGTATTATTCGGAATTGTACATTTAAATCCATGGCAATTTGTTACGGCATTTATAATAGGAATAATCTCTGCATGGATATGTATAAAAACAGAATCCATAATATTAAGTATTTATATTCACTTGTTTAACAATATGGTTTCCGTATTGGCAATGAAATTCAGGGATGTAATATCCATTAAAGGGTTTAATACCGCATTTTCTGAACAGACATTTCAACCAGTATGGTTTGATATTACAGGTGTAGTATTTACAGTGGCGGGAATAGTATTATTCCTGAATAATATTAGAAATGCTAAAAACGGCACCTGACAGGACTGTATGCGCTTAGCCGCTTTACGACCATCATTCCGCTGGGTTGGAGGGTTCCACACATAGAGCATCAAATCTCCCCCAGGCTAAAGTCGCCCTGTATCTTGAAATGGTTTTTATCGCGCCTGACGGTAAGCATCCGTTCAGGAAAGTGAATGGGCAGCAGTTCCCTTACCTTGTTCGCTGCAGCTTCGTAAATTTCACGGCGGATATCTTCATCGACTTTGTCAGGGGTGGAAATTGATACATCAATGAGGTAACCGCGGCCCAGCTCCGATCCGTAGCCTGGTGTAAAGTTTGCGCCTATGTTGAAGAGGCCGTCCGCTTCGGGATTGGCTGTTACTCCCCTGGCAGGACGCGTGGGATGCAGGCTGTAACTGCCTCCGTATTGGTCTTCAATAAAATCATCAACTTCATCGAAGAGCTTTTTCATTCTGTTATCAAATTCCTCCATCTTTGGATGCCACATACACTCATTATAAGTCAGATGAATCTATAAATTCCACGTTGTTTTTTTTCGGGTATTTTATATAATAGCCATATTAGGGGGTCAGCGATGAAAGCATTGTTCATAGGCGGAACCGGTACTATCAGTACCGCGATTTCAAAACGGGTTCTGGAAAAAGGATGGGAGCTCTACCTGCTCAACCGTGGAAACCGGAACAGGGAACTTGAAGCAGCGGGCAAAGCCGGGAAACTAATCGAAATCCCCTGTGATATCAGGTCAGAAGACGAAGCGGCAATTTCCGGGAAAATAAAAAAGGCGCTGGCTGATAGCGGATCCACTGTCTTTGACGTAATCGCCGACTTTATCGCCTTTATTCCGGCGCATGTCGAGAAAGATTTCAGAATTTTCAACGGGCTTTGCAGGCAGTACTTTTTTATCTCCTCCGCATCCGCCTACCAGAAACCCCTTTCCTCGTACCTCATAACAGAAAGCACTCCTCTGGCAAATCCTCTTTGGCAGTATTCCAGGGACAAAATAGCCTGTGAGGATTTCCTGATGGGAAAGTACCGGGAATGCAATTTTCCCATAACTATAATCCGCCCAAGTCATACTTATGATGAACGCAGCGTCCCCATGGGAGTACACGGCGCGAACGGAAGCTGGCAGGTAATAAAGCGTATGCTCGAAGGCAAACCCGTGATCATCCACGGCGACGGAACCAGCCTATGGACAATGACGCATAA
>Ga0268262_10002942_pt1 | contig 19068 bp, 17 predicted proteins | sample TergutNc150P3_FD_190354 | JGI IMG/M metagenome (GOLD analysis project Ga0268262, IMG submission 190354) | Nasutitermes corniger P3 segment gut microbial community from laboratory colony in Florida, USA - Nc150 P3 (SPAdes) (version 2) | ecosystem: Host-associated > Arthropoda: Insects >...
GGCAGCCCCTACCTGTCGCGGGTGCTGACCACCACCATGCGCGGCATGCTGGATTCCTTCGAGGACCGGCAGGCGTCGCTGTTGTTCAAGCTGGCCGTGGAGATGGCCATGCTGATGCACGTCTCCGCCGCGGCGAACGAGGTGGATCCCGAGGTGCTCACCCGCCTGCGCGGCCGCTGCGTGCAGGAAGTGAAAGCGCTGCGGGGCCGCATCTCCTTTGACGAGGCGGCGCGCTTCCAGAGGGACAACGGCTGATGGCCCGGCTGATCTTCAAGTGCCGCTATATGAAGTCCGGGAACAGCGCGGCGGGCTACCTGAAATATATCGCCACGCGCGAGGGCGTTGAGAAGCTCGGCGACGAATGGAAGCGGCTGCCCGCGACAGAAGCACAGCAGAAGCTGATCCAGCAGTTGCTGAAGGACTTCCCCGACATGCGCAGCTCCTTCGAGCATCAGGACTATCTGCAATCCCCCATGCGGGGGACGGCCACGGAGCTCATCACGGCGGCGCTGGACCAGCACGCGGACCAGTTCGCGCGGCGGGAGCAGTACGTGGGATATATCTCGCGGCGCCCTCATGTGGAGAAGCAGGGCGCGCATGGGTTGTTCTCGGACACGGATGAGCCGGTCACGCTGGCCGAAGTCATGCGGGATGTCGCCGCCCACGAGGGCGCGGTCTACACGCCGATCATCTCCCTGCGCAGGGAGGACGCCGCCCGGCTGGGCTTCGACGGCGCCGCCCGCTGGCGCAACCTCCTGCGCTCCCACGCCGAAACCTTCGCCGAGCAGTTCAAAATCCCGCCCGGCGACCTGCGCTGGTACGCCGCCTTCCACAACGAGTCGCACCACCCGCATATACACATGATCGTGTACTCCGCGGGCAAGCAGGGATACCTTACCCGCAAGGGTTTGGACAACATGCGCTCCGCGCTGGCGCGGGATATCTTCAAGCAGGACCTGATGCAGATCTACTTGCGGCAGACGGCGCACCGCAACGACTTGCGGGAGGAAGCGCGGGAGCTGATTCAGAAAGTTGCGGCCGGTGGGCATAGCAATCCTGTTGTCGATGATCTGCTGCGGCGGCTCGCGGGAAAGCTGGCCGCGCACAAGGGCAAGAAGGTGTACGGCTATCTCAATGACGCAGCCAAGAACATCGTCAACGCTGTTGTGGACGAGCTCGCCGGGGACGAACGCATCGCGCGGCTCTACGATCTCTGGTACGAGCAGCGCGAGGCCGTACTGGCAACGTACCGCTCGGACATGCCGGAGCGCATACCGTTGTCGCAGAACAGCGAGTTCAAGGCCATCAAGAATGCGGTGATTGCGGAGGCGGCCAAGCTGGGAATGGACGATCCCGAGCATGACCATGAGCGGCAGGGAAAAGCGCCAAACAAGGAAGCCCTGCAACTGTACCATCAGGCGAAGGAGCTGCTGGCGGCCGACCCCCAGGAGGCCGTGCGGCTGCTGGCCAAGTCCGCTGAGCAGGGCTACGAATGGGCGCAGTACCGGCTGGGGAAGCTGCTGCTCTACGGTCAGGGCGTGGAACGGGATACCGAAACAGCCGTGCGGCTGCTCACCGCTTCGGCGGCACAGGGGAACACTTTTGCGCAGGTCCTGCTGGATCGCTGGGAGGAAAGGCAGTCGCAGGGGCCCGCGGCGGCGTCCTCGAACCTGATGCTGCAAATGGCAGACCTTCTCACCACGCGCATCATGCAGGAGCCGCTGCCAAAGGATTCGCGCGTGGTCATGGAGTCGAAGCTCTGGCGGGAGGAACAGGAGAAGAAGGCAGGCCAAGGTCTCAGGACCGGCTGACCTATACGCCCGCGTAGTATTCCCTCGCGCCGTCATAAATGGCCAGCACGTTTTCCGCGGGCACATCGCTCTGGATGGTGTGCGCCGGCGACAGGATGTAGCCGCTGCTTCCCAGGATGGACAAAACGCGTTTGACCTCGTCCCTCACCTGCCGCGCCGTGCCCTCCGGCAACAGGTGCTGGGTGTCGATCCCGCCCCAAAAGGCGATCCTGCCGCCGAAATCGGCCTTGAGGCGCTCCGGCTCCATTTTATACGTGCCTGGCTGGATGGGGTTGAGGATGTCCACGCCGCAGCCGATCAGGCTCGGGATCAGGTTGTGCACCGAGCCGCAGGTGTGGTGCTTGTAAAACGCGTCCGTGAACTGCCGGGTATACGCGACGCGCTCCTTCAGGTAGGGCTTGACCAATGCGTCGAACATGGCGGTGGACATGAACGGCCCGGCCTGCGTGCCGAAGTCGTCGCCGGACGTCGTGCAGTCGATCCAGCGGCCCAGCGCGCCGTAATAGGTTTCGATGACCGCCTTCTGGTACGCCAGTACGCGGCCGGAAAACGCGTGCACCACCTCGGGCTCCGCCGCCAGCCGGTACAGGTAGTCGTCGAACCCGAACATCCAACAGCCGAGCTCGAACACGCCCAGCACCGGGTGCTCCGCGATGACAGCGTAGCCGGTGTGGCTGTGCAGATGTTCCGCCTGCTCCGCCCACAGCCGTATTTGGCGCATGCCCACATACGCCGGGTCGGGGAACTCGTAGGCCATGATTTCGTCCATCCCGGCATCCTTCAGCGGGTTGTGGCAGATCTCCATATGCCCGCCGACCGGGCGGCTCCCGATGCCCCAGCTGTCATAGGTTATACCGTTCTCCCTGCGGCAATGGGATGTCGCGGGTGTCGGCATACCGCCGACAAGGCGGGTGTCAATGTCCTGGGCCTCCAAGATCCGCTCGTCGAGATTGAACGGCCCTTGCTTTTCCCCCGTGATGCCCAACAGCGCCGCGAGCCTTTCCCGCGTGGCCGGATAATCCACCGCGGTCTGCGGCGAGCCGCAAAGGTCGTATACGGCGCGGTCCGCCTGCCGGTGCGTGACCGCCGCGTGAAACCGTTCCCTGTGCGTCATTCATAAATCCCCTTTACAGCATTCAAAACGCAACCCAATTATATCACACGTTAGGAGTGATTACAACGCCAACTTTCATCCCCTTCACCCCCCAGCAGCTCGACGACGCCAAGCACGCAGACCTTGCCGCCTTCCTCGAATCCCGCGGCGAGCAGCTGCGGCGCTCCGGCTCGGAACTGGAATGGGCCGGCCACCACGTCACCATCCGCGGGAATCAGTTCTTCGACCAATACGAGAACCGCGGCGGCACGGCGATAGATTTCGTGCGCAAGTATTATGACGCCGGCTTTCCGGACGCAGTGCAAATGCTCCTGGGCCAGAACATCGCCGCTGTCCCAGTGGAGCCGCGCCAGCGGGAACGAGAACCCTTCGCCCTGCCGCCCAGGAACGAGAACATGCGCCGCGTCTATGCCTACCTGCTCAAACAGCGCTGCATCAGCCGCAACCTGCTGGACCACTTCGCGCACCAGAAGCTGATCTACGAAAGCGCGGACTACCACAACGCGGTCTTCGTTGGCGTGGATGAACAGGGCACGCCCCGCCACGCCCACAAGCGATCCACAGCCAGCGAAAAAAGCTGGCGGCAGAACCAGGCGGGCAGCGAAGCCGCCTACGCCTTTCATCACATCGGCGCAAGCGGCACGATCTATGTCTTTGAGGCCCCCATTGATCTTCTCAGCTTCATATCCCTGTACCAGAAGGACTGGCAGCAGCACAGCTATGTCGCTCTCTGCGGCGTCAGCGATGAGGCCCTCATGCACCAATTGTCCTCGCATGACAACCTGCGGAAGGTCGTGCTGTGCCTCGACAACGACGACGCCGGGCATGAGGCCACCGAGCGGATTACACAAGCCCTGCGGGACAAGGGCTACAGCGCGTCGGTGCTTATGCCGGCCGAAAAAGACTGGAACGAAGTCCTGCAACATTCAATGGAACAGGAGGCGCATCCATGCCACCTTACGCATACCTAGTCTTCGCCGCGGGCGGGCTGCTGCTCCTGCTCGGCGCCGCGCAGTGGCTGAACAAGGCCGCCAACCTCAACCACATCAAGAGTAAGACGGTTGGGGATGGCCAGCACGGAACGGCCCGGTTCGCCACGCCATTGGAAATCAAGCAGACCTACCGCACGATCCCCTTCACGCCGGCGCTCTGGCGCAAGGGCGAGAACCGGCCCAACTCCCAGGGCATCATAGTCGGCCAAAGAACCACCCGCAAGGGCACCGTCGCCATCGTGGACGAGGGCGACGTGCACGCCATGATGATCGGCGCGGCCGGCTGCGGCAAGACAGCTTTCTTCCTCTATCCCAATGTGGAGTTTGCCCTTGCGGCGGGCATGTCGTTCCTCAGTACGGATAGTAAGGGGGACATCTATCGGAACTACGGCCGCATCGCGCAGAAGGACTACGGCTACCACGTGGCCGTGCTGGACCTGCGCAACCCCACCCGGTCGGACGGCTTCAACCTGCTCCACCTGGTCAACAAGTACACCGACGCCTGGAAGCGCAGCCCGGAGGACATCTCCCTCAAGGCAAAGGCCGAGAAGTACGCCAAGATCATCGCCAATAAGATACTCGCACAAAGAATGGAAAATGAAACCAACCAAACCGCCCGTTTTCACAGCATTGCAACCCGCCCAACCGTATGACATACAAGCGGTTGGGCGGGTTTTATTCTTTTCGCCTTCAAGTTTCTCAGCCTCGGCTATCTCAGTGAGTTCCCGCAAACAGGGCGGCCTGGGGCGAACCGGCGGGCATGGCTATGCTATAATGGGAAAAAAGCAGGTGAACATTGTGGCGAATTATGGCTATGTTCGGATTAGTACCAATCAGCAGAACGTCTTCATCACGTCCGTCAACACATTGGCTGGCCATGTGCTGCACCTCTATTCATGTTATTTTTCAGACGGCTTATTTTGACGGAGCAAAATCTCCGGGGAGCCGGGAAAATTTGGGGAGATTGCTTCTGAATTTGTCAGAAGCGGCTACTGATATTTTACAGTATCTGAAAACATCGCCGATTACCAGTGTTAAAGAGCTTGTTTTTACCGTCAACCCCTTGACACGGCTGGTTCCACTCGTACATACTTGAATCAGGACTGAACGCTTGCATATCAGATGTTTTCAAGCAGTTCTCCAAAGCCCCTGCCCCTTCACGGAAGGGCTGCAATCGGATGCTATGTCGATAGAAAAATTTCAGCGAGGACACAAAAAACAGGAATGGAAAAGCAGAAGAAAACGATAAAGCGATAGCATAGCAAACGTCGTTGGCCCCGGTTCTGCTGCTCCATGACAGCGGAACCGGGGCTTTTTGGTTGACAAGGAGGTGATCGTGTTGGACGTCCTGCGCATCGTTATATGCGACACGGACCCGGTGGAGCTGGAGCGGTATGCGGCCCTCTGCCGGGCTATCTGCGAAAGGAAACAGATCCCGGCCGTTTTCACGACCTTCCCGAGCAGCGAGGCCCTTCTGTTCCAGATGATGCACCCGGTCTTTTCCGCCGCGGTCAGCATCCTTGTGCTGGAGCCGTTCAACGGCTGCGAGATCGTCGCCGAATCGGTGCGCGGGTTCGGCTATGACGGCATCATCCTGTACCACAGCAGAGTGACGGACAAGCGGTATTTTTACCAGGCGTTCGACGCGGGGGCCTATAACTATATCGAGAAGGGCGGCCAGGCCCGGTTCGAGGCGGTGTTCGAGGGCGCCCTGAAGGCCGCCAGGGAGCTGGAGCGCCAATACATCGCCCTGCGCTTCGCCGGGGAATATCGGCAGATTGACCTGCGGGATATCTACTATTTCGAGGCCAGCATGAACCACATGGTCTGCGTCTGGTACACCGGCGGCAGCTTCCTTTTCCGCTCCAACATGTCCGAGCTGGAGGCGCGCCTGCAAGGGCGCAATTTTATCCGCGCTCACCGTTCCTTCCTGGTGTCGCTGGGTGCCATACGCCGGCTTTCGTTCGAGCAGGCGACGCTTATCGACGGCAAATCCATCCCGGTTGGCCGTGGCTATTACGCCGCGTTGAAAGACGCTCTGGACAAATGGAGCCGGATTTAGGCCGTGGGGAGGGAATTGCATGAGGTGTAAAATACGCGCCGCCGCGCTCCTTGCGGCCCTGCTGAGTATGCTCGCGCCCATCGCGCGGGCCGCCGAATGTCCGCCGGGCCAGCACAAATACGTTGAGGCACGGCGTGTTCCGGCCACGGCGGCGGAGGACGGCGAAATTGATTACGTCTGTACGGTCTGCGGGAATGAGTACACAGATATCCTTTTTGCCACCGATCACCTTTGGGGGGATTGGATCATAGACCAGCAGCCCACATGCACGGTGCCGGGGCGAAAGCACAGGACATGTACCCGCGCCCAGTACCACAGCGAAAATGCCGCGATTCCGGCCCCCGGGCATGATTATAAGGAAACCGTCGTCGAGCCCGGCTGCGAAAAGGCGGGCGAAAGAATCTTCATCTGCACCCGCTGCAACGACCGGTATACGGAGCGCATCGATCCCCTGGGCCACGACTATCGGGAAACCGGCAGGATAGAACCCACCTGCCTGGAGCCGGGGAAGATCACCTACGTCTGCGCAAGGGACCCCGCGCACACCTACGCGAAATCCATCCCGGCGCCCGGCAGCCACAGCTTCGGCGATTGGCATGTGGAAACCCCGGCCGGGGAAGGCACGGAGGGCCTGGAAGCGCGCGAATGCGTCCGCTGCGGCTTCGTGGAACCCCGTGCGCTGGCAGCGCTGCCCATAGCTACTACTGCGCCGCCCACGGAACCGCCTACAGAACCGCCTACAGAGCCACTGACGGAGCCGCCGCAGGAGATCCCTGTCATGGACATTGTCCTGGTCGGCGCAAATACCGTCTCCCTGGGCTTCTTCGCTTTTCTTCTGATCCCGTACTTTTTGTGCCTGGCCTATGCCAGAAAGCGGCGCAAGGCGCAGGAGCAGCGCGATGCGCTGAGGAAAGAGGTGGATGCGCTTCATGGCTACAAGTAACTGGATCGAGCTTGGCGCCCTGCTGCTGAGCGTCGCCGTTGGTTTGCTCCTGTGGAGGGTTTGCAAGGCCAGGCTCAGGCGGGAAGGCGGGATAGAAGGTATCATCACGGAACGCGGCAAGCCGCCCTGGCGGCAGCCGCTGGATGTAGAGGATGAAATTGAGCAGTTGAAGGCCGAATTGGACAGGGAATAGCCGTTCCCAATTTCTGTAACCGTTATTCGTGACACGGAACTGCGGTTCATGACAATTTTAACACAGGGACTTGGTTTTATGCTATGTTACTTTCAAGGGAGGGGGAAGCCATATGCCGCCGGATAACCGGGACATGATGAGCGAGGCCGACATGGACGACATGCTCGGGTTGTTGGATTCGTGCCTGTCGTCGTCGCTTCCCTTCTTTGGCATCAATGGGTTCGGCGGTGCGTTGCCCATGACCGGCTACCCGGATGACCAGACTGCCCCGATCACAAAAAAACAGTTGCGCGCGCTTGGGAAAGAACACCTGCTCACAATGCTGCGTGACTGCGAAAAGGAGCTTCTGCAGGAAAAAGAAAAATACGGACATTTGCTCCTGGCGTGCCAGGCAGTGTGCCAACAAAGAAAGTAAAAAGATGGTTGTAGACGCATATGGAAAGGAAAGACAAAGAGCTTCAAATACGCGGGCTGGTTGACCGGCTCGGGCGGCCGCCCATCGCGATGCTCGACGAGGAAATCGCGTGGCATGGGCGCAGGAAATCCTACAGGCGGGCGGCGCTCGGTATTCTGGTCAGCCTGGTGGCGGCGGTGGCGGTGATCATCATTGTCACGAACCTGTGGGTAGCCGTGCTGCAGGTGGACGGCTCCAGCATGAACCCGGCCCTGCGGATGAACGAGATCGTCCTTGTCGTCAGAAAAAGCAACTCCGGGAGGAATGACGTCGTCGCGCTTACGCGCAGCGACAAGGCTTACATCAAGCGCGTAATCGCCGTCAGCGGCGACCAGGTGGACATCCGGGAGGACGGCACGGTGAGCGTTAACGGGGAAGCGCTGCGGGAGCCGTATGTCGCCGAGCAGAGCTTGGGCAGCTGCGACATCGGTTTCCCCTTCCAGGTGCCGCCCGGCACGGTGTTCGTCCTGGGCGACAACCGTGCCTCGTCGATGGACAGCCGCGACAGCAGGTTCGGAACCATTGCAAGGGAGCAGATCGTGGGCAGGGTCGTGTGCCGGATATGGCCGCTGAAGCGGCTGGGGAGGATCTCATGAAAGACAAGCGGGCTGGCGCCAAAACAATGCAGGGGGAAGGTGCGCGCGGAATGAAGCATTTTTACGATGCCATTGTGGGGAAAGTTTGGGCGGAGAAAAAACTCAGGAGGATCGCGGCGGCCATTTTCGTGCCGCTGTGCGTTGCCGCGGTCGTCTTGACGGTCGCGCTGTCGATGCAAAAGGGGCTGGCGGCCGGGGGGGATCTCTGGGACTTGGCGACGTTCCAGGACAGCTTCAAAATCATGAGCTCGACCTTCACCGAGCTGCCGCTGGACGGCGATTTCGCCTACAACACAACCTATAACTTTGAGGTTCATTTCGAAGCGCCAACTCAGAAATATGGCCCTATACAGAAACCCTACTACAAGGACGACTGGCTGACCTACAGCCTGCCTAACGGTGTGCAAATCCTCTTTGGCGACACGGGCCGGATTACACTGGGCAACACCTTGATAGAAATAGGCGATTACAAGATCGATGTTGATGGCGACAATCTCACCAATAACAGCTACATCTGGGTTCATTTCGATGACGTGAAAGTCGACAGCGCGTACATCGTCACCCCCACGCCCGGAACCAACCTGCTAGACCAGGATTACTCTGCCCTGAACTTCGAGATCAAGTTTCAGGCGAAGTTCGTCAAGATCGGCGGCAACAACGAATTCATCTTCGGTGACGACACCGACATCGTCGTCATCCCGCAGGAAGAAACCGAAAAACTGAAAGTGGAAAAGGGATTTTTCACGGACTTTAACACCGATACGAGGACCAGGGGGTTCGTCATCACCCTCACCGCGGAGGAGGGCAGTATCACCGTCACGCGCCTTTTCGACAGGCCGGGCAAGCCGGTCGCCGGCGACGAGCACAAGTATGAGGTGAAGACCCTGGAGGCTCTCTACGAACGACATGATCTCTCCGATTTCGTGAAGGCTCTTGACGTCAAGCTGGACGGCACGCTCATCCCCAGCAGTGAATATTCCCTCGCCTGGTCCAGCGACCACAAGGGCTTTGAAATCATATTCAATTCACCCCAAACCATCCCGGAAGGGAAGAGCTTGACGGTGGGCTACATGTTCTATTACGATGAAATCATTCAGCTTTTGTATCCAGACACCGCCAAACCGAATTACGACATTCCATTCCGCAACAGGGTCGATGTCTTCAACGGGAATGATCCAAAAGGCTGGGCGATCTTCAACGAAAGACTCTATACCGCCTTCTACACCAAAACCGGCAGCTATAACAAAGGCGACAACACCATCACCTGGACGGGCGGCTTCGGCGACGGCTTCGTGCCCTTGAATGGCTGGACCATCACCGACACCCTGGGCGCGGGCATGACCGGCACCGGGGCCACGCTGGCCGTCAAGCTGAAAGGCAAAAACAAGAACGAGATCTGGACCACGGCCAGCCCCGGCACGACTTCAATCACCCCCACCCTGGACGCCTCCGGGTTCACTTTCACCATCCCCTCCGGCGGCATCAACGGCACGGACGTTTATTGGATGGAATTCACCTACACCGTGCCCGTCACCTCCGGGAGCAACCAGAACGAAACCCTGCAAAACAACATCGGCTTCCACAACGATGCTTCCACCATCAGCGGCAGCGGCGGGGGCAGCGCAGAGGTCGAGCGCGTCGATGCGGAGGCGACCAAAACGGGCGAGCTGTTTTTGGATGACCCCGTCTACGGGAACTATATCCAGTGGACGGTCAGGTTCACCATTCCCGGCGCACTGGAAAACAAGGCAGTTATCTTTTTCGATTACTTGAGCACGCGTGACAGTGATGGAATCATGCTCAGGGCCTCCTACGATGATTTCCTCATCGCCTATGAGGGCCCGGAGGGCTTTACCCCGATTACGGACCCAAAAAGCCCTAACCGCAACATGACGCTGATGCTCCGGCCCAATATGAACGGGATATACGTGAACCGGCAAAAAAATGGCTGGTGGCTGTTTTTCTCCGCGTCCACCGGGGCCGCCCGGCCATACGACCCGGAGCACAACAGTTGGAATGATAACACAATTCAAGCCAGCCTGTCCCCCTTCCATGAAAACGCGGTCATCGTCGTAACCTACAAAATGTCGCTGGACGAGGAGCTGTACGCGACTTCGGATAACGACCCCCGCCCCCTCGGCATGACCGGCCTGGAATATTTGAAGTCAACCCCGGCAACAGGGAGCAACATGCCGTACATACACAACTGGGGGCGAATGGAGTACCTAGGGGGCGTAAAGAATGGGACTGTGGACATCTACTACCCGCTGCATAAAAGCGCGGTGGTGGTCGGCGACAGGGTCGATTATACGGTTCGGGTGCGCACCCCGGAGCTGAACGAAGGGTGGGCCGCTCAAAGCACGTGGCTTGAGGATGAATTCAACGGGAAGTGGCTGGAGTATGTGCCCAACTCATTCCGTGTCACCTTCAATGAAAACGGCATCCACGGCCCATATGCTAAAGGGACGCCCATCACGGACCTGCTGGAGACCGGCGCGGATACGGCCATCGCCGAAATATCCACCGCTGGCGAAATATCCACCATGCGCGTGAATTTTTGGAAGCTGCCGCAGGTGGGCGGACCGTCAGGCAGCTCGTTTTACGGCGCGGGGGTTCGGAACTTTACGGGGAACCCGCCGACCACCTTTAGCGGCAGCCCGCCCACGAAGGCCGAAGATCCCCGTTATGTGAACTCTTTCTGGGTAATCCGCTATTCCCTCCAGCTCAAGGAGGGGGAAGGCATGCTGGACGAATTCCCAGTGACGAACAAGATACGCATGGGGGATTACGACAACGAATGCACCACCACCGTGGGCCGCAAGGCAGTAACCAAGACCATGACCGCCACGGGCGGCGGCACCGCGGCGGCGGAGTTCATCCTCAACCCCCTGGGGCGGACGCTCGACTGGCCGCCATGGGCTCTGCCCGGCAGCCACATCTACACGGCCGTGGATGAGATGAGCACGAACCTGGCCTACATCGCGGGCTCCCTGCAATTCTGGAAGCGGGCCAACCTGGACGCCCCGTGGACCCCCGTGCTGCCTGTTGCGCAGGCGGCGGACGCCAGCGGCGGGGAGGCATGGACGTATTGGATCGTCAGCCCGCATGAAATCCACTTCTGGTTCCCGGACGAAACCCCGGTACGCGTCACCTACCGGGTGCGCGGCCTGGCTTCGGAGACGGCGGAATACTGGAATAAAGTCACCGCAGGGGTCTATTTGGGCGAAGACTGGCTGGAGGGCTTCGATGTCAACACCTCCTCCGGCAAGGCCGACCTCGTGGTAAACGACCTCCTGGTGTCCAAGATAGACAGCGTGACCGGGGAGCCCATCGAGGACGGCGTGGATTTCGCTCTCTACATCGGCAGGAGCTACACGCAGAACTTTACCGCCAACATGGCGCTCGCCGACGCCCACGGCTACCCGCGGGACTTCATCATTGCCGGCATTGAATTCTACTATGTGCAGGACGGCACGACGGAGAACGGCTTCCTCAGCTTCAGCAAAGAGCTGTATGCCCAGTTCCCGAACCTGATTTACGCCCTGTATGAGAAGGAAGCCCCACCGGGCTACCTCGGCCCGGCTGCAACCGACCCCGTCGAGGACCACGTATCCTTCTTCTACTTTCAGTTCCCCTCCCTCGCGACCGTAGCGCCGTTCACCGCGCTGGGGTATGAGCTCTACGACTCCTGGGGCACGGTAGAGGTGGAGAATACGCGGGCGCCTTCCACCGAGGTCACGCTGAAAGCGCTGAAGAACACGTCCGGCGCGCCGATGGAGGCGAAGGATTTCGCGTTTGAGCTGTATGGGTTTGAAGACGGCCATCTCGCGGGTATCTTACAGACGGCGCGAAATCTGGAGGGCGGCATGAGCAGCCCTGTGGCGTTTGACCCGCTGTCGTTCTCGGAACCGGACGAGTATTTCTACTTTCTGAAGGAAACGGACTCCCTCGCGGGCTGGGCGATGGATCCCACGCGCTACCTGATCCATATCGTCGTGGGCGAGGATATGACGGCAACCGTGACCTACATTGAGGCCGACGAAGACGGCAACGCGCTGGAAGATGAAGCGATAGAGGGCCTTGGCTGGATCCCTTACGACGGAGGCGCCTCCGCATCTTGGCCGACCTTCAACAACGTTTACGGCGGCCCGGTCTTCCCTGAAGTCGGCGGCATCGGCATCGCGCTCTTCGTGATCGGCGGGGGCATATTATCCGTGTTCCTCGCAGGAGCCTTTACCTGTTACCGCAGGCGCAGGAGGCGCCTGACCTTGCTGGAATAAGCGCGTGCCAGCCAACCACCCGTGTCCGCGGGTTGAAATAAAACAAAGCCCCTCCCAAAAATAATTTTTGAGCATAGAAAGGAACTACCGCCATGCAACACCGCAAATTTTTCGCACTGCTCCTGGCGCTGGCCCTGCTCCTGGTCACGGCGCTGCCCATGAGCGCATCCGCGGCGCCCGCAGGCACAAACGGAACCATCACCGTCAACCCGCCCGGCACCCAAGTTCTCGCCCCCGCCGAGTTCTTCGCCTACCAGTTGTTTGAGGTAACGCATGTCACGTCCGTTTCGGGGAGATATCAGTTCGCCTATCGCCCCCTGGCCCCGGTCGAAAACTTCCTGCAGTGGCTGGGTACCCATGGCACCCCCGCCGCCAACCTCTCCACTTATGACGTGACCTCCAATCCGAACGGCACCGCGGACGACCTCGCCGCCGCCTGCGAGCAATTCCGGCAGTGGCTGCAGCAAGACCCGCCTTATGCGGAATCATTCGACGAAGACAACATTATCGCCCTGGCAAAGGTCATGATCAACTCTGGCGTGTTTAGCGCCGGCGGGATACCCGCCGCGCAGGATAGCGATGACAAGAGTGTGAAGTTCGGCAATGGTGTGACCGGCCTGGACTACGGCTACTACCTGGTCACGGGTATGGTCCAATTTTCCGATGAGCGCGAAGGCGTGGACACGCCCCACGAGGGGGGGAAGGTCATCAGCCGCGCCATGCTGGTCAACGTCCCCGACCAAGACAACCTTCCGGGCGTCACGATCGTGCTGAAAGCCGACGCGCCGCATATCAAAAAAGAAGTCTGGCAGCACAGCGGCGCTACTTACGATGGCACTACCGTACCCACGGCATCTACTGCTGGCTGGCTGAAGTGGGCGGACATCTCTATCGGCGACACCGCTTACTTCAAGGTGAGCTCTAAAGTTCCAAACATGAAAGGTTACAGCAGCTACCAATTCATCGTGCACGACGTCATGAGCAAGGGCCTGACCTTCAACCCGGCCAGCATCAAAATCGAAATCTCCGATCCTGAGGGGGATGGCACAACAACCGTGACCTATACTTCCACCAATTTGGGTACAGCTTTCAACATGACCAACCCGACCATCACGGCGGAGGGCCCCGACCAAGGCGGCACCGCCATTACGATTACGTTCCTTAACTTCTTAACGAATAATCTGGCAAAGAAGGGCTGGGACATTACGATCACCTATAGCGCTATCCTCAACCCCAACGCCGTGATCGCTGACAAAGGCAACCCGAACGATGTCCGGCTTGAGTACAGCCGCAATCCCAATTGGGACGGCAACGGCGATGAGCCCACGGGCAAGACCCCGTGGGATAGAGTGCGCGTCTACACCTACAAGCTCGACATCTTCAAGTACACGGGCACACTGAGTCCCACCAACCCCGGCCTTGCCAACGCGAAGTTTGAACTGCGCAAGGGCTCCGATGACGGCGCTCTCGTTTACTTCATTGGCAGCAACGGAAACTACACGGTACAGAAGACCAGCATAGCTGCCGATGCGGTTCTCGTGTCCCCGACCGGCGGCTTGATCAACATCAAAGGCCTTGACGCCGGAACGTACTACCTGATTGAAACCGCCGCCCCCGTTGGGTTCAACATCAAAACAACCCCGGATAAGATCGTCATTACCAAAGGTGATATTGATCCGAGCTCGAAAGCCGTAACCTACAGAGTCCAGGTCAACGATGGCCCTAATAATCTCTCAGTGGCCGTCGGCGCGAAACCAGGTGACGTCAACATCCTGAACCAAACCGGCCATGCGCTCCCCGGCACCGGCGGCATCGGCCTCTACGTGATTCTCGCTGTCGGCGCTGTCATGGCGGTCCTCCTGACTGTGGGGTATATCGTCTACAGGAAGAGAAAGACCCTGGGTATCCTGAAGGGATAAGCAAATTTGGCCCAACCGCGTAGCCCTGCCTGCCCGGCGTTGAACAGCCGGCGCCGGGCGGCAGGGCCGCAGCACGCGGCGGCAGGGAGAGGAATATGAAAAAATACATCATAAGCATCGCGTTCCTGGTGGGCGCCATCATAACCCTCTCCGTGCTGCTGTACCCCTTCGTCGCCAGGTACGTCAACTCCTTCAGCCAGACACGGGCCGTCACACAGTACGTGAACGATGTGCAGGCCATGGACGACGGGGACACGCAAGCGCTCCTGGATGCGGCGCGCGAATACAATCGGAAGCTGCTCCAAAGCACGGACCGGTTCAGCCCTTCGGAGAAAGAGAAAGCGGAATATCTTCAGCAGCTTGACGCGGGCCGCGAGGTCATGGGCCTCCTGATCATCGACAAGATCAACGTGAACCTGCCCATCTACCACGGCACCGACGAAGGGGTTTTGCAGGTTGGCATCGGGCATATGCCGGGCACATCCCTGCCGGTGGGCGGCATCGGCACCCACGCGTTCATCACCGGGCACCGGGGATTGCCATCATCGAAGCTGCTGTCCAACCTGGACAAGCTGACCGAGGGCGACTCCTTCGCGCTGTACGTCCTGGGCGAGACGCTCACCTACCGGGTGGACAGCATCCAGACCGTCAAACCCTACGTTATGAAGGCCCTAGACATCGATCCGGACATGGACTACTGCACCCTGGTCACCTGCACGCCCTACGGCATCAATACCCATAGGCTGCTGGTGCGCGGCCGCCGCGTCCAAAGCCCAACCCGCCTCGGCCTGGAGCTCCTTTACGCTGAGGCTAAGCCATTGGACAAGCCCTTGGTCATCCTGCTGTTCATGGTCCCGGTATTGCCGATAATACTAATAGCCGCCTTTTTCATATGCTGGAAAATCCGCAAAGCGAGGAGATAAAAAATGAAGCGATTGCTGTCGGCCGCGCTCGCCACGGTTTGCGTGCTGCTGCTGTTCCCGGTCGCCGCATACGCGGCGGTCGATTCGCGGCCGTCGAACCTGACGGTCGTGATGAAATACGGCGACACGGCGCTGGAGGGGATCGGCGTCGCGGTCTGCCTGGCCGCCGGAGCGAAGGAGGCGGGAGACGGTATCGTGTATACCGCCACGGAAGCCTTTGCCGGCGCGGGGGCCGACTTCACGATCCTGACCAAGGAGAGGAACATCGCCCTGGCCGCCAGGCTCGACACTTACGCCTCCGCCCGGAATATCCCGCGTAGCTCCAAGGCTACGGACAGTGAAGGCAAGGCTGTATTCACCGGGCTGGCCGCCGGGCTTTATTTGGTGGCGCAGAAAGACGCCGAGAACAGCGAATATGTGATCGCGCCGTACCTCGTGATGGTTCCCGGCCTGGACGAAAGGACGCGGGAATGGGATACCGATGTGACCGCCTATCCAAAAACTGAACCCGTCAAACGCAATGTTAAGACAGAGGTGCTTAGTGTATACAAGGTATGGGCCGGGGTTGACAGCCCGCCGCCGGGCGAGAGCATCCTGGTCCAGCTCTACCGTGGCGGCGTCCCCTACGGGAACTGCGTCACCCTGAATGCCGGCAACCGTTGGAGCTACACCTGGGAGGGCCTGGACCCGAAGGATGTATGGACGGTGGACGAATTCGACGTCCCCGAGGGCTACGCGAAAAAAATCGCGGGCAGCGCCTCCAGCGGCTTTGTGGTCACGAACACCCGCGACCAAAACGCGCCGAAAAAGACGCTTGTCAGCGGCAGCAAGACCTGGGACCATGGCGCGAACCCCGCAGCGAACCGGCCCAAATCCATAGTTTTGCGCCTCAGCGCCGATGGTGTTTTCATTTTGCAGAAGGAGATTACCGAGGCCGAGCATTGGAGCTGGAGCCTCCGCCTGGACGAATACGCCGCCGACGGGCACAAGATTGCTTACACCGTGGACGAGGCGCCGGTGGACGGCTACACCAAAGCCGTGGACGGATACAGCATCACCAACACGCACTATTCCGCGCACAAGCCCGGCGGGCCCGGCACGACCGCGCCCGGCGGCTCTGATAAACCCGGCGCCACAAACCCCAAGACCAACGACCTGAACAACCTGGCCCTCTGGCTGACCCTCATGGCCCTCAGCTTCGTTGGGCTGGTGGTGATCATTCTCTGCTTCCGGAGGCACATGCGGCATGAAAAAAATCTTATTTAGTGTCCTGGCCCTGGCCTTTGCGGCGCTCATGGCCTACAGCGGCTGGCGGGCTTGGCAAGCATACGGCGACTACCGGGCCGAGGCTGAAATGCACGGCGCCGTCATGGAATACAAGCCGCGGGACGGCGGGACCGCTAACCAGAGTGTGATAGACCTGCAGGCGAAATACCCGGACGTCATCGGCTGGCTGGCCGTGCCCGGCACAAACATCGACTACCCCTTCGTGCAATCCAAGGATAACGATTATTATTTACGTCGCGACCTGAACGGCGACCACGCCATGGCCGGCACACTGTTCCTGGACTGCCGCTGCGCGCGTGATTTCAGCTCGCAGAACACAATTATCTACGGGCACCACATGAAGAACGGCAGCATGTTTGGGACGCTGAAAACGTTCGATGACAAGGCCTTCTTTGACGAAAACAAGCGCGGAACCATCTATCTGCCCTATGAAACGCTGTCGCTGGACTTCTTCGCGTACCTGGTCGTGAAAAGCACCGACGTGCAAATCTATAGCGCCGATTTCAGCGAGGGCTACTTCGAGTATGTAAGGCAAAACGCGAGGCAGTACCGGGACATCGGGCTGACAGGCAGGGAAAGGATTGTCACGCTGTCCACCTGCGCCTATGAATTCGACGGCGCCAGAATGGTGCTGCTGGCAAAAATCACTTAATTTGCTTTTTCATTTGTCTTTGCTTCTTTCCGGGGCATCCCGGCTCTGTGAAAGCGGGGCCGGGATGTTTCGGGAAACCGGCGAAGGAACGTATAGGGTTCTACAATCGCTTTCTTCACTTCGGCCTCTTTTCTTTGTTCCCTTTCCGCCCCCGGCTGGTGCCGGGGACCCCCTGCGGGGGAAAGGCCCGCCGAACTTGATTTCTTCGATGCGTCTCTTTTCTTTCTTTCCTTCCGGCACACCTCCGGCCCTGTCAAATGACAAGGCCGGAGGCTTTTTTATACCACAAGGCCGTTCCCATAATTTGCAACTGCTATTCATGACAAATAACCGCTGCTCATGACATTTTTATGACAAGCCCGGATGTTTATGCTATCCTGAATACATACAACATCGCACTTTCATGCCCTAACGAAATCTGCTTTCTTCTTGTTCCTTTCTGTTTTTTTTCTTTCCTTTCCCCCGGCCTTCGCGCCGGAGCGCCGGGGGCCCCTTCGGGGGCGGCACACAAATTTTGATTTCTTCTGACGCTCTCTTTTTTTGGGGGATGTCCAAAAGCCCCGGTTCGGTCCGGCGGGCCGGGGCCCCTTCGGGGAATGATCCGATGCGCGGCGCGATTACATTGCATACATAAAAGATGGGGGAAGGAGTGCTGACTGTGAACAGAATCGTCAGCCAAGCGACAAAAAACGAAATGAGATCTTTGTTTTCTATCAAAGAGTTTGCGGAACTCAGCGGGGTAAAGCCGAGCGCGCTGCGCTATTGGGATGAGCTTGGGGTGTTTTCCCCTGCCTGGCGCAACGAACATACCGGCTATCGGTATTACTCCCCGGAACAAATCACGGCGGTCGGCTTTTTCAAGACACTCGGCAGCCTGGACATCCCGCTGAAAAACATGGCGGACGTGAGCGACCCACGCAGCTTGTTCCGGCTTTGCGATGAGCAAATCAGCACGAAAATTTCGGAATTGCGTGTAAGGCGAGACGTGCTGCGAAGCTACGCCGCGCTGCTTGAGGAAGGGCAGGCCGTGCAGCCTGGTGAAATCGAGGTGCAAACACTGCCGGCCCGTCCGATTCATCGCATCCCGCTGGGCGGCAGAAAGGGCGCGTATGATGGCCTGTGCCGACTTCGCGACAACGGTAGCCCGCTGGGTTACGCTTACCGCGGCTTCGATGACTTGCTGGACTGTCCGGAGGAACCCGCGCAGATTGTAGTGTTCGACCCACACGGCTCCGAGCTGCGCCCGGCGGGCGGCTATCTTGTCGGTACCGTGCGAAACTGCTACGGCGGAGCCACCGATTTGGCCAGGGATATGGTGGAATATGCGCAGGACAATGGCCTGGAATTCATTGGTCCGGCCTACATGATTTACCTACTGGATGCCGCGGGCACTGCCGGGGCGGAGGAATACCTTCTGCAAGTCTCCGTGGCTGTGAAATCCGTAGTGGCCGGGGAATAGATACTTAGGAGATGTTGAACATGACAGACGCCGAAGCCAACAACCTGCAACTGCTTGCCCGGACGCTTGCTACGCTGGAATCCCCGGACGAGGCCCTTGATTTCCTGCGCGAGCTGTGTACGCCCTAGGAACTCAAGTCGATTTCACAACGGCTTCGGGCAGGCGCGCCCGTGCCGCCTTCAATTCGCGCTCGTACCCCGCCAGGCGGCTGTCGGATTCCTCGCTTTTCAGCCGCAGGATTTTCCGGCTGACCTGCTTTTCGTCAAAGGCGACGGCGCGCGCCATCTCGCGGATATGCTCAACCACCAAATCCAGCAGGATTTCCTCGCGGATGGAATGCGGGGTGCAGGCGGTTTTCCCGCTGCGGCGGTAGCTGCCGCAGC
>Ga0268262_10002943_pt1 | contig 19066 bp, 11 predicted proteins | sample TergutNc150P3_FD_190354 | JGI IMG/M metagenome (GOLD analysis project Ga0268262, IMG submission 190354) | Nasutitermes corniger P3 segment gut microbial community from laboratory colony in Florida, USA - Nc150 P3 (SPAdes) (version 2) | ecosystem: Host-associated > Arthropoda: Insects >...
TCCACGCTTACGCCGCGCTTGATGGCCTCGTACAGCACGAACAGCCTTTCGTCCGTCACGGTGTGCAGCATCTCGCGGATTTCTTCGTCTGAATTTTTCGCAAGGCGGGGCAGATTCAGGTCGCTCAGGCCGATTTCGGCGCCGCGCACGGCCTTCAGCAGGGCCTCTTCAAAGGTATCCGCGATGGCCATGACCTCGCCCGTGGCCTTCATCTGCGTGCCGAGCTCCTTCTGGGCGTAGACAAATTTATCGAAGGGCCACTTGGGGAACTTCACGGCCACGTAGTCCAGCGCGGGCTCGAAGGCCGCGTAGGTCGTGCCCGTCACGGCGTTGACGATTTCATCTAAAGTATAGCCGATGGCGATTTTCGTGGCGACTTTCGCGATGGGGTAGCCCGTGGCCTTGCTCGCCAGGGCCGATGAACGCGATACCCGGGGGTTGACCTCGATCACCGCGTATTCGAAGCTGTGGGGGTGCAGCGCGAACTGCACGTTGCAGCCGCCCTCGATGCCCATGGCCTTGATGATGTCCAGGGCCGCGGTGCGCAGCATCTGGTACTCCCGGTCGGCCAGGGTGACGGCCGGGGCGATGACGATGCTGTCGCCGGTATGCACGCCCACGGGGTCGAAGTTTTCCATGGAGCACACGGTGATCACGTTGCCCGCGCCGTCGCGCATCACCTCGAACTCAATCTCCTTCCACCCGGCGATGCACTTCTCGACGAGCACCTGGTGAATCGGCGACATCGCCAGCCCGTTGGACGTGATCTCCCGCAGCTTGGCTTCGTCATTGGCGATGCCGCCGCCGCTGCCGCCGAGCGTGAACGCGGGCCGCACGATCACCGGGTAGCCCAGCTCGCGCGCGAAGGCCAGGGCCGGCTCAATTTCCGTGGCAATCACCGACGGCACGCAGGGCTGGCCGATGGCCTGCATGGTCTCTTTAAATATAAGCCGGTCCTCGGCCTTGTCGATGGTCTCAGGCGAGGAGCCCAGCAGCCGCACGCCCATCGCCTCCAGGAAGCCCTCCTTGGCCAGCTGCATGCACAGCGTCAGGCCCGTCTGCCCTCCCAGGCCCGACAAAATGCTGTCGGGCCGCTCCTTTTCGATGATGCGCTTCACCGTGGCGAGGGTCAGCGGCTCGATGTAAATTTTATCGGCGATGTGGTTGTCTGTCATGATGGTGGCGGGGTTGGAGTTGACCAGCACGATCTCGATGCCGTCCTCCCGCAGCACGCGGCAGGCCTGGGTGCCCGCGTAGTCGAACTCGGCCGCCTGCCCGATGACGATCGGCCCCGAGCCGATCACCAGCACCTTCCGGATGTCCTGATTACGCGGCATGGGCGTCCATCCTTTCTATGAAGCGGTCGAACAGGAACGAGGTATCCAACGGCCCGCCCCGCGCCTCCGGGTGGAACTGCACCGAAAACGAACGGCCGTAGTCCATGCCCTCGCAGGTGCCGTCGTTGACGTTGACGAACGCGCTGTCCTCGGCGACCACCGCGTAGCCGTGGTTCTGGCTGGTGATGTATACCCGCCCGGTGGCGGTCTCCTTCACCGGCTGGTTGGCGCCCCGGTGCCCGAACTTCAGCTTGCGCGTTTGATAGCCCTTCGCCAGGGCCAGCAGCTGGTGCCCCAGGCAAATGCCGAAGATGGGCGTGCTGGTTGCCTCCAATATACGGATCGTTTCGACGATCCCCGCGTTGGCGGGCTCGGCGGGGTCGCCCGGGCCGTTGCTCAGCATCACGCCGTGCGGCTTGATTTTCAGGATATCTTCCGCCGGGGTGTTGTGGGGGAAGCTCCACACCTCGCAGCCCCTGGCCTCCAAGGCCGCCGCGATGCCCCGCTTCGCGCCGAAGTCCATCAGCGCCACGCGGCGGGGGCCCTCCCCTGCCCTTGTGATCTCTCGCGATGAAACCGCCGCCACCGCGTCCGTCACTCGATACGCCTGTGCCTGCGCCCGGTCGGCTTCTGTCGGCGGGGCCGTGGTGATTTTCCCGTTCATCACGCCGTTGTCGCGGATCACCCGCGTGAGCGCCCGGGTATCGATCCCGCACAGCCCGACGATCCCGCGGGCCTGCAAGAAAGCGTCCAGGCTGCCTTCGCTGCGGAAATTGGAGGGCTCCCCGCAGGGGTGCTTGACGACATAGGCCAGCGCCCCCACGCCCGCGCTCTCGAAATCGGCGGGGATGACCCCGTAGTTGCCGATGAGCGGGAAGGTCTGCAAAACGATCTGGCCGTGGTAGCTCTGGTCGGTGAGGGTCTCCAGATAGCCGGTCATGCCGGTGGTGAAGACCAGCTCGCCCGTGACCTCGCCCCGCGCGCCGAAGGCTGTCCCCTCGAAGACCGCGCCGTTTTCCAGGACCAGATATGCCGCGGATGGCATCGGCTGTCCCTCCTTGCATTCAAGAAATAAACTCAACCAAACGTAAAATAATCCTCGCGCGCGGGCCCCACGGACACATACTTGACCGGGCGGCCCACGGCGCGCTCGATCCACCGGATGTACTTGGCCGCCGCTTGCGGCAGGTCCTCGGGCCTGCGGCAGCCCGAGATATCGATTTTCCAGCCGTCAAGGTATTCGAACACCGGCTTGGCCTTCCTGAGCCTGTCGCCGCTGGGGAACCGGTCGGTCCGCTCGCCGTCGACCTCATACGCCACACACACCGGGATTTTGTCCATATACGAAAGCACGTCCAGCTTCGTCAGCGCCAGCTCGTCGACGCCCTGCATGCGCACGCCGTAGCGGCTGGCCACCGCGTCGAACCCGCCCACGCGCCTGGGCCTGCCCGTGGCCGCGCCGTATTCCGGCTCCGGCCCGGCCCCGCGCAGCGCCTGGGCCTCGTCGCCGAACATCTCCACGGCGAAGGGCCCCTCGCCCACGCAGGTGGAAAACGCCTTCATCACGCCGATCACGTGATCCAGCCGCAGGCCAGGCACCCCCGCGCCGATCGGCCCGTAGGCCGCAAGCGTGTTGGACGACGTGGTCATGGGGTAGATGCCGTAGTCGATATCCCGCAGGGTGCCCAGCTGCGCCTCGAACATGATCCTCTTGCCCTCGGCGGCGGCGTCCTCGAGGTAGGCCGAGGCGTCTATGATGTAGGGCACAAACGGCACGCCGAACTTCTTCAGCCAAGCGAGAATCTCGGCAACCTCCGCCTTCGCGCCGTAGCTTTGCAGCGTGAGGTTCTTCCACCCGAGGATATCCGCCAGCTTTTGTTCCAGGGTGTCGGGCTCCAGCAAATCACCCAGCCGCAAGCCCTTTTTCATGTATTTGTCGCCGTAGACGGGCGCGATGCCGCGCCGGGTGGAGCCGTACTTCTTATCGGCGAGCCGCTCCTCCTCCAGGATATCCTGCAGCTTGTGATAGGGCAGGCAGATGAAGGCCTTGTCGCTGATGCGCAGGTTTTCGGGCGAGATGGCGATGCCGCGCCCCCGCAGGCCCTCGATTTCGCCGTACAGGTGCTCCAGGTCGATCACCATGCCGCCGCCCATGAGGTTCATCACGCCGTCGTGAAAAATGCCGCAGGGCACCAGGTTGAGGACGAATTTGCCCAGGTGGTTCATCACCGTGTGCCCCGCGTTGTTGCCGCCCTGGTAGCGGCACACCACGTCGCAGCCCTCGGACAGCAGGTCCACCATGCGGCCCTTGCCCTCGTCGCCCCAATTGATCCCGACCACCGCTGTAAGCATTGTGCGTTCCTCCTTGCAGTTCTTTCGAAAATGAGTCGTCCGATGTTCCCGCAAAACAAGAGCGTTCACCGGAACTCACTGCCGACAAACGCCCTTGTTTATCCTATGATAGTATAGCGGGTTTGCAGGGAAATGTCAAGTCCTCACGGAAAAAACGGGTTTTTCCGCTGAAAAAACCGCTTATCCCGTGACCTCCGGTCCCGTAAACCCGAACGTAACCGTCGCGCGCAGCGGCAGCGCCGCCTGATCAGCGGACATGTTGGCCGTGAAATCGCCATGGGGGACAGAAAACTCCCCGCTGACCGTCACACTGACATCAACCGCGCTGCCGTCCTGCGAATACAGCTTTGCCCCCGCGTCGCCCGGCGTGTATTCCAGGTATTGCGTTTCGCTGATCGAGGTGCGGAAGGCGACGGACGCGCCGCCGATTGTGACCACCGGGTTTTGTATCACGCTGCCTACCCGCGGCCCGGCCACGACGCTTGAGATCCTCACGCCGTTGCATTCCCCCGACTTGAAGAGCTCCACGCCGCACACGCGCCGGAACGCCTCATCCGGCCCGACGTCCGCGCGGAAATAATCATAGATATCCCAAGGCGCGCGCGGGAAGCCGTATTGCAGCAGGTCGCCGTTGTCGTGCTCGGCCAGGATAAGCTCGCGCCAGCCCTCGAAATCCAGCTTGATCAGGTAGTCGCACAGGTTGGGCGATGGGTTGCCGTAGAGCTTCCTGCTCAGCCGGACGCACAGCGCGTCGCCGCTGTTGTTGCCCAGCACGCGCACGGTCAGGGCGCGGTGGTCCGTCAGGTCGATTTCGCCGCTGAACGCCGCCTCGCCGGTTTGGCTGTTGAGGTCCCTGGTTTCGTCGAACTCCAGCAGCGTGACGCCCTCGCCGCCGTCCGCCGTGGCGTGCCCCTCGATACGGATAAACGGCGCCTGCGCCCCGAAGGGGTTCGCGCCCTTGATTTTATTGCGCCCGGCTGTATTGATGTCATAGAGCTTTTGCTTGAGGTAGTACTTCTCGAACATGCCCCACTCCCTATCGCTTTTTTGCAGGGCGGCGTATTCCTTCTCCGGGTTGTCCCGGATAATTTTTTTGATTTCCTCCGGGAAATAGCCCGTTTTGCGCAGCATGCTGTAAACGTCCGCGTAATGGGAGGCGTTACGCCTGTACATGGGGCTCGCGCCCTTCGTCGGCGCGGGGTTGAACACCATGCTCATGTCGTAGGCAATGGCCAGGGAGCCCATGTAGTCGATGTCGTCGAAAAACTGGTATTTGCGGGACGCGTTGTCCGCCCCCGCGGGCGCGAAATTGTACCAGCCCAGGGTGGTGGGCAAAAATCGGTCGGTGAAGTTCCGGTTGTCGTCCGTGTGCATGCGGTTCCATTCCTTGTAGCCGCTGGTGGGGTAGTCCCAGGCGTTCATGCGCGAGCGGCTGACCCACAGGTGGGGCGACATGTCCGAATACTCCAGGATCGGGGAGGTATCGCAGTTTTGCAGGAGCTCGTTGACGAATTTCGCGCCGTAGTACCACTTGTCCTCGCCGCAGAGGGTCCACAGCCCGTCCAGGGCGTCGAGGTAGATCATGCCGAAGCCGCCCTCGTTGTAGGCCTTGGCCGTGTTGCGCGCCACCTGGAGGAACAGCTCGGAATCCGGGTCGGGCGCGAGCATGCCCACCCAGCCGTCGAGGTGCTTCACCTGCGCGCCCGCCTTGTGACTGGCCCGTTTGGTGCCGGCCGCGCCGCGCTTCACGGTAAATTTTTCCGTTCCATAGCCCTTGATCTCCATGATCTCCTCGTCGACGAGCAGGAACTTGGAATTGCGGTCGAACCAGTTGTCGATGGGCACGACGGCGCTGCCGTCGTCCACGCGCAGGGTTTTCCCGAAGACGCCCGTATCCGCCGTCAGCGCCATGGTGGACAGCACGCCGAGCTGCCGCTGCCATTTGGGGTCCCTGAGCAGGCGGTCCTTGTCGTCGATCATCTGCGCGTAGGTGTGCAGGCCGGCCTGGACGCCGATTTTTTTCAGCTTATCCGTCACGTTGGCCCGGAACTGCGCGGGGGACAAATAATGGATGAAGCGGAAGGAGCCGTTGCGGTAGGTCCGCGCGCCCTGGTGGAAATCCACCTGGTCGATGCCGTATTCCCGGCACAGCTCCATGGCGTCCCGCACGGCGCCGCGCGCGGTGCTGTACACGATCATGTAGTCGCCGTAGTTGCCGGGGCTATCCATGGCGTTGGCGCCGCCGAGCGCCGAATAGCCCACCTTGGTTTTGTCCATCGCCCCGTTGACGCTTTGCAGCAGGCCGCGCAGGTCCTTTTTGGGCCCGGCCACCAGGGCCAGCTTCGCGCCAATGGGCTCAAATTTCCCGTGCGCCGCGCCATAAAGCTCGGTGGACTTGCCGTCCGGGTAGGCCGAAACGTCCGTCTGGTAGGTCATCGCGTAGAGCGTCACCGCGAAATCGTCATCGCTTTCGGCGGCTTTCGCCAGGCTGAGGTTGAAAAAGCGCGCGACGCCCGTAATGCCGTCCAGCAGCTCCAGCGTGATGAAATCGTCGAAGATCTCATAACCAAAACGGATTACAGTTTCGTCCGCGAAGGTGAACGTGGCGACCCCGTTGGCGAACTGCGCGCGGACGGGGTTTTGCCCGTCCAGTGTGACGAGATAGGTTTCCGCGCCGACGAAATTCTCGCCGGTGGATTTGTCGTACAGGCCGAGGATGCGGCCGTCCGGGGCGATTTCCAGCCGCATATAGCGGGTTTCCAGCGTCACCATGCCATTAGGGGCGTAAATGACCAAGCCGGTGGGGTGCGGCTCCTGTTCGGGCGGGGGCTTCTGCGCGGGCACGCTGCCCCGCAGGGTCCAATAGCCAACCCAGGCCATGGCGCCGGCCAGCGCGGCGGCGAAAAGGAAGGGCAGCAGGCGGAGCAATTTCTGTTTCATAGGACCATCCTTTCGGGAGCCCGTTCGGGCTTTTGCCCATTGTACCACATCTTCTCCGAAAAAACCAGTTTTTTTACGCAAATGGGGACTTTTTTCGTCAACCACTTGAAATGGGTGCGGCTTTGTGGTACACTTGGGTCGTGAACATATTTGGGAAGGCGGAACCCCATGAAAGAACTCTTCCTGAACGGCGCCTGGACTTTCGCGCGGCGCGGCGGGCCGCCGATGGACGCGGCCGTCCCCGGCTGCAGCTACCACGACCTGCTGCGCGCGGGCGCGATCGAGGACCCCTTCTACGGCGAAAACGAGCGCGCATGCGCCTGGGTGGGCGAAAGCGATTTCGACTATTGGCGCGGCTTTATCCTGGAGGCCGGGGAGCTGGAGGCGGACCGCATCGTGCTCTCCTGCGCCATGCTGGACACCCTGTGCCGCGTGTATGTCAATGATATTCTGGTGGGTGAGGGGCACAACAGCCACATCGGCTATGAATTTGATGTGAAGGACGCGCTGCGCAACGCGCTGCGTATGGGCGAAAACACCCTGCGCATCGAGTTCGACTCGCCGGTGCGTTACGCCAAAGCCATGGCGAAGGCATTCACCACCGTGCCGGATATCAATTTCACCGGGCGCACGCACATCCGCAAGGCGCAGTGCCACTTCGGCTGGGACTGGGGCCCCTGCCTCCCCGTGAGCGGGATCACCGGGGATATCTCGCTGAAGCTGTACAGGGCCGCGAAGCTGCTGCCCATGGAAATCACGCAAACGCATGGGGAGGGCCGGGTGACGCTTTGCGTCAGGGCCGGGGCCGAGGAATACCGGCCGGGTACGAGCGTACGCGTCTCCGTGCTGTCGCCCGAGGGCAATATCATCGCGCAGGGCGGGGCAGAGCTCACAACCGTCATTGAAGATCCGCAGCTTTGGTGGACCCACGACCTGGGCGGGCAGCCGCTGTATACCGTGCGGGCCGAGGCCCTGCTTGACGGTGACGTCGTCGACGCCATGGAGAGACGCGTAGGGCTGCGGACGATCGAGCTCAACCGGGAGGCCGACCGGTACGGGCACAATTTCCAATTCGTGCTCAACGGCGTGCCCACCTTCGCCAAGGGCGCGAACTACATCCCCCCGGATTCCTTCCCGGACCGCGCGAGCAGTGAGGTCAAGCGCGGCCTGCTGGAGCGCTGCGTGCGGGCGAACATGAACATGCTGCGCGTGTGGGGCGGCGGCTTTTACGAGACCGACGAGTTCTACGACGCCTGCGACCGGCTGGGGCTGCTGGTGTGGCAGGATTTTGCTTTCGCGTGCGCGCCCTACCCGTTCGACAGGGAGGATTTCCTTGCGGACGTGAAAGCGGAAGTCGCGTACAACGTCACGCGCTTGCGCCACCACGCGAGCCTCGCCCTCTGGTGCGGCAACAACGAAATCGAGGCCATGGCCCCGCTTTGGGTGAGCTACGTCAGGCTCACCCGCCTGCAGGGGAAATTCTTCTGGGAGACCCTGCCCGCCTGGGTGCGGGAGCATGACGGCGCCACGCCCTACACCGCAAGCTCGCCCACGGGCGGCGCGTACCTGAAAAACGTGGGCTCCGACAAGGAGGGCGACACCCACCTCTGGCACGTGTGGCACGGCCTGCAGCCCCTGGATTTCTACCGCAGGCGCATGACGCGCTTCTGCAGCGAGTTCGGCCTGGAATCCCTGCCCTCCATGGAGGCCGTGCGCGCCTTCGCCGGGCCGGAGGATTATGATATCACCAGCCCCGTGTTCAACGCGCACCAAAAGTGCGGCAGCGGCAACGAAAAAATCCTGTACTACCTGCTGCTGCAATACCGCCTGCCCCGGCGCTTCGGCGACCTGCTGTACCTCTCCCAGCTCACCCAGGCCGAGTGCGTGCGCGACGCCACCGAGCATTGGCGGCGCAACCGCGGCCGCTGCAACGGCAGCCTCTACTGGCAGCTCAACGACTGCTGGCCGGTGTGCTCCTGGGCGGGCATCGACTACCTGAACCGGGGCAAGGCCCTGCACTTCGCCGCCCGGCGCTTCAACGAGCCCGTGGCCGTGTCCATCGAGGACAGCCGCAAGGGCATCAAGCTCTACGTGATCAACGACACGCGCGAAGAACGGGCCCTTTCGCTTTCATGGCAATTGATGCGCTTCAACGGGGAGATCATTTTATCCGAGGAGGACATCGCCGTCTGGGCCAAGCCCCTCAGCTCCGGCGTGCAGGCGCTGAACAACGGCATGACCGATGAGATTCACATCGGCATGGGCGGCCTGAACCTTGCGCGCAATCTCGTGCTGCGGGCGCAGCTGAAGGACGGCGGGCAAGTGATCTCGCAGCGCACACTGCTCTTCGGCAAGGAAAAGGACATCGGCCTGCCGCGCTGCAAATTTGCCGCACGGGTTGAGGTGAAGGACGATGTCGCCCAAATCACCGTGCAAAGCGACAAATTCGCCCGCGCGGTATACCTGGAGAGCGCGCTGCTGAAGGGCGACCTCAGCGACAACTTTATAGATATGTTCTCCGGCGAGCCGGTGACGCTCACCGCCTGCGCGAATGGGCACGGCGCGGCGGAGATTCACGCCGGCCTGCGCGTGCTGACCGTGGGGAACATCGCGGACACACACAGCAGGGCCTGGTGCGAGGCCAAGCGCAGGGCGTTTATCTGCAGGCCGTCGCAGCTCGGGCGCTGGGTCGTGTTCCGCTCCGGGCTGGCGGGATAGGGGACCTGCAAGGTGATCCGTACACTATAATATCATTTGAACAAGGAGGACACAGCCATGGCGGATTTACTCGGCGAACTGGAGGAAAAAATCAACAGCGCATTGGCCGAACTGGACGGGATGGAAGCGCAGGAGGCGCGGCTGTTCGAGGCCATCGGGCGGCAGGCCTGGGAGCAAAGCCCCGGCGCCTGGCCCGAGGGCGCGCAGGTGGAAACCCTGCGGCAGGAGATGGCGGCGGCGCGGGAGGCCCTGGAGGCGCTGCGGGCCGTCAAGGAGAAGGAGGAGGAGGAGGCGAAGCACCGCTGCGCCGGCTGCGGCTACCGCAACCCCGACGACGCGAGGTTCTGCAACCAGTGCGGCAAGCCGCTCCCGGGGGCCGCACCGATTCCGGTGGCCGCGCCCGTGGAGCCCTTCTGCGGCCGCTGCGGCACGAAGCTTGTGCCCGGCGCGCTCTTTTGCGCCGAGTGCGGGGCGAAACAGGGGTAAGGGGTAAACGAATCAATACTATTTCAGAAAGGGGAACCCCATCATGAAAACACCCAAAACCCTTTGCGCGGGCCTCGCGGCCGCCCTGCTGGCCGCGCTCTGTCTGCCGCTGTCCGGCTGCGATTTGATCCCCCAAAGCACGGACTGGGCCGCGGTGCTGCCTGGCAAGTGGCACGCCGACAACGTCGTGGGGAGCGGCTACGACGCGCGCTGGCTGTTCGGGGAGGACGGCACGTTCATCTACGCCGCTTCGGGCTACGACACGCTCGGCCGCGTGCCCTACGAGGCAGGTACCTGGACTTTAGAGGGCAGCCGGCTCCGGCTGACGATCACCACCCGCATTGAACTGGTCGGCGGGGAGATTATCGAGGACGAGGACGGCGAGAAAGCGCTCGTGGACGCCGAGGAGCTGGTCGTCGAGTTGGACCCGCCGGAAACGAAAACCCTTGCCTTGGGCGATTACGGCGTGGACCCTGACAGCGAACGCGCCTGCCTGACCATCGGCGGGGTCACCTACTATGACTATAGCAACCAGCCCGGCATGTTCGACTACTATTACGAGCTGATGGGCCTGCCCCTGGAGGAGGATTGGGAGAAGTTCTCCCTCATAGAAAATAGGCGTAACGAGCTGAACCCGGGGGATACCGCGATCATTCTCGTGGACGAAACGCCGTCGACGGGCTACCTCTGGTCCTGCGAGCCCCCGGAGAACGGCGTCGTGGAGCTCGTCTCCGACATGTTTTTGCAAAATAACCCCGACAACGACCTGCCCGGCGGGGACGGCGGCATGCGGCGGTTCGCCTTCAGGGCCATTCGGCCAGGGGGGACCGTCATCCGGCTGGAGCTGCGGCGGGGCGACGATGTCGACGAAGCCCGGGCCTACCCCGTCGTCGTCACCGGCGGAGAGGACGCGCCGATCGCGTACGAGGTGACCAAAAGCATCCACGAGGGCCTGCCGGCGTATACGTTCACGCTGCACGGCTTCACCGAAACGGACGACGACGGCGTACCCGAAACCGCCCGGATCTACGCGATCGAAATCAAGGGCGAGGCGTTCGGGCAATGGCTGGGCGGCTTCGAGACCGAGCTCGCCATCCCCGCGGAGGGCCTCCCCGAGGGCGAGGAATACGGCTTTGAATTCGACGACTACAACAACGACGGGTTTTTGGACCTGCGGCTGTTCATGTCTAGCAACCACAGGCGCAGGAATGTGTCGCTGTTCTGGCTGTGGGACAGCGGCGAGGGCCGCTATGTCCGGAACGAACAGCTGGAGGACTTGAGCCAAGCCGAGGGCTTTGACAAGGACGAGGACAGCGGCCGCATGTACCAGTTTTTCGGTGGCGTAGGATATGAAGAGTGCTACTACGAATACATAGACGGCGCGTTTGTGTTGGTGGAGCGTCATGTGGTACGGTATGAAGAGGACGGCGGCGAGAGGTATGAGAATACTGAATTATATCAATTGATCGGCGGCGAAATGAAGCTGGTGAGCAAAACCAGGGAGAAGGAATAACCGGGCGATGCCATTCAACAATCATGAGGAGGAGGAGCCACCATGTCAAAGTTTTGTACCGGCTGCGGCGCGCCGCTGGACGACGCCGCGAAATTCTGCGTTTCCTGCGGGACGCCGGCCGCGCAGCCCCAACCCCAGCAGCCACAGCCGGTTCCGCAGCCGCAGCAATACCAGCAGCCCTACCCGGCTTACCCGTCGCCGCAGCCCTACGCCGCGCCGCCCGCCGCGTCCGCGCCGAAGAAGAAACGCACGGGCCTGAAAATCCTGCTCGGGTTCGTCGGGGCCATTGTCCTGCTCGTGGCCGCCATTGTCGCGCTCACGGGCAAAGCGTCCAACATGGACTACTATAAAATCCAGAAGGACCAGGTGCCCAGCGTGAAATACGTCCTGGGCGAGAAACGCAAGATCGTCGGCACGGGCGCGGAAACCAAGAACGGCATAGCCAGCAAATACTTCGCCTACAAGTCCGACACGCCGCAGGAGGACATCGACGCCTACTACGCCTACCTGCTGGAAGAGGAGGGCTATACCAGGATGCTGGACTCAAATATGGAGTTCAGCGGCGCCGGGCACGATTCGGTGACGCCAGGCTACCACCTGGAGGTACAGGCGGATCCCTCTTCCGACGGATACACCGTCACGGTGTACTACGTCAAGGGGGAGATCCAGATGCTCGACGAGCCAGAGCAGGAGGAGACGGAGCCCGCCGACGAAACCACCACCCGGCCGAACAGGGACCTGCCCCCGGTGACCTCGCCTTCCAGGACGACCAAGCCGCCCGCAACCAGCGCCAGAAACGATACGTCTTTTTCCGCGGACGACGATTACTACATCTTTGGCAACGACAAGATGCCCAGCGTGAAAAATGTCCTGGGCTACCGCAGGGTTCCGAGCTCCGCAAGGTTCACCATGTCCGGGACAATCACTCTGCAGGCAGAATACAAATCCGATACGCCCAACCAGGACGCCTATGACTACCTGGTGTACCTGAAGGAAAACGACGGCTTTTATTCCCTGGCCAGCGTGAGCTTTGCGGATCCATCGGGCCGGGCCGAATTCGGGCGCAACTCCGTGGACAGCGGCTATATGATTGTCCTGACGCTGGATTTCGACCCGACGGGCTACAAGCTCGAGGTAAAATATTCGGTAGGGGAGATTACGCTAAATGATTAGGCCCGGCAAGAGGCGGGGCCCCCAGAGACGATGATGAAAAGGAGATTGTGCATTATGGCAAAATTCTGTACCGGCTGCGGCGCGCCGCTGGAGGACGCCGCGAAATTCTGCGCTTCCTGTGGGGCGCAGGTAGAACAACAGGCGCAACCGCCCCAACCCCCTCAGCCACTCCAACCGCCGCAACCGCCGCCTTACGCGCAATATCAACAACCGCCCTATCAGCAGCCGTATATGCCCGCGCCCCCAGCGCCCCCGAAGAAAAGCAAGAAGCCCCTCATCATCGGCGGGAGCGTCGGGGCCCTGGCGATCGTGTTGGCGATTGTGCTGGTCGCCACCAACGTGTTCGGCCTGATCAAGCCGAAGCCTGTCGGCAAGCCTACGAACGCCGGGGTCAAGCACGGCATGGGCGCGCTGGACGACGACCCGGCGAAGGTCTTCTCCATGATGCTCTCCGGGGCGGCGGACACGGCCGCGCTGCCGCCGCGTTACGACAACACCGCCGCCTACCCGCCCGTGGGCGACCAGGGGCAGCAGGGCAGCTGCGTGGGCTGGGCCACGGCCTACGCCCTGCGCAGCAGCCTGGAGGAGGTGGACGCCTGGGACGAGAGCATGCTGTTCAGCCCCGCCTTCGTCTACAACCAGATCAACCACGGGATGGACAAGGGCTCCTACATCACCGACGCCATCGACCTGCTGGCGGAGCAGGGCGTATGCAGCTTGGCGGATATGCCCTACGACGATACCGACTACCTAACACAGCCGAACGCGGAGCAGAAGAGCATCGCCTACGAAAACCGGGCGGATACCGCCTTCACCGTTTCCGGCGTGAACCAGATCAAGCAGGCCATCATCACCAACGGCGGCGCAGTGGTCGGCGTCCCCGTGTACCCGGATTTCGACATGATATCGGAGGAAGACCCGATATACGACGACGACTCGGGCGAATCCAAAGGGAACCACGCGCTGTGCCTGGTGGGCTACGACGACTCCATGCAGGCCTTCAAGTTCATCAACTCCTGGGGGGAGGACTGGGGCCTGGACGGGTACGGGTACATCTCTTACGAAATGGCGTGCCTCCCCGGCTACGCCGGCGTGCTCCAGTGCACGCCAAAGGACCGGCCGCAGGGCGGGTATACCATCAAATTCAACCCCGGCTACGGCGACGGGGACATGGCGCCGTTCAACGCGGCGGTGGGGAAGGCGTCGGATCTGCCGAAGAACCGCTTCACCAACGGCGACGCGGAGTTCATGGGGTGGATGGCCTACAGCACGCTCAACTACCAGTGGCTGTTCGTCGACGACGACGGCAACGTGGGGTATTTCACGGACGGCCAGCAGCCGGACGGCTACGACAAGGCGCTCATCCCCGACGAGGGCGACACCAGCGTCATCGGCTTCGACGAGAACGACACCATCATCCTGAGCGCCGTCTGGGATTCCGACAGCCTCTACACCGTGCAGTTCGACCCCAACGGCGGCGAAGGGCGGATGTCCGACGTCAACGTGGTGTCCGGCACCAAGTGGTACATCCCGAACACGCAGTTTACCAAGCAGGGCACCGAATTCCTCGGCTGGTACCTGTACAGCACGTCCCTCGACCAATGGCTGTGCGCGGTCGATGACGGCCTGTACTGGAAGGACGAAGGCGACGGCGAAAAGCAGCTGTTCGGGGAGGGCGACTGGGTCTCCGACTTCAACACCGAGCACGGGGATACGATCATCCTGTACGCAGTCTGGGATGGCATCGACTACTGCACGCTCATGTTCAGCGGGCAGGGCGGCACCGGGAATATGGAGCCCATGTACGCGGAGATCGACGACATCCTCACCATCCCCGAGGGCACGTATCAGAGGGACGGCTATGTCCAGACCGGGTGGTATTTCTACGGCCAGAGCGAGGAGGGCTGGAGATGCTCCAAGGGGGAGGAGTGGGACTACTTCCCGGAACCCCCCGCCGGCTGGCAATACAGCCTGTTCGAGGCTGGCACCACCATCTCCTTCAACGAGTACAGCCTTGGCAGGGTGTACTACCTGTGCGCCGTCTGGACCCCCGTCAACGCCCCGACCCCGGTCCATCCGTAGACGAAAACCATATAGAAGGAGGGAAACCCCATGGCGAAATTCTGTTCCGGCTGCGGCGCGAAGCTGGAGGACGCCGCGAAATTCTGCGCCTTCTGCGGGGCGCCATGCGCCGCGCCGCAGCAACCCACGCAGCCGCAGGCTCCGCAGCCGCAAGCCTACGCGCCGCAGCAGCAGCTCACGCAAAAGCAGTACGCCCTGCAAAACGCGCCGCTGGCGCTCAACCGGCCGGATCAGCCCTGGTATGTCACGGCGGAGGGGGATGCGCTGGTGGCCCGGTGGAAGTGGACGGACGGCACGTTCTTCACGCTTGACCAGGTGACGAACGAAACGCGGACCTTCACCTTCACCGTGACCCTCTCCGACAATGGGACGTGGCGCGAGCTGGACAACAGCGCGCAAAAGAAGGCGGGCGTGAGCATGAGCGGCGGCAAGCTCAGCATCGGCGGCTCGTCGAGCACGTTCTCCGGCAAGCAAAACCAAAAATCCTTCTCGCTGGGCGTGAAACCGGACGCCCAAGGGCAGCTCGGCCTGGCGGCGTCCAAATTCGACACCACCCTGGTCAAGCAGCCCATCCGCGACTATCTCACGGCCTGCGGGTGGAAGAAGGCCGGGCTGTTCGGGTGAGGGCTATCCCACGTTCCACAGCAAAACCGTCAGCCACGCGTACCCGGCCGCGAACGCCAGCAAAAAGGCGGCCACGCCGATTTTCACCGGCAGGCGGGCGTAGTTGAACCCGAGGTTGCTGCCGAAGCGGTCCTCCACCAGGACGGCGGGGTCCTCCCGGTTGTGGTAGAACATGCCCAGCGCCCAGGATTGGTCGTCGCCGCGTCCGGGCACGCCATTTTTCCCGGCCGGGGCGGGTCCACCCTCCTCAGTGACTTTGGGCTTCAGCTTGCAGCCGCCCTGCCCCGCGTATACCACCACGGCGATCAGCGCCGCGACGGGCAGCAGGGTGAGCAGGAGGGTCAACCAGAAGGGGGCCTTGAACTCCGGGAACACCATCGGCAGCCCGGCCAGCGCCATCATCGCGGTGATGGCCAGCGTCAAAAACCCGAGCGCGTGGCCCATCAGCCGGCGGTATATCCGGTGCTGCGCGAAGGACAGCGCCGGCCGCTGCGGGTCGATTTGCAGCTTGGCCCGCACAATGGCGATCCCCGTTACGAACATCAGGAGCAGGGTCCCCAGGTTCACCAGCGGCACCGCCAGGACGGTGCCGAGGGACTTGGGCGACCAGGCGTCTGGCTCCATGTTGATATCGAAGTGCGTGGGGATGACCTCCGGCAGCGAGGGGTATTTCACCAGCGTGGCGGCGGCGCACGCGGCAACGACGGCCAGCGACGCGGCATACCACCCCCACGGCAGCGCCCGCAGGTTTCCGCGGGCGGAGGAGGAACTGGTCTCGGCGAACGCGGCACCGGACACCTGCCACCCGCGTTCCCGTTTGAGCCGCAGGGCCGCTTTCCACGCGGGGAGGAACGCCAGCAGCTGCGCCGCGCCGAACAGCAGCGGGAAATACAGCATGGACACCGCCGTTTTGCCGGGGGCAAGGAGGTATTGCGCGGCATGCAGCGCCAGCACGGCGGCAAAGGCCAGGAGGCAGGCGGCGACATAGCGCCGGATGATATGCCTGGCCGCGGGGGAGCCGCGCTCCTCCATGGGGATTTTTACGCCGAACAGGTACGATTTGCGCGTCAGCGCCGGCAGGATGGCCGCGAGCGCGCCGCACAGCGCGAGGACCGCCAGGTCGGTGAGAAAGAGAACGGGGTTCAGCTCTTGCATTGGGATGTCCCTCCTTCCCGCGCCTGCCTGTAACAGCCGCGGCATAATTCGATAAAGTCGTCCTCCGCCATCCGGTGGCAGAGCGCCTGCGCGGCGCACAGTGCCAATTGCGCGGCGAGCTTCGGCGGCGGGCCGCCCTGCCCCGCTCCGGTCACCACCGCGCCCCTGCGGCGGTCGATGGCGATGTAGCCCTCGCCGCACAGCGCGGCGTACGCCTTGCCCACCGTGTGGAAGTTGATGCCCAGGTCCGCGGCCAGCCGCCGGACCGAGGGCAGGGCCTCCCCGGCCCGCAGCCGCCCGTCGGCGATGCCGAACACCACCTGGTCGCGCAGCTGCTCATAGAGCGGCTGCGCGCTTTGTGTGTCAATCTCGATGATCAAGCGGTAGCCTCCTTTCACTGTTCTATATGTATTATAACAGATGTAGCAGAAAATGTCAACAGGTTTTAAATATATTCACTGGACATCCGGCAATTTCTGTGTTACAATCGGAGCATAGGGAGGGGATCATTATGCGGAAAAGTTTGGTTCTACGTATCGCGGCCAGCCTCGCGGCCCTGTGCCTGACGCTGGCAAGCATCGGCCTGGCGGAATTCAGGCCGGCCCCGGTTGCCGGCCCGGACGACGGGCCCGTGCTGGAGGCCGTCGAGCTGCTCGGGGATACGCTCGCGCCCGGCGGCCTGGAAATCAACGCCACCGCCGTGGACGGCAGCGGCTGCATCGCCGTGGACGCCGGCTTCCTCCTGACCCTGTCCGAGCCCCTGGGCGAGAAATATATCAAGCAGTGGCTGAAAACCTCGCCCGCGTTCGACTATACCCTGAAAAAGACCGGCGCGCTGGAATACAGGCTCACCCCCAAGCGGGCCTTCGAAAAGAACACGCTGGTCACCTTCCGCTTCGACCCGCTGCAGACGGATAACGGCATGCCGGCGCGCGCGGGCAACAGCTGGGCATTCCAGACGCGCAGGGGCTTCGCCCTGGAGCGCACCTTCCCCAGGGACGAGGGCACGGGCGTGCCCGTGAACTCCGCCATCGAGCTGACCTTCACCGGCGAGGTGAACCTCAAGGACCTGCAGAAGTGCGTCAGCTTCGCCCCGCAGCCCAGCGGCGGCGACTGGCACCAAACCGGCCTGAACACCTACTCTTTCCTGGCCTCCGGCGAAACGATGAAGGAGGGCACGGTGTACGAGGTGCGGGTCAAGGGCTCCCTGGCCGGCGCCCTGGGCGGCGAGACGCTGGGGGAGGACTACGCCTTCAAGTTCCGCACCGCGGAGAAGGAGGAGGAGTTCTGGTCCAGCGTCGGCTATGAGAACAACGCCTTCATGGTGGGGGAGCCGCCCGCGTTTGCCATGCATTTCTACCCGCCGCACGACGGCGACAAGCTGCCCGTAAAGGTATTTCGCTTCGGCAGCCCGGAGGCCTACGCCAAGGCGCTGGGCGATAGCCTGAACTACGATTCCTGGAGCGGGCAGCCGCAGCCGAAGCTCGACACGGCAGGGCTGCAGCAGGTCCTCGACGAAAAGCTCGACCTCCCGAACGGGGACGGGGGCTGCGTGGCGGTCCTGCCGAAGGGCCTGCCCCGCGGGTTCTACGCCGCGCAGTTCACCACCAACGGGCACACGCTCACCTGCCTGTTCCAGGTGACGGACTTAAGCGCCTATGCCATGAGCGGCAACGGCGACAGCCTGTTCTGGGTAAACGACCTGGCCACCTCCCGGCCCGTGCAGGGCGCGGAGGCCGCCCTGGACGGCGGGAAATCCATGGGCAAAACGGACGCCCAGGGCCTTCTGACCTTCAAGAATCAGGCTTCTGACGACCGGTACACAGCCTATTGGGTGCAAAAGGGCGGTGACCGCCTGCTCGTCACGCTTTACAGCGGCGGGCCCGACGACGGCTTCAACCGCATGGACTACTGGAAGTACATCTACTGCGACAGGCAGCTCTATGGCCCAAAGGACATGGTGAAGTTCTTCGGCGTGCTCTCGCCCAAGCAGGCGGGCGTCAAGGCCATCGGCGAGGTCACCGCGGTGATCGAGGAAAACTACTGGGACAGCACCGAGGCCAGCGAAATCCAGGCGAATGTCCCAGTGAAAAACGGCGTGTTTGAAGGCGAGCTCCAACTCCCGGAGCTCGCGCCGGGTTACTATTGCCTGTCGCTCTACAGCGGCGGGGAGCGCCTGGGCACCACCTACTTCGAGGTGGCGATCTACCGCAAGCCCGCGTATACCCTCAAGGTTTCGATTGATAAGCCCATCGTCTGGCCGGAGGAGCAGGCCACGGTGACGGCTGCGGCCTCATACTTCGAGGGCACGCCCGTGGCCCAGCTGGACCTGAACATGGACGGCCAGTCGATGAAGACCGATGGCTTCGGCAAGGCCAGTATTACGGTGAAGCCGGAAACCTCCACCACCAGCCTCGTCTCCGGCGAGGGCGTGAGCGTGGAGGCCGAGCTGCCCGAGACCGGGCGGGTGTACGAGCACGCGTATATCCAGTGCGTGAACAGCGACGTAGAGGTCGAGGCCCGGGCAAAGCGCGACGGCGACGACGCCAGCCTGGAATTACAGGCCTTCGCGGTGGATTTCACCGGCCTGGACTACATCGAATGGTACGGGGGGAGCAAGCACCTGAAGGACTTCGCCGGCAGCCTGTCCCTGAAGGTCAGCTGGACCCGCATCACCTACAAGGAG
>Ga0268262_10002944_pt1 | contig 19062 bp, 25 predicted proteins | sample TergutNc150P3_FD_190354 | JGI IMG/M metagenome (GOLD analysis project Ga0268262, IMG submission 190354) | Nasutitermes corniger P3 segment gut microbial community from laboratory colony in Florida, USA - Nc150 P3 (SPAdes) (version 2) | ecosystem: Host-associated > Arthropoda: Insects >...
AATGGCGATAGTACACTAATTACCGCATACAAAATGAATTCATTTACCGATATTGTTTTCACAGACGACCAAACAATTGAAATAGAATATTGGTGTAATAAATAACAGAAAGGGGGCTGTCATGGGAAAGAAAAAGAGTGTAAACTTATCCGATTTTTCCAAATGGAAGAACACGCCTGCCGGTCCTGTCATGGACACAGGCATCGGCGATTTTATTATTGCGAAGGTTGAAGAAACAGGTAATGATAAAGCAAAAGAAATTTTTGATACATTACGGAATGTGCAGACTTTTATTGCTGACAATATACTTGCCCATTAATAAGTATCATAAGTAAGAAAAAGGCTAAAAAAAAAGAGCAGACATAAGCCTGCTCTGGAAAATTTAGCTGACAAACGGAAAAACAGGCTTGCATTCGGTTATACCCAAAGAAGGCTTTAACTTTGACCCGCCGCAACGGGGACACTTTTTCCGCATGAGCGCCGTCAGCGGCCTACTTTCATGCCCGCAGTTCTGGCACTTGTACCTGACAGCCAATTTAAATGCAGGGTAATGAATAATATCAAACATAATCCACCGCTCCTCTAAAATAGGCTTGCCCAAGCAAGCCGTAATACAGAATTATTAATGCCGTATCAAAGGGTTTTCAGAAACATTACGGCTTCCGCAACGGGGACATTTGGTGAAGCTTAATATCTTAAACCCCAAAAATGTATGGCCGCAATTATTACATATAAGAAGTTTCTTCTCGTACCATTCGGGCGGCCTAAAACTTGAAACTGTTATCATATCTGTATCACCTCGCTCATCGCGTTGAACTGCTGCTTAAACTCGTCTATCCCCGCGCCGGGGTTATCGTGATAAATATTCTGGATGCTTTCCAGCGCGATTCGCAGTATCTCCTCATTTCCAACCTGCAACGCGGTATCAATCAATTTAAAATACTGGTCATACAGGGTCCCCCTTTCGCCGAACCTCCGTTTCAAGTATTCGAGCATGACATGTCGCTCTGACCGTATCACTGCTATCGCGCTTTTCCGTTTACGCTCGACATTCGCCCGGTTTGTCTTTTCATGTTCGAGAGTCCGGGCGTATTCGGTAACTGCGTTCAATACGCCGCCGATTGTTTCCCCGTAGAAGCGCCGTGTCTGATACTGCTTTTCAGCTTCTTGTTGTTGCCGGAAGTATTCTTCCTCATCATCATAGGGCACAACGTCATAATCATCATCTTCATACATCCTTCACCTCCTGTTCAATCTTGCGGAAAATAACGCCTGATTTTTTGGTAAGGAAACCGTCAGCGTTGCAAATGTCGGCTTCAATCACCTGTTTCAGCGATTTGACAAGGCTCACGCAAATATCAAGCTCCTTCGCCGCCTCCTGGGAAATTTCACCTTCTTCACCGGCAAGCGTTTTTAGCGCGTCCACCGATTTCCTGAGTTTCCCTGACAAGGCATAGAGCAAAGCTTCGCCCTCGTCTATACGGCGTCCTATCGCCCTCAGCCCTGATAAGACGCCGGCCATCCGTTCCGTTTCAATCTTTGTTTCCATTGACGCTTCCTGCGCCCTTGTCCTTGCAAGGCTGCCGCTTATCCCCCATGAGATACCCGCCATCGTGATCCCCGCGTAGGGGATAGCGGGCAGCCGGGCGGTTTTTTGCAATCCCGAAGCGCCGACAATTTCTATCAGGACGGGGGTATTCTTATAGGGGATGCGGTCGTTCAAAGCGGTATTGAAGCCTACAGAAATGCAGTTAAGAATGTCGCTTGCCTGAATACAGGCATTTTCCAGATTGCCAAGCTCCGCGTTGATAAAGCTGACGTTTTCAACGGTTATTGCTTTATACGCCGACAAATCTACGGATTTATATTTCGACAATGCCTTGACTACATTCCTGATGACTACGGTATACGCCTCAAGTTTCAGCCGGCCAAAGCTTCGGAGTTTTTTTTTAACCGCGAGGCGTCGCGCCTGATACGAGAGGCCATTTCCTGGTACTCCGCGTCGGCTTCTTCTTTGAGTTTTTTAGCCTTCTGGTAGTCCATGGCCCCCTTGATGCCGGCCCCGATGCCGAGTACTGTCGCCCCGATGCCGACAGCCTCGCCGACAGTCACCGTCGCTGCGGCGGCAGCCGCAAAAATTGGCAGGAAAAACATACGCTTCCTCCTGAAAAATAATTAACCGTTCCCGTACGGGAACGGTAAGATACTGTCCTAGGCCGCAAGCGGCATAATCACCGCATATGTCTCAGCCTTCGCGCCGAGCTCTTTCAGCAGCAGGGCTTTCCGTTTTACTTTCTGGCGGTAAAGCGCCCATGTGGTTTTCGTCAGATCCGCAAGGTACTGCGGGTTTACCCGTTCTCCCGCCTGCCTTACAAACGAATCATACGCCGGGCTTTTTTCATCAATAACCGTGTTTGAAAGATTGAAATATCCGCACGGTATTGTTTCTTTGGGGACAACACGCTCCCAATTTGGAAATTGGACATCGCGAACCGGCCTTCCCAAATGTATAGCATCTTTGGCAATCACCGGGTTGTAATCGCCCGGCCTTATCCGCGTCTTTATTGACGCCACATGCATGCGTTTTCCGTCGCTGGCGATCAGGCGGCTTCCGGTTCTTGTCTGTTCGACATGCAAGGCTTTGGTAAAAGCCGCGCTTCCGTGTTTGTCACAAGCCCTCAGCACGAAAAAGACTTTTTCAAAATCTTCTTTGTTGCGCGCCGTCGTTAGTATTCCCGTATGCCCAGTGCGTATTGGTATTGTATTTCGGGTTACTGTATGACAGCTCGGAGTCTTAGCCGGTATCGAAGGCGTCCGGTGCTGTACCTTCTTTTTGTGGCCAGCAGGTTTTACCGCCGTTGTTACCGACACCGTTTTTTGTTTCACCGGCGGTTTAACCGGCGTCGTCGCGGGAAATGAAATAGTGAAAAGCGGTTTCTGCAATAAGGAAACCAGTTTTTCTCCGATGGATTGCCCGCCGGAACGATTACCGTTGTTAGCCGATTTTGTCTGCACCATAATACCTCCTGTGGAAATGGGATTTGCAATTAGGGGCAACTAAAAAGTCGCTTCCATAACGGCTTCTTCAGACACCTTTTCTATTTCTGTCTCTCTTTCTTTTTTGAAATCGGGGCGGAACTCGGCATGCTCGGCGACAATGGAAATGCGCGAGCGGGGCTTGCCGTCGTTGCCGGCCCACCTGTCTTCTTTCAAGCGTCCTACTATCCTTACCCCGCGCCCCTTCTTGCCTATGTTTCCGCAAGTCTCGGCAAGTTTCGCCCATGTTTCCACGTCGAAAAAGGACACTTCTTTTTCCATACCATTGTCCTGCTTGAAAAAACGGTTGCTGGCGATTCTGAAATTGCAAACCGTTGTCCCTTTGGGGGTTGTCCGTACTACCGGGTCCCTGACGAGCGTTCCCTCGATAAGTATGCTGTTCAGATTGTTCATAAGTCCTCCGTAAAAATTTGATAATAAAGGGCAGAAATACCCTTCGGTTCCTCATTCGTTCGGTCATGTCTGTACGCCAAGTGGTCAGACGCGGCCTCGCTCCGTTCGCCAATAAAAAACCGATGCCGTGGTTGTACGGCATCGGCAACGCGTGATAAAATAGCAGATAACGGCGCAAAGAAAGCTATGCGGCTTTTCTACTCCGCTTGGCAAGCTCGTCGGCAAGGCATTCTTTCAAAGCAAGCAGTTCCTTTATGCCTTCCTCGTTCAGCCTGGTGCTTTGTATAAGCTGCCTTGTGTCGTTCCGTTCATCTTCGCTGAAATACTCCTGGCCGTTTTCAACGGAAGTGACGATGTCCCCGATTTCCTTGATAATCGCAACGCTTTGCTCTTTTAACGAAAGCGCTCCTTTTGTCGGCGCGGCTGAGCTTGTAGCGGGCGGTAACGCGCCCTTCCGGGCCGGGACAATTGCCGTTTCAGGCCGTGGCGCATCGCCTGACCTGAGCCATTCATAAAGCGCTTCGCCAAAATCTTTGCCGGGTTTCTCAATGTCGATAATGGTGACAGGGACGCCCATCTTTTCGGCTATTCCCTTAGCCATACGCAGGGTGGTAGTGGTTTTTTCGCCGCTGCTTGGCCCGAATAACGCGCATTTTATATAAAGCTGTGTACTTTCCGTTTGTGCAGATGCCATAGTTTGGCTCCTCCTTTAAATGACGGGATAATTCTTTGTGAGCGGGGAATAATTGAACAAACCAACGGTTCGTTTATATAGTCTACGCCGCCGCTTTTTCTGTTGCGGCCTCAATAACAGGGACGGCGTTTTCACGGTAAAAATTGCAGAACCGGCGGCACAAACAGTAAGACCGGCATCTGACCGATTCTCCTTTCCGGACTTCGACATAATGCCCGTTGCCTTTGGAAACCGCCAATTGATCGGCTTCTTCCTGAATGTCAAACAACCGTACCGCCCTTTTTACCCCGCTCTTCATAACGGCGTATTTCGGCGGGTGTTCCCACCGTTCGTCAGGCGCGCAGGGCGGTATGGCGTCATCGTCAAGAGCGGAGCACCGCTTGAACTCTTCTACCTTGTCCTTGATGTATATTCCGATTTTGAATAACCCTTGCGGCGTTACCGGGAATGCGTAGATGTACACCGGGTCCTTCGGGTATTGGCTGTCGCGTAACGCATCAGTTTTACTGTGGTCTTTAAGCAGCGTGATAAACCGGCAACGCTTGGCTTTGAAGCCGTTTTTCCACAGAAGCCAGGCGTAAATCATGCCTTGCAAATACCAATCATCGAAATTCCTGAATTTGACCTTGTTCACGGACGCCGTTTTGTAATCGTCAATTAACCCGTGTTTCATGTCATAGTTGTCGATTTTCCCGGTTACGGTTATGCCGCCTACTTGATAAGGCATCTCCTGTTCTGTAAAGTTATTTTCCCCTTCGCTTTCCATGAGCGAATGTACCGCAGAGCCGAATATCGCCCAGATGCGGTCGGATACGTCATCCGTTAAAACGTCCCAATGCCGGTCGGTCAGGATAATTTGCTTTACCCCCTGAATAAGGGTGGTCGCGGACAGCGAACCGGGCGCGTTATGTTTTTCCGTGGATACGGCCTTGACGAATCCTGCCGGAAGGTTCAGTTTGTTGGTTATAATCATAATCTCTCCTTGGCTGTTCGGGCTAACGCCCAGTTTTTTGGTTTGCTGTTATTGGTCATCCCAATCAAAATCGTCAAGCTCGGTTACAAGGCCGTCAAAGTCTTCCGACGGGCCGAGTATATCGGCGATCATGCCGACTGTTGCGCGGTCGATCCCCCGGTCATCGGCGAGGCTGCTGAGATAATCTTTTCGGTCTTTACAGCCATGCGCGGCATATACCGTTTCATTGTTTGGCGTGTCTTTCATGTGTATTTTCGGCTTGTTCATGTTATGCGCTCCTCCTTAACCGCCCCGTATACGTCATCAACGTAGTAATAACCGGTGAAGATATTAAAAATCGCCGTACATGTAACGCCGTTATACCCGGCGAGATACAGATTGTCTCCTATGCATTTGATGATTTCAGCCTCGCCTAACACATGGCGGTCGTTTTCTTTGTCTTTCAGGCTGTGAATATATGCGGATACCTGCATACTGTTACCTCCATAAAAAGGGCGGGTTACGCGCTCTCGGCCATGTCGAGAAACTGCCGTTCGTTTATAACAGCAATGCCGAGGGCTTTTGCCTTGCTAAGCTTGCTTCCCGCTTTCTCGCCGCAGATTAGGTAATCGGTATTACTTGACACCGAACTCGCTGCCTTGGCTCCCAAGGATTCAATTTTCGCGATAATAGATTCGCGGGTAAAACTTTCCAGTTTCCCCGTGACCGCGATGGTACGACCGGAAAAAACGCTTCCTGTTTTCCCCTTGCCGGCGCTTTTCTTGTTAATTTTTAGCATGGTTTGTAACTCCTTCCATCCCGTTAAGAAAATAAAACCCGGAACTGGAAAGGGGGATGTATCCAATTCCGGGCGGGCAAAACGGTTGCCGGTTCTTTAACCGGCGAACCGTTCGCGTTATAGTTTCATGATTTTATAGTTCTTCATAAGGCTGACATAGCCGGTTTCTGAAAATATGATGTGGTCAAGAACTTGTATCCCGATTAGTTCCCCTGCTTTGGCAAGCCTTTCCGTTATTTCATTGTCTTCAGGAGAAACTGACAGGGAACCGGACGGGTGGTTGTGGCAGACAATGATTGAGCATGCCATATCCTGTATCGCCCTGATAAAAACTTCCCTCGGATGAACAATGGTGCGGTTTACCAATCCGATGCTGACAATTGAAACATTGATAGGTTCATGGGCTCCGTTGAGGGTGATAACAATGAATTGCTCCTGCGGGGAATCCAGGTAACGCCTGACCAGGTTAAAAACGTCCTGCGGGCTTCTAATCGGGATCGGTTTGTTTTTCTTCCGTTTGGAAATGATTTCATAAGTCATGCTTGACGCTTCATACATTTTGCCTCCTGTAAAGCCGCGCGGTAAAAATTAACCCGCCCTGTATGGGGCGGGTTTTACATTTGCGTTAGCAGATCCGCGTCCCGCTGATTACCCGTTCGCCGTACTCGTTGAAAGTGGCGATGGGGAACTTCATTAGGAAGCCGTCAAGACCGACGGAATATGAGTCCGTCAAGAGATAAGGCGGCGCCCTTTCCGCCAATAATTGACGGTAACGCCTTTTGCAGGCGTAATTGCTTTTTCTTGCCCGGTATGAATGCTGTTTCATTTCGCCCTTCCTTTACGCCGCCATATCCATGATGATGTTCTGGGCCTGGTTTAAAACCGGATCCCCGTCTATGAACATCGCCATTTTGCTGTCCGCATACGTCGGCGTTTTCCTCTTCGGTAACGCGTTGGAACGGTAGTCGGCGATGGCGCTGTAGACACCCCACGCGTTGTTTTTGATGTTTTGAAGGTCTTCTTTATTTTTAAGAAGGTATTGGATTAACGCCTTTACCTGTTTATTGGATTTAAGCTGACGCTTCGACATATCCTGGGATGCGGGAAAAAGTTTGTCCAGAACTTTGCCGATGTTTACCTTCTTTCCGGCAAGCTGGGATGCGAAAACCTCAAGGTCGCGGAAATACTTTGACGCGGCCCCCATTGCCATTATTGCCTCGTCCTTGCGCTGTTCCATGAGGGAAAGGTGGCGGATTGAGATTTTTCTTTTCGCCGTGTTAAGCGCCGCCGATAAGGTGTTATTGCACACCACCCTGATACCGGTTAGAAAAATTTGCAAGCAGGCGGAACCGTCATGGGCGTTAGAGAGGCAGAGGTACGGCTTGTATTCGTCCTCCACGATTTTTCTTTCGGGCATATTGACAAGCATGAATACCCTTCTGCCGTTAAACAAAGAGCCCGCCGTCTCGTAGGTGCATTTCATTCTTCTGTTCCCGATAAGTTCGTCCGCGAACGCGAACACGTCTTTGTTTTGGGCGACTTTGTACCGTTCAGAAACGATGCCTAACACTTCATTTGTATCGCTGCGCACATTGGCAAGGAAACCGGGGATCGGTTCAGCCCAGTTGGATTCAGCGTAGACCGGCGTCTGTTCGACGGTCCAGGTCAAACGCGCTTCTTTGATTGCTTCATCGGATGTCAGCACCCCGTCCAGTACCGCGCCGATGCCGTGCCAGGGAACTTCCCCCTTGCCTGAAAACATAAAATCGTTTTCCATTATTCCGTGCATAAATGCCTCCATAAATTATAAGGGCCGCCGTTACAGGCAGCCCTTGCTCGTGAATGTGAATAGAAATGCCCGTTGTTAACGGCTATGCCATGCTGCCGCTTAATCCCCGTTATCTGTCACGCGGCTATTTTATAACCGTCGATCACGTTGTAGGGGCCGTATCTGCCGGTTTTTACCGCAATACGGACTTCTTTCAGCCGGCAACCGGTTTTGATAGCATTGTCGCTTTTCTTTATATATGCGGAGATAACCTCGCCGGAAGGGTTAACAAGTTCAACCCTTTGTGATTCCTTGCCGCTGGTTGTTACCGACTGCACCCGGTAATCGTAAGATGCGGTTGTAACTGCGGATTGTGCGTTATCCGGCTCTGGCGATACCGGAGGGGTTTTCTTTCCGGCGGGAGCGGGCGGGGTCTTTCCTTTTGATGAGGCGTTGAATATCATTTCCAAGGCTTTGCCGTATTCCGTCTCAAGTTTGGCATACTGGTTCTCCTTGATACCCGAACTCTTGCCGCGCGGTTCAATTTCAACCCATATACCGCCAAGCTCGTACAAATACCGGCCGATACCCCACAAACAGGCGGCGCGTTTGAACGAATCGCTCAAGCCTCCCTTGACGGGCTCAATATCCGTGTTCTCGGCCCCGTCATACTTAGTGACCCACTCCCCGCGTTCCCTGTCGTAAATCGACAGCCCGCATAATTGCGCGTTGCTTTGCCAAGATAAGTAGGCGTTCTTCCAGTTGGCGGCCCCGATAACCTCGTCAAGACGGGTTTGGATAGCGCGGCTGTTAAGGTACGCGACCGCCATCCCCCGGTTTTTATCCTCGGAGGCAAATTGGATTTTCCATTCTACATCCTTGAAACTGAATGGTTCGAGCAGCCGTTTAATATTTTCCTCTTGATTCATACGCGTTACTCCTTCTGTTTAGATTAGGGGTTATGATACCCCTCCTGTTTCGTATCCGGGATTAACTCCCCGCATACCGCCCATGCTCACCGGCCCGTATCCGATATGAAGTCTTCCAATGTTGATTTGTTTGGAATCAGTATGTGCGAGTAATAATACTCAGCCGGTTTGTCCTTCAGCAGTTCCAGCAAGTCAGGCATTTCAAGCCCCGGCTTGTTGTCCGTCTTCTTGAAATGGTCATTGTTGTTATCCATGCTCAGAATGTAGTACGGGACGCTCCCCAGCGTATGAAGGCTTTGACATTTTGGAAGCGCATTCCTGCCGGTGCAAAGGCGGGTGCCGTTGACGTTGCTGAGCGGGTACGCGAACATGGGCGTCGCCGGTTTGAGACGGCTCTCGTTTGCGGTAACTCCCAACCGGCATTGTCTTATACGGTTTTCCTTTGTGATACCAAAAGCGAATACGAGCTTGGGCAAAGGAAAGTCCGGGTAGGATGATCCGTAATACGTTATGTCGGCTTTGCTTTCGGGATGGAGTATGCAGACGTCCTTGTTGCCGTTATCATAAGCGGTGAAGGAAATGCAGCCTCCCGGAAGCAGCCCGCTCGCCACCGCTCCCCGCAGGAGGCTGTTGTTAACGCACCCTACGAGGGCGTCGGGAGTTATTTCCTTGAACCCCTTTACCCCGTTTTTGTTGTCTTCAACAGCAATACTTCCGTCATCACGGATCGTGATAACAACTTCATTCATTCCGTCTTCACCTCCTTTTCCTTTGCGAATGAAGCGCGCCTGTCTTTGAACCATTTGTAGAGATGAACCAAACCGTATGCTAAATACTCATGCTCGCAGAACTCTTGGGCGCAGGCGTAGATAACCAGCTTGCTTTTTCCGGCAGCGCGTTTGGATTTCGTATATCCCAACAGTTTCCAATCCATGTTGTAGGTGAAGTTCAGGCATTGCCGGGCTTCGTTCTCGGCCTCAATCACATATTGGTTCTTGTCAGGGGGAGTGTTTGTCTTTTTTCCATACTCCCACGCATGGATAAAGTAAGCGGCGATAACGTCATCGGTGAATGTCATTATTTCCGTTTCGTCATTGCAACCGCCGCTGAAGCCTGAGAATACGGATGTAATTACTTCCCACATATTCTCCGTCCATGTGTCATAACTGAGAGTGTCAATGAACCGATCCTTCACAATATCGAAACGGCCAATATCGTGAAGAAATTTTGCAATCCCAATAATTCCTATGATTTCGCTGAAGCCTTCTATCTCCGCCATAACTACTCCTATACATAGGCGGCAGCCTTACACGCGGGAACCGCCTCCCGTAACGCGGACGCTATACCGTTAGCCGCATAATAATTCCTCTCTAATACATCCGTGTACAGGCTGTTGACGGCCTCAAGGTCTTCCGGTTCAAAGGCGTTGAAGTCGATGTCCGATAATCTCACGTCTTCGCCTCCGGATAAACGGCTGTAGAGGCTGTCAAAAAGGTAGCCTGCGCCTTTACTCATATCAGGCAGCTTGAAAGCGTCCGCTTTCCGGAGCGCCTTGACAAATTTTTTTATATTTACCGTAATCATGGGTAATCCTTCTTTAATGCAGGTTTAGGCGTCGCCCGTCTCCCCGTCCGTGTCATTGTTTTCGTAATCGGACAGGGAGATGAAACCCTGGGGCGTCAGCAGGTTGAAAATCATCTTATTTGAGCGCGTCTCAATAACTGTGGTGGAAGCCACTTCGCCCTTTTTATTCAGATTCTCCTCCCGGCTGACCGCGTTCTCCTTGACGATACGCCCTTTGATGATGTGGGGCGTGCCGCACTCAACCAAACCGTTTATCAGGCCGGAGCCGCCTACCAAACCCACTTGCCCTAAGTTCAACGGCAAAAGCGGGCGTTTGTATCCGCCGTCCAATTTATTTTTCTCAAAGAGTTTTGAGAAACTGGCGGAACGCTTTAGCTGCTCCGCCAGTTCGTGCACGTTGAACTGCGCCCCTTTAAACGTGTTCACCTTCACCGCTGTTTCGGGCAGCCGGTAGCGTCCCTCGGGCAGTTCTGACAGCTCCCGCAACTTATCCGGTTTTAATGCCAGCGACGCGAGTTCCTGAACCATTTTGGATCCGTCCCTCCGTTTGCACCGCAGCCCCATGACGGCTACCTGCTTAAACTTCTTGAACTCGCCGCCCATGAACTTCCACAAGGAGATGTCATCAAAGTTGTCGCACAGCACCCGGCATATGTCGGCGGTCAGCCGGTAAAATGGAATGACGTATATTATCAGGCCGCCGTATATAAGGTGGCCATAACAATCTATCAGGAACCGCTTTTCACTTCTGGCGTTGTTCCCGCTTTCTGTCATCACGGACAAATACGGCGGATTGAGCAGCAACAGGTGAAAAGTTTCCTGGCTGATACGGGAATGGAAATAGGAACCGAACCCAACACGGTTAAGCCGGGTGACGGCTTCTTCAGCGCGGTGCCGGTCAAGCTCGACCCCGTAGGTATCGCATCCGTGTCCGAGGGCTAATGATTGTAACGCAAGCCCGCAGCCGCAGCAGGGATCCAGCAGGTTGGCTGTCACGCCATCGGGGAACTCAACACTCCGGGCGATTATTTTTAAGTGTTCCATATCCGTGGGGTAATAGCCCATCTTGACGCTTGCCATCAGCCTCCCGATGATTGAGGCGTTGGTGGTTTTCGCTTCCTTGGCAGTAGAGAGTGGTAATTTTGCCAGATAATCGCCTAACGCCGCGCACATCTTACCGTAGTCCGGGGTCATCAGGTTAAACTCTTTGACGGCGCGGGTAAGTTTTGCGGCGTAGTCAGCTACGTCCGGCAGATCCATCTCCAATAAGGCAAGCGTAGAAGCATCGAGCGCATTTTGAAGCTTTCCAAACTGCTGTTGCAGATCGGTGTAAGCTTCCTGGGCTTTTGGTTTATTATTCTTACATTTGTCCAGTTTCTTACGCAGCGATGTAAACTCACTGATTGACTGTTTAACTGTTCTTGCGGCTTCCTCCAGTTTCGCGACGGCATAGGGCGTTTCGTTGCGGTTGTTATCAGGCGGCATGGTTTCCCTCCTTTTGTGATTTTATGGACATGCTTCGTGCCTCCTTTTTTCTTTTCTGTGCTATGACGGGTTTCAGGTTCACGGTTTTGGTGGAAAATGTGACGCTTCTGGTCTCAATGCTCCCGAGGACCAGAATGTTGTAAAGATACGATACCACAGCCGCAGCCGCCATTATGTTTGCAGCGATGCTCTGGGGGGCGGATACCGCCGCTTGCGCGCATGACAGCTCTGTGGGGAATTTATCAGTATCCAGAAGCACGTCCGGGTAGGCTTCCCCTACGGGCTTGTAATAAGTCCTGCCGTTACGCCTAATGCCGCAGACCACCTGCCCGGTGTATTCCCCGTTACCGCTGTCAATGTAGATTAAGTTGTCGGCTTTCATAAACACTTGATGGCATAGACGGCGCGATTTGTTGTTGTCCACCGCGCCGATGAGTATGGAAAGCCATCCTTGAGAATTAGTAAGCTCAATAAGCCTCCCTTCGTCCTCAATGAAATCAGGGATATACCGCGCTTCCATGCCGAAGGCTGACGAGTACCGTTCAGCCAGCGCCTGCGCTTTGTTCCGACCGAGGTCGGCTGATATAAAGTTCTGCCGGACAAGGTTCTTCTGTTCCACTATATCGCCGTCGGCAATAATGGTTATCACGGGGCGCGTAAGAGTATGGAGCAATCTATATAGGTGAGGGGCGATGTGGCCGCCCGTGCCTCCCGCGCCCAGCATGACGATTTTAACCGGTTTATCCAGCGCAAACCGCATAATACTTAACCCTGCGTTTTATTTTTTGCCTTACCAGTAAGAGCCGGCGGAAGGCGCTGCATTTGTTTTTACTATGCCCGCCGCGAAAACGGACCTTGCTTTTCCATTCTTCCGGGAACGACGAGTCTAAATGTTCAAAGACTTCAGCGGGATCTATCTCCAGAAACGCGCCCCCGTTAGAGATGCGGGTTTTTATTTCGGGAAAATACCCGTCCAATTTGCCGATTACGGTGTACAGCCGCGTCGCTTTCTCGTCACGGTCGTCCTCCTCTGAGAAGTACGCCCGCATGGAGTTGTGGGAATGAATATCCATGTAATGAATATAACGGTCATTGGCAAACTGCCCGCTTATCTGAGCGTCAACCGACATCTTGGTTACCGCCTGCTCAGGAATGTCCGCTATGAATTCCCTGTTATCCTTATCCCAATAGATGTTGGCCAGCACCTCTTTATCACCATCGTCGCCCCGGCTGGTGTAGTGGCGGAAGAAGGCAATAACCTTCATCATCAGATCCGCAGGGATGCGGGGAAGGGCGGGGATAAATCCGGCCGTTATATCAGAAAGCATTTCACAGCCGGCACTCGGAGTAATGAAACGCCCCATTTCTGTGTTGCGTATCTCGTACACTTTGCCGTCTTTGGCGGGGACGATGGAGATTGCCTTGGCTGCCGCCCGCGCTTCGTCCATATTGACGAACACGCCCTTGTATGCCGGTACCGTTCCCTTGCTCTGGGCGGTCACTCTCGGCTTCACCTTGCAGGCAGGATTTTTGTCATAGGACTTCTTCAAACTCTCGATGAATTCCAAAGACCTTTCGATGCCTGCCTTCATCCTGCCGATAGGCATGCTCTTGGGGTTATCCACGGTTTTGATAATCCTGCCGTACTCCATGGTCCAGGTAACCTTCTTGCCGTCTTCCAATTCAGGGAAATCGGCGGATTTCTCCGCTCGGAGCTCGTCAAACGTTTTCGCAGTGTCATTGATATTTTCAGTGGCGCCGTCATACTCAAACACGGGCGGTTTTTCCGCGAAACCCTTATAAGGTTCTTGGGCATAGCTTTTCAATGCCCCTTTCGCAAACGTTTTAGCCGTTGGTTTTTCGGCATCATTGCCCGGCGCGAACAGATCGAAATCTTTGCACGCCGGTTCGCTTCCCAAGCCGAACAAATCATTGTTTGATTTCATCTTTCTTTCTGCTCCTTATCTGATAATTTTTGATCGGGTGAAAGCCGTTCGTTATCTGAACGGCTTCCTCTCATATGAATACGACAAACTACCGTACCGGCGATGATGCCGGTACGGCTGCATGGTTGGATTGACGGATGCTATTTTTAAATTCAGTACTATGCCGCTTCTTCCGCAAACGGATCGAAGTCAGGAGGGAAGCTTGTTTCAGTTCCGCTGTCAGTTTTTTGAACTGTCAAAACCTCTGTAAGTAATGTTTCAAACGCCTCAAGCAGTTCGCTGTTCGGCATATTGGATGATATGGCCGTATCTATTAACTGTTGGAACCTCTGTAGGAGGATATCTTCTGGTATGGCTTCCTTTTCGGGAGATACTTTTTCAAGGGGCTCATAGGAAACGGCAACAGGGGAAAGCTTCGCGGTTTGGTAATCCGGAAATAATTCTTCTTGGACATCATCGGCAGATACCGGCACAGGCGCGGTCTCAAACAGATTAGGCTCGGGCTTGAACTTCGTCATCTTCTTAAACACCGCGCTTAAATCTTCAACCTCGTTCTTGATGCCTTGTGTAAGCTCGCGCGCCAGCGCCGTAGTCATGTCGGCGCAATCGGACATGGCGGCCAAACCCTCGTCGGTAAAGTTGCCTTCAATAATTCCCGCCACGGCCAGCTTGGACGCCATCAGCCGGATAGCCCTGTGCTGCATGGTTCCTTCATAGTAGCTGAAATAGACTTCTATCTTCGGAGCTGTTTGGTTTATGCGCCATGAGCGCCGGGAAGACTGGCGGAGGGTAAACAGATTGTAGGCGATGTTGTAATAATACAATGTCGTAAAGTCATTCAAATCTAGTCCGGTCTCAACCAAACTGGAGTTTGTGATTAACACTTGAATACCGTCTTTAACCTGTTTCTCCACCCATTCCTCACGCCGGTTGGGCGGCACTGCGGATGTGAGAATACCGACTCTGTAACCGTTTTCCATTAGCAGCTTCGACAGTTTCTCCTGGCTGTCAATCCGTATCCAGCTTGTGTATATAAGAACACGTCCGCCTTCCGCTGTCTTGCGCCGTACTACCTCAAGCACGCTGTAATCTTTTTCGTGAAGCTCGTTTATACTTGAAATATCTTTTGGAGTTACAAGAACCTCGCCGGTAATCGGATGAACAATGGGCTTATGGCCATAGGGTTGATCGGGGTAGACGGTAAGCAGCCCCAGATACGATGACAGAATCCTTTTGGCAATTTTTTTATCTGAACAAAGTATTTGTTTGAACTTTGTTTCAAGGATGCGGTATTCATCGGCGACATTATCATTCATCTGCAACTGTACGGGAATTTCCTCGTATTCGGGTAATTCCTTGCCCATGTCGTTAAGGCTGAGGAACGCCGCCGAATCCATCAGGAATCTTGAATACACTAACGGGGACACTCCCGGCAACTGCCGTTCCCGTATTTTCTTCTTGGCTGTCCGGCGGTTGGCGTTATAATCAGGGGCGGCTATCTCATAGACGGATTCCGTGACGCCGTATTCGTTATTAAAGTCTGCGGACTTGTCGTAGGATTTCCCGTCTTTCAGCATTAAATCGGGGGCTATTCTGTACAGCAAGTGGAATATGCCGGATGAATAGCCGTTGATGAGCGTCGCGGTCATGCCGACCACCTTCTTGGCGGCTTGAAACAATTCGCCCATCGCGTCGCCCTGGCCGGAGTTGTTGTTGTAATTGTGTAATTCATCAATGATAAGGCCGTCAATTTTGCCTTTCATGTGGCGTTTGATAAAAGTTGATAATGGGAACCTCCTGCATGCCCCTGTATTGGGATAGTGCCCTTCAGGATTGTGCACGATAGCGCGTATCTCGTCATACAGCGCGGGTTTATTTGCAACGGGTTCAAGATATTCAAAAGCCATGTTACGGTGGACGAAACCTAAATCCGGTACTTTGACCCATTCTGATTGCCCTTCCGGTGTCAGCGCCGACCAGAGCACGGAACCGCAATACCCGCATTTATGATTTAATTTATTTTCCTTTTTGAAAAAGAATTGGTCGGCGGGCACCCTGTACTTCGAGTCGCAGTCGATTATTTCCATCATTACGGGCTTATTGCAGGAAGGGCAAATGAAAGCATTGCGTCTCCGGCTCCACGTAACGGACGGGCGTTTCATGTAACCGTCCCTTGCCCTTTCCTTTGACATGACAGCGTAGCAGGTCTTGGTATCCCGCTGGTAGGCTTCATAGGCTAGGTTTATCTCGCTGATACTCGTCACAATCACGGCAAAAGCGTCGGGTAATGATTCCTCGATTTCTCTAACCCATTTTTTTGTCATGTGTGAGGGGCACATGACGATATTAAAATGCTTTACTTGGGTATCAGCGTTATTCCGCTGCTGGTACGCGTGGAGCGCGGTAATCCCTATTTTTGTTTTTCCGGAACCGCACTCTGAAATACAGAGCGTCGATTTCATCTGTTGCAGGCATCGCTTGTGGGCTTCCGCCACGGCAAGCTGGGCGTTGTAGAGGCTGTACCCCGCGTTTTCTTTGATATATTCATTTACTGCCAATATCTCAGGGGATAATGTCTCAGAAGCAGGATCGAATAGCGGGTTAAACTGTTTCTTTATGCGTTCCGCTATCATTACCCCAAATGTATTAAGGTATTGGGTAACTGAACGGACGGCGGGAAACCGTGCGGAGCTTGAACCGGGGATAGCGATAACGCCGGTCTTTAAGCCGTCGTTGACTGCGGATATTACATTCGCTTCGTCTTTCGACAGGTTAAGCATCCATACGTCAAATTTTTCAATAGAAGATATAACCTTTAGCTTTGTTAGGATACCTCGTTTTTGCAGTTCGCCCAGCACATATTTTTTAAACTTAGGGATTAAAGGCACGGCGGTTTTCTTGTCCAATTCCTCAAATAGGCGGTCGCTGTCGCCCTGCTCGCAGAAAAGATAGCATTTCCGGGGCTTGTCACAGGTATTGTTGCTGCCCCCGTTACCTGTCCCATCCCCATTCTGGTCCAGTCGCTGTTCTTCATCTTGGACCAGCAGCGTGGCTTCAGCATAAATACCGTCATGGGAAAACCCTTTCCGGTATTGTTTCACACGGGTAAATACATCTATGTCTTTGCCGTCAATCCCAATGCTGACAGTCCCCCCGCCGTAAATGGCTTCGCTCATGCCCTTGACGCTTTCAGGGTAGCCTCCGAAACGCACGGCGGTTAAGTAGGGCGTATTGCCCTCTTTTTCAATTACTACGGTATCGGCGTATGTTTCCAGTCGGACTTCGGCTTTCGCGTCGTAGTAGCTCATTTTCATTAATTTTGCTTCCACATTCTCACCTCCTTATGTTTAAGTAAAGCCGTCTATATGGGCGGCTTTATAGAAAAAAACGCTCTATACGGAGCGATAACATATGTTATTCACATAAAAGGAAATCGTTTTCTCCACGTTGACTGGTATAATTTTCACTAAGAAAATAATTTCGATATGATTATATACGTCATTAATCAGCTTTTTTGTTTTGTAAATAATAGATAGGTTGCCCTGTCTAGAGCAGATAAAGTAATATCATAATACTATGAAATAATATATATACAAAAACATGGCTTGTTACGTTGTAAATAAAAAAAATGGGGCACCTTTTTACAGGTGCCCGGCTTCTCATTACGCTGCAACGTCAACGCGGATTTCGTCTGCTTCGGCTAACACACGCTGATTGTGGGTACGGTATTCGCCTTCGAGACCGTACAAAGCGTAGTACGCTCTGCTAACCTTCTCAAAGTAGCGGTAATAATCCATACCGCCTTTAACACCGAAAAGAGTTTCGACAATTACTGCGGATTTACCGCAGTTAAAACATCCGCTGAGACTCGGGCAAGCATACCCGATGTTTTCCATGGCCCGCACTGGAGCGGTGTTGCTGTACTCTGGCTTTTCAACTTCACCGTTGTTGATAGCAATGATTTCTTCCCCGAGTTTATCGAAGAAGTCCGCAACCATTATCCCAATGGTTCTTTGTGTGTTAATCATTTGATCTGTCATAATAATCTCCTTGCCACCGTTCTGGTGGTTTCTAAGAGATGTACTAAGTTTAGACTCGTACAAGTCTATTGGTTTTAAGCCTTAGTTCCATCTATACACAAAATAATATGTATTCATATATCTTCTTTATTACGGGTACACAGGGTAAAAAAAATAACCCTGATACCTTAATTAGTGCCGGGGTTATTTTTCTGCATAGATGCACAAGAATAATCTATACAGGCTGCCCTTACATAGAACTTACCAATGGCATTTTTACCGCGTAGTCTAAACTTTGAAAGCTGGTTCTTCTGTTTTTTAGTTCTGCGGGAACAATCTCAGATATGCCTCGGATATATTTCCGTCAGCTTTCGCCAGTTCGTTTTCAAAATGGCGTATTTCTTCGTTGCGTTCGAAGGCGGCTATTCTCTTTTGAAGGGCTTTTTCAGAATATACGAGGAATTTCTCATAGTCGTCCTCAAGTTCGTTTTTTGACATTAACGTCCCGTCATCCTTGCGAAGCTTCCAGCAATGGTGGGCATTCGTGGGAATAGTGTGGCCGTTTATAACAACGGTCCTTATTTGGCGGGGATCATCCCGTAATATTTCTTCCGCTTCTTTGCAATTATCAAGAAGAATTATATCATCCTCAATAACATTGCAAAGTTCTTGTTGAAGCCTTTTGAAAATCCGCAGGGCGGGGATGAGTTCCGGGCTCTTTAAAAAATCCTCAATCAGGTTATACCCCAATTTTATTGAATCTTCATAAGAGCTTATAAAGCACCTCAGAAAATCATTAATTACTTCCCTGATATACTTCCGGCCTCCAGAATTATAAGCTATGGAAAGCCCTGCGATATACATTCTGGTTTTAATGACGAAATTCTTTATTTCTTTCATCCAGAAACCGAGCTTTTTCATGAAGAAATCCGTCCCTAATTCATTGACATCTTCCTCAATGCTGACAACCTGATTTTCATTGGTTGCTGCGTCTTTGTTCTTTTTCATAATTATCTCCTAAACGTACAGTTTTTCCTTTATGCTAATAAAAGGAATTTATAAATAGACATCGAAGGTTCACTTCTTAACATTCTATTACAGGATATAATATGTAATCTTGATCATCATTTATTTCGTAAGTTTATATATAAATTAAATAAATAAAATAAAAATAATATATTTAAGTTTTATTTAATTATTATTAATGACAATTTAATATTATTAATTATAGATTATATTCTAAATCATTAGTGTCCAAAATAAAGAAGAAAAAGGTTGAAAAAGCGCGACTCCTCAAGTAGAATGAATTGTCTACCACAACTAAATCATTGCTACAAAAGGAGTTAGCGCATGAACAAGCATAACACAATACTGGGACAAATGACAGCCCTTATTTCGAGATCTCATTTTGAAAAGCTGGTAAAAGAGCATAAAAC